>SMLE01000630.1_pt1 | contig 14992 bp, 14 predicted proteins | sample 2451431 | NCBI scaffold set ML178787.1 | reverse complement strand
CATTAATCAAAAATCTGTGTTGCAAAAATGGGGGGGACCATAGATTTTTCATGGCAAGAGCGAACGAAATCAAACGTGGCATGGTGATCAATTACGGTGGCAAGCTGCTGTTGGTAAAGGATGTCGACATCCAAAGCCCCAGCGCTCGCGGTGCCAGCACGTTGTACAAAATGCGCTTCTCCGATGTACGTACCGGCCTGAAGGTTGAGGAACGTTTCAAGGGTGACGACATTCTCGATACCATCACCCTGACACGCCGTTTTGTCACGTTCTCCTATGTGGACGGTGATGAGTACGTCTTTATGGATGATGAAGATTACACGCCGTATATCTTCAAAAAAGAGCAAATTGAAGATGAACTGCTGTTTATACCGGAAGGCGGGATGCCGGGCATTCAGGTACTGACCTGGGATGGACAAATCCTGGCGCAGGAACTGCCGCAAACGGTAGATTTGGAAATTGTAGAGACCGCACCAGGCATCAAAGGGGCTTCAGCCAGCGCCCGCAACAAACCGGCGACCATGAGCACCGGTCTGGTGGTTCAGGTGCCAGAATACCTGAGTGCAGGTGAAAACATTCGTATTCATATCGCCGAGCGCCGACTAAGTCTCTCTCGCGCCGGTCATTGACTGGCGCGCCTCTCGCCTCCCCCGTTTAATCGTATTTCCGGAGTCTGATGTGTTGACCAAAGTAAACCTGATCACTGGCTTTCTTGGCAGCGGCAAAACCACCACCATTCGCCACCTGCTGACACAAAAACCCGAAGATGAAGTGTGGGCGGTACTGGTCAATGAATTTGGTGAAATTGGCATCGACGGTGCGTTGTTGTCTGACAGCGGCGCTGTATTGAAAGAGATCCCCGGCGGTTGCATGTGCTGCGTGAACGGTCTGCCGATGCAGATTGGCCTGAATATGCTGCTGCAACAAAAGAAACCGCACCGCTTACTGATCGAACCGACCGGCTTGGGACATCCAAAGCAGATTCTTTCGTTGCTCACCGCTGAAAGTTATCAACCCTGGATCAGTTTGCAGGCATCACTTTGCCTGTTAGATGCGCGGCAGTTACAGAACGCACGTTATAGTGAAAACGAAAACTTTCGCGATCAGTTAGCCGCGGCAGACATTATCGTTGCCAACAAGCAGGATACCTACAGCACAGACGATATCGCCGCGCTACAGCGTTGGCAGCAGGCCGAAGCAGGCGATCGTGCTATCGTGAGCGCCGCACAGGGTGAAATCGATGTGTCACTGCTTGATGAGCCACGCCGCAATACGCGCGAACTTCCTGATGGTGCGCACCATCATTCCCATGCTTCAGAACGTGGATTGGCCGCACTGCGCCTGCCAGGCGGCGAAGCCTGGCGCCGCGCACTCAATGAAGGGCAAGGTTACTTTGCCTGTGGCTGGATTTTCTCCCCAGAAACGCAGTTTTCCACGGCCGCACTGTTGGATTGGGTTCGGTTGACGCCGGTCGACCGCATTAAAGGAGTGATGCGCATTCCCGAAGGTACATTGATTATCAATCGGCAGGGACTGGACCTGAATATTGAAACCAAACCGCTTCCTCCGCTAGACAGCCGGATTGAGTTAATTCACACCGCATCGGCACCGTGGAATCAGTTTCAAAGCCAGCTGTTGAGTTATCGTTTAAGTTTACAGGAATAGGATCAAAGTGTTTTTTTCTTAATATTTTTAGCTTGTTGCATGTCACAACGTCAGTTTTTCGCCATTCTACTGCTCAACGCAGCAGGTGTGGCGCTGTTCTTTTCCTGGTATCTTCCCGCTAATCACGGATTCTGGTTTACCCTCGACAGCGCCATCTTTTTCTACTTTAACCAGCACCTGGCAACCAGTCCGTTGCTGCTGTATACGGTCGCTATCACCAACAACCGCGCTTTTGATGCCTGTGCGCTGCTGGCGATGGGGTTACTTTATTTTTACCATTACCAGCGCGGGGATAGCACTGAACGCCAGCGTTTACTGATCATAGGCGTGGTTATGCTGATTAGCGCCGTGGTGCTGAATCAGTTGGGCCACTTGCTGCCAGTACAGCACGCCAGCCCAACCTATTACTTTAGTGATATCAATCGGGTTGGCGAACTGACCGGCTGGTCGACTAAAGATGCCTCCCGCGACAGCTTCCCTGGCGACCATGGCATGATGCTGATGATTTACTCCGCTTTTATGCTGCGCTATTTTCCGCGCCGTTCATTTTTGATCTCATTGGTCATCGTGATTGTTTTTACCGCACCGCGTGTCATGATCGGTGCCCACTGGTTTACCGGCATCGCGGTGGGTTCCCTGTCTGTGGTTTTGGTGGCACTAAGTTGGTGGCTGATCTCGCCGGCCAGCGATGCAATGATTAATTTTTTGCATCGTTCATTACCAGCACGTTACCGTCGCTAAAAGCCCCCTCTTTAACGCACCGTCCCCCAACTACACCGGCATTCTGGCCTCAAGCGCCTGGATGCCGGGCTGCCATCTGGATGTCATCCGTTTGCGCTATGGTTAACGCGTTTTTTTAGGATAACGCCCATCCGCAAATTTACGATTTATTACATCATTAATTCTTATAAAGAATTTCCATAAAAAGGCTCGCAATCGCCGGAGCGTTAGGGTAGTCTCGGTAAAGTTTGAGTTTTACCGAACGCGGTTATTCTTGGCATGAAAGAAATTATGTGCGATTCCACACATTTTCATCCTCAAGTGGTTGGTCCAGGTAAAACTCTGTTTTAGTCTGACTTTCGTTTCGGCGTTTATATATGGCGTAGTTGCATACATGACGATGGTGGTCGTTAAGGAAATCAAGGGAACATAACGATAATGGTCAAATCTCAACCGAGCCTGAGATATATCTGGCGGGCAATTCCCGCGTTGGCGATGGCACTTGCGCTATCTGCCTGTACAAATACAGGATCTCATCAAGCACAAACTGATCGTTCTGCAATAAATGATAAAGACAGTCTTTTATTGCAGGCCTCTCAGGACGAATTTGAAGCCATGGTGCGTAACCTGGACATCAAATCCAAACTGATGGATCAATATGCCAGTTGGAAAGGTGTACGTTATCGTTTAGGCGGTGACAGCCGCAAAGGTATTGATTGTTCTGCCTTTGTTCAACGTACCTTCCGTGAACAATTTGGCATGGAACTCGCACGTTCGACTTATGAACAGCAGGAATCGGGTATTCAGGTTCAGCGCGGCAAACTTCGTCCCGGCGATTTGGTGCTGTTCCGGGCGGGTTTCACCGGTCGTCACGTTGGCATCTACATTGGTAATAACCAGTTTGTTCATGCCTCCACCCGTGCGGGTGTGATGATTTCCAACATGGACGATGCCTACTGGAACAAACGTTATCAGGAAGGTCGCCGCATTTTCAGCAAAGGTGCCACCAGTTAACGGTATGACCAGTTAGTCACATTTCCCTTGATGTGCAAAACGAGACGAAAACAGAGCGCAGCTTAATCAGCGGCATTTTTTTTATCATGATGAGGCATACACCAACCGCCGCGCTCCTGGCTGAACGTAACGCTTGATGAAAAGCTGTTCAACTCTCTGATATAAAGTAGGTTACGCGTAATTTTCATGGTAAAAAGGGACGCGCTGACCTATTACCCATAGGCGGCAACATCGGTTTGACCTATATTCAAGTGATCCAAATGAAAATCACCGCAACTTTGGTCTAATGCCAGATCATTGCACGGCTTTGCAGGAGAAACACAGCGCAATGCTAAAACGTGTGGCCACCCTGGCTTTGCTCGGTTCTCTTTGTTGGGGAGCCCTTGCCGACACCATCCAACAGAACACCTCGTTCGCCTTGTTGGGAGAGCCTAAATATCCCGAGGGATTCACGCATTTTGGTTACGTCAATCCTGACGCGCCCAAAGGGGGGAGCATCACGCTCAGCGCTCTGGGAACGTATGATAACTTCAACCGTTTTGCGTTACGCGGCATGGCGGCTGAGCGTACCGAACGCCTGTACGATACGCTGTTTACTTCATCTGATGATGAGCCGGGGAGCTTTTACCCGCTGATTGCACTGCATGCACGCCATGCTGACGATTTTCGTTGGATGGAAGTGGAACTGAACCCCAAAGCCACGTTTCACGACGGCTCACCGATTTTAGCCTCTGATGTGGCCTTCACCTTCACTATGTTTATGACACAAGGGGTTCCACAGTTCCGCGTGGTGTACAAAGGCGTCACGGTGACTGCTATCGGGCCGCGCACCGTGCGGCTGGAAATGCCTGAGCCGGATAAAGAACGGCTGCTGGGACTGCTGACATTGCCCGTTATGCCTGAAAGTTTCTGGAAAAATCACAGTCTTGCCGATCCGTTGTCCTATCCCCCACCGGCCAGTGGCCCCTACCGCATCACCGCCTACCGCACCGGCCAATATGTGACCTACAAACGGGTACAAGACTATTGGGGTGCCGATCTTCCGGTGAATCGCGGTTTGAATAATTTCGACCAAATCCGTTACGACTACTATCTGGATGACAGTGTCGCGCTGGAAGCGTTCAAAGCGGGCGCTTTCGATCTGCGTGTCGAAGGATCTCCCAAGCACTGGGCAACGCAGTATCAGGGCGGTAACTTCGCTCGGGGTTATATCGTCAAGCGCGATCGGACGAATCAAGCGGCACAGGATACCCGCTGGCTGGTGTTCAATATGGAGCGTCCGCTGTTTCAGGATCGCCGCATCCGACAAGCCATTGGGCTTAATTTTGATTTTAACTGGATGAACAAGGCGTTCTATTACAACGCTTATCAGCGCGTTAACAGCCTGTTCCAAAACACAGAATATGCCGCACAAGGTACACCCAGCCCAGAGGAATTAAAATGGCTGGAGCCGCTCAGGGACAAAATACCGCCTGAAGTCTTTGGCCCCAGCTTTCAACCACCAGAGAGTGATGGCAGCGGCTACGATCGCGCCCATTGGCAACAAGCCTTACAGTTGCTTGAGGACGCGGGCTGGGAATTGAAAAACCAGAAGTTGGTCAATCGCAAAACCGGACAACCCTTTACCTTCGAATTATTGCTCCCCAGCGCTGCCAACGTGCAGTACGTACTGCCGTTCCAGCAAAATCTCAAACGTTTGGGCATCGACATGAAGCTGCGCCTGATTGACAGTGGGCAGTTCACCAATCGTCTACGTGCCCGGGATTTTGATATGCTCGCCCGCCTTTACCCGGCAAGAATTTATCCGGATGGTAACCTGAAATTTGGCTGGCATACCAAATACCTCGACTCAACCTATAACACGGCGGGCGTGAGCGATCCGGCCATTGATGCACTTATTGAGCAAATCGATGCGCATCAAGGCAATAAGGCGGAATTGCTGGTATTAGGCCGCGCGCTGGATCGGGTGGTGACCTGGAATCAATTTATGATCCCCATGTGGTACTCCAATCACGATCGCTACGCTTACTGGGATAAATTCGCCATGCCAGCAACCCGACCGGCCTATACGTTAGGGTTGGATAGCTGGTGGTACGATGCACAGCGGGCGCAGTCATTGCCGCCCGAACGCCGTTAAGGAGCCATGGTGGGAACCTATTTACTACGCCGACTTTTGCTGGTGATCCCCACGCTGTGGGCCATTATTACCATTAACTTTTTTATTGTGCAGATAGCCCCAGGTGGCCCGGTTGATCAGGCGATTGCCGCCATCGAGATGGGTCAGGGCAGCGGGTTTGGTGCCGGTGGCGGCATGGATGGGGCGATGGGGCGCAGCGGCGGTGGCACGCTGACCGTGGAAAATGCCTACCGTGGCGCTCGCGGGCTGGACCCAGAGGTGATTGCGGAAATCACCAAACGTTACGGGTTTGATAAGCCGATTCACGAGCGCTATTTCACGCTGCTGTGGAACTATGCCCGATTGGATTTTGGCGATAGCCTGTTTCGCGGCTCCTCGGTGATGGAGCTTATCAAGCAGAGTATGCCGGTTTCTATCACGCTGGGATTATGGAGCACGCTGATCATTTATCTGGTCTCAATCCCGCTTGGTATCAAAAAAGCGGTCAAGAACGGTACACCGTTTGATACCTGGAGTAGTACCCTGATTATTGTCGGCTACGCTATCCCGGCGTTCTTGTTTGCCATCTTGCTGATTGTGCTGTTTGCCGGCGGCAGCTATCTGGACTGGTTCCCGCTGCGCGGGCTGGTATCGAGTAATTTCGACACCCTGCCTTGGTACAGTAAAATCACCGATTACCTGTGGCACATCACGCTGCCCGTACTGGCAACGGTGATTGGCGGCTTTGCAACGCTGACCATGCTGACCAAAAACTCGTTTATGGACGAGATTCGCAAGCAATATGTGGTCACCGCGCGTTCCAAAGGGCTGGACGAAAACAGCATTCTGTACCGCCATGTCTTCCGCAACGCCATGCTGCTGGTGATTGCCGGGTTCCCGGCGACCTTTATCAGCATGTTTTTCACCGGTTCGCTGTTGATTGAAGTGATGTTCTCACTCAACGGGCTGGGTCTGTTGGGTTATGATGCCACACTGCAACGCGACTACCCGGTGATGTTTGGTACGCTCTACATCTTCACGTTAATTGGTCTGCTGCTGAATATTGTCAGCGATATGACCTATACGCTGGTCGATCCGCGCATTGATTTTGAGGGGTGCCAATGAGCCGAATCAGCCCAATAAATTTGGCGCGCTGGGCCCGTTTTCGCGCCAATCGCCGTGGCTACTGGTCACTGTGGATCTTTCTGGTGTTGTTTACCCTCAGCCTGTTCGCCGAACTGCTGGCCAATGACAAACCGCTGCTGGTGCGCTACGACAACCGTTTCTATACGCCGTTGCTGGTGAATTACCCTGAAACCACCTTCGGCGGCCAGTTTGCCACCACCACGGATTTTCGCGATCCCTACGTGGCGGCGCGTATCGAGCAACATGGCTGGAGTATCTGGCCACCGATCCGTTATCGCTACGATACCATTAACTATGCCACTACCCAGCCATTCCCCTCCCCGCCTTCCGGACTGAATTGGCTCGGCACAGACAGTCAGGGAAAAGATGTGGTAGCGCAAGTGCTGTACGGCTTTCGCATTTCCCTGCTGTTTGGGCTTTCACTGACCTTGTTCTCCAGCCTGATTGGCATTGTGGTCGGCGCAACGCAGGGTTACTACGGTGGCAGGCTCGATTTGTGGGGGCAGCGCTTTATCGAAGTTTGGTCGGGCATGCCGACCCTGTTCCTGATTATCTTGCTGTCCAGTGTTATCCAACCTGATTTCTGGTGGCTGTTGGGCATCACTATCCTGTTTGGTTGGATGAGCTTGGTGAGCGTGGTACGCGCCGAATTCCTGCGAACCCGTAATTTCGACTACATTCGCGCGGCGCAGGCCATGGGGGTAAGCGATCGCGTAATCATGATGCGCAGTATGCTGCCTAACGCCATGGTCGCGACGTTAACGTTTCTGCCCTTTATTTTGTGCAGCTCAATCACCACCCTGACATCGCTCGATTTTCTGGGGTTTGGACTTCCAGTCGGCTCGCCGTCACTGGGGGCACTGCTGCTGGAGGGCAAGAACAATCTTCAGGCTCCCTGGCTCGGCATTACCGTATTTCTGGTGTTGGCAACCCTGTTGTCGTTACTGATTTTTATTGGCGAAGCAGTGCGCGACGCTTTTGATCCCAGCAAGGCACATTGATATGAACCCAACTCCGCTGTTACAGATTCAGGATCTCAGCATCGCGTTTCACCAGGGTGAGCAGGTGCATCACGTGGTGGATTCAGTATCCTTCAACGTCGAGCGCGGTGAAACGCTGGCGCTGGTGGGTGAATCCGGCTCGGGTAAGAGTGTCACTGCGCTGTCGGTGCTGCGCCTGCTGCCTTCTCCACCGGTTATCTACCCTCAAGGGGATATCCTGTTTGACGGTGAATCGCTGCTGCATGCGCCAGAAACACGGTTACGCGAACTGCGCGGCAACCGTATCGCCATGATCTTCCAGGAACCGATGGTGTCACTGAACCCGCTGCACAGCATTGAAAAGCAATTGATGGAAGTGTTGACGTTGCACCGTGCAATGACACGAGACGTTGCGCGCAGTGAAGTGCTTACCTGTTTGGATCGCGTTGGCATACGGCAGGCACACACGCTCCTGAAAGGCTTTCCTCATCAACTGTCAGGCGGTGAACGCCAGAGGGTGATGATCGCGATGGCCCTGCTGATGCAGCCAGATTTGCTGATTGCTGATGAGCCAACTACCGCGCTGGATGTCACCGTACAGGCACAAATCCTCACCTTGTTGCGTGAACTGAAACACGAGTTGGGTATGAGCCTGCTGTTCATCACGCATAACCTGAATATCGTCAAGCAACTGGCAGACAAGGTTGCCGTGATGCAGGGTGGGCGCTGCGTAGAACAAAATCGTTGCCGCGACCTCTTCGCCGCGCCGCAGCACAGCTACACCCGACAGTTGCTGGATGCCGAACCCTCCGGTTGCGCGCTGCCTCTGCCGGATGATACACCGACGCTGCTACGCGTAGAAAAGCTCTCGATTTCATTTCCCATCAAGCGTGGGCTATTGCGCCGCACAGTGGCAGAAAAAACCGTCATCAACGGGTTGAATTTCACCTTACGTCGTGGCGAAAGTCTGGGACTGGTGGGGGAATCCGGTTCAGGGAAAAGTACTACAGGACTGGCATTGTTACGGCTCATCGCCTCACGCGGTAACATTGTGTTTGATGAACAACCGCTGCACCAATTTAATCGCCGTCAAATGTTACCACTGCGTAGCCAGATCCAAGTGGTGTTTCAGGATCCCAATTCGTCGTTGAATCCACGGCGCACCGCGCTGCAAATTATCGAAGAAGGGCTGGAAGTGCACCAGCAGATGAGTGCCTCCGATCGAGAACAGCGGCTCATTGAGGTGATGCGCGAAGTCGGCCTTAATCCCGAATTTCGTCACCGCTACCCGTCTGAATTCTCCGGTGGCCAGCGGCAGCGTATTGCTATCGCCAGGGCGCTAGTGCTCGAACCCGCACTACTGCTCCTTGACGAACCCACCTCGTCACTGGACAGAACCGTACAGGCGCAGATTCTGACATTATTGAAAACCTTGCAGCAAAAACGCCAACTGGCTTATCTGTTCATTAGCCATGACCTACAGGTGGTGCGTGCGCTGTGCCATCAGGTTATCGTGCTGCGTCAAGGTGAGGTGGTAGAACAAGGGCGTTGTGAACAAGTTTTTTCCGCGCCTCAGAGCGCCTATACACAAGAGCTGCTGCGCATGGCTACCCTGTAGAGACACACGCGGCATGTCATGGCAGAAGCATGGCGTTTAAAACGGATAGAGCGCACTTAGGGGTTCCGCGATGGCGACGCCCACATTTTTAAGACGACACAATGCTGTGCTTTCATCATCGCGGTGTAAAAACAGACAGGGTTCCCCTTCCCATTCCAACACGGCACAATCAATCTGAATTTCAGCCAGGGATTGGTTCAACTGACGTAAAATAACCCAGGCCATTTCACCGTCGTGGCTTAATAATTTAAAGCCAATCAGGTTGTTGTCCTCATCTCGTCCCCGCAGGGGAATACCGCTCAGCGGAATCGGTTCCACCTTGATACCAGCGAAGCCCGATAGCCAACGATAACTTTGCGGCAAACGATGCACTACCGAAAGTTGGAGAGTGTCCACTATTACTTTCCCTCAGGTATGATGATGGTGAACAAACGCAATGACAGTGTCAAAGAAAAAACGTTTACTCTTAGTGTCCGAATATGGCGGAACTGCTGAATGAGCATTTCTACAAGAATCCGCGTTGCAATAGTCATAAGTCACCCTTCTCAGCGAATGGAAATAATTGCAATACTGATTAATGCCACGTTGATCACATTTTAAGATTTTATAGGTTGCTCTATATTTAACGCTTTCCCTGCAATATATCAACCCCTTTTATTTACATTGTTCACTTTTAAATCATACATTTTACATTTATAGAACAACATTCCAAAAAAAGACAATGTGACATCGATAACACTTGACCGTGAACAAAAAGGAAAGATCAAAATTAATGGAGCCCGACGTTGAAGATCAGCAACGTGAGGGTTCCATTTGCCGCATCACTGCGGCAAATGGAAAAAGGGGACAGAATCAGCGAGAGCGGGCTGCGTAGCCGTAAAGCAGGAAGGCGGCAACGGAACAGAGTGACATGGAGACGATCATCGGCCAGGCGCTGGTAAAGCTCACCAGTGACAGCAGGCTTCCGACCAGTGCGCCCATGCCAAAGCGTAGCGTGCCAGCCAGCGAGGACGCAGTGCCCACCATATGCGGAAAATCATCCAGTATCACGGCCATGGCATTTGACATCACCATCGCAATACAGCCGACATAAATAGCCACTCCCAACACCAACGGCAAGAAGCCCAGATCCAACGCGTAGATAACCAGCAACGCAATACCGACAAAAAACTGTATCAGCAGCCCGATGCGAAACATCTGATTCGCGCCCAAGCGGCGCACCACACGGCTATTGGTGTAGGTGGTCAGGAACAGAAAGACCACGTTCAGGGCAAAGTAGTTCAGGGCAAAGTAATAGCCGAAATGCTGCGGAGACACACCGTAGAGATCGATATAGACAAAAGGGCCAGCGCTTAGAAAAGAAAACATGCCAGAAAACGAAAACCCGCTTGCCACCATGTAGCTAAAAACTTTTTTGTGGCGAAACAGCGAGGCGAAATTCCCGGCGGTGGTACGAAAATGGAACGGTTGGCGTTTTTCTACCGGCAACGACTCTTTGACAAAGCGCATCACCAGCACCGAGGCAATCAGTGACAGCCCGGCCAGCGTCCAGAAAATCGCATGCCAGCTAAACCATAGCAGCAACACGCCGCCCAACATCGGCGCCAACAGCGGTGCGACCGTCATGACCAGCATCACAAATGACATCATGCGCGAAAATTCATCTTTGGCGAAGGTGTCACGCATCAGCGCATTAATCACCACCGCAGACGCAGCCGCAGACAAGCCGTGCAGCATCCGCAGCACGGTAAGCTGCTCAATGGTTTGCGCCAGCGCGCAGGCCACGCCAGCCAACATAAAGACCAGCGTTCCCCCAGTATCACGGGTTTACGTCCCAGGCTGTCCGCCATCGGGCCATAGAATAACTGACCGATAGCAAACCCCATGATGTAGGCGCTTAACGTCATCTGCACCTGGCCCGGCTCCACGCCGAACTCTTTGGCAATCACCGGCAGCGCCGGCAGGTACATATCGATGGCAAACGGTGTCAGCATCGACAACAAGCCAAGAATAAAAATCAAGCCACTATGTGATGGCGCTTTCCCCACTGCATGTCTCCCTGCGTGTTGCCCGCAAAACAAAAAAGTTCACCGCAGCGGCAGGCCTCCACCACGGTGACGGTTGAAATAGGCTTGATGACCGCTTCAGCGGCGCATCGTGTTTACATCAGGTGGATGAAAAGCGCATAACGCATATTGCATGCAGTATGGCGCAAATCGGCTCAATGCGGCAAAACGCTGGCCACTTCTTCTTCTGTCAGTGCGCGATACTCGCCCGGTTCAAGCGTATCATCCAGTGGAATGGCACCAATGCGCTCACGGTGTAACTCAACCACGCGATTTCCCACGGCAGCGAACATCCGTTTGACCTGGTGGTAGCGCCCTTCCCCGATGGTTAACCGGACCTGATGGTCATCCAGCTTTTCCAGTTGCGCGGGTTTGGTCAGCGATTTTTCACCGTGCAGTTGCACCCCCAGCTCAAACTGGTCTGCCGTATCCTCTGCCAGCGGCAGTTCGAGCGTGACCTGATAGGTTTTTTCACAGTGATGCTTGGGCGACGTAATGCGGTGCGACCATTGTCCATCGTCAGTCAGCAATACCAGCCCGGTGGTGTCAATATCCAGTCGACCCGCAGCATGCAGTTTGTGCGCAACGGGCTCATCAATAAAATAGAGAATGGTCGGGTGATCCGGATCTTCCGTTGAACACACGTACCCTTGCGGCTTGTTAAGCATGAAGTAGCGCGGGCCATTCTGCTGCACCAGCGCGTTGCCATCGAACTCAACCTGATGTTCAGGTGCCAATTTGAATGCGCCGCTTTTAACCACCTCACCATCAACGGTAACGCGCTGCGCACGCAGCTCCCGTGCTACCAATGCACGGCTGATCCCGAGTTGCTGGGATAAAAATTTGTCCAATCGCATGAGAAAATCAAGTGCCTGTCTGTGTTAAGGAAGGAAAATCATGTCGTAGTATAGCGAGTGATGACGATTGCTCCTAGAATGTCCGACGTTTTCCCCCATCTATGATCATGGATACGCACAAAATGTGCGATTGCTTTTCATTAACCGTAGGCGAGGGTTCGCCCCTGGCGCATAAAAATATAGAATAAATATATCTTTTATTTTCAGGGTTATTACAGGAGCACACGATGTCATCTATTCACGGTCATGAAGTACTGCATATGATGCTGGATTCTGCCGAATCCTACACCACTGAGGGGCTGATTGCCGCCATTGAAGCGCGTTTCGGTGCCGACGAACGCTTTCATACCTGCTCCGCTGCCGACATGAGCGCGGCCATGCTGGTGGATTTTCTGGCAAACAAAGGCAAGTTTATCCCACAGGACGCAGGGTTTAACACGGCAGCCAGCAAGATCTGCCAACACTAAGCTATGGCGTTCACCTTACGCCCCTATCAACAGGAGGCAGTTTCCGCCACGCTGGCCTATTTTCGCCAATATCAACACCCTGCGCTGATCGTACTGCCCACCGGCGCAGGAAAGAGTCTGGTGATTGCCGAACTGGCGCGGTTAGCGCGAGGGCGCGTGTTGGTGCTGGCGCATGTCAAAGAGCTGGTTGAACAGAATCACGCTAAATATTGCGCCTGGGGATTGGATGCCGACATTTTTGCAGCCGGACTTAACCAGCGCCACAGCGAAGGCAAAGTGGTGTTTGGCAGCGTGCGATCCGTGGCGCGAAATCTGCCTGCCTTTACCCAGTTCTCGCTACTGATCATCGATGAATGTCACCGCATCAGCGATGACGATAACAGTCAATATCAGCAAATCATTACGCACCTGCGCGCACAAAACCCCGCATTGCGCCTGCTCGGCCTTACCGCAACGCCTTACCGCCTGGGCAAAGGCTGGATTTATCAATATCACTACCACTGCATGATTCGCGGTGATGAACAATGCCTGTTTCGCGACTGTATCTATGAACTCCCGCTGCGTTACATGATCAAACACGGCTTTCTGGTAGCGCCGCAGCGCCTGGATATGCCAGTAGTGCAATACGATTTCAGCCGTTTGAGCGTGCAGCCCCACGGTCTGTTCAGCGACGCGGAACTCAACCGTGAATTACGACGGCAGCAGCGCGTGACGCCCCATATTGTCAATCAGATAGTCAGCTACGGCACCGAGCGTAAAGGCGTGATGATCTTTGCGGCGACCGTGGAGCACGCCCGGGAAATACACAGTCTGTTGCCTTCAGAAAAAGCCGCTTTTATCAGCGGGGAAACCCCTGCCGCAGAACGCGATGCGCTGATCGCTGCCTTTAAGCAGCAACAGTTGCACTATCTGGTCAATGTGGCGGTGTTGACGACGGGCTTTGATGCACCGCACGTTGACGTCATCGCTATCCTGCGCCCGACGGAATCCGTCAGCCTGTATCAGCAGATCGTCGGACGCGGCCTGCGCCTATCGCCAGGAAAAACGGATTGCCTGATTCTGGATTACGCCGGGAATCCCCATGATTTGTATATGCCGGAGGTAGGCAGCCATAAACCGCACAGCGGGAGCCAGCCGGTACAGGTGCTTTGCCCGCAGTGCGGTTTTGCCAACCTGTTTTGGCGAAAAACCACGGCGGAAGGTGATATCGTCGAACACTATGGTCGCCGCTGCCAGGGCTATGAAGAAGACGAGAACGGTGTTCGAACGCAGTGCGATTACCGTTTCAGCTTTAAAGTATGCCCGGAATGTGGTGCCGAAAACGACATTGCTGCGCGTCGTTGCCACCACTGCGATCACATTATGATCGATCCTGACGACATGCTAAAAGCCGCACTCAAGTTGAAAGATGCCCTGGTGCTGCGCTGTAGCGGCATGCAGATGACGACCGGACAGGATGAGAAAGGTGAATGGCTAAAGATCACCTATGTTGATGAAGACGGCGCTGACGTCAGCGAACGTTTTCGCCTGCATACGCCTGCCCAGCGCCGCGTCTTTACTCAGCAATTTTTACGGGTGCACCAACGTGCGCCGGGGCTAGTGCTGACATGGCAATCCGCACAGGATATCTTGCGCCAGCAGGCCGCCCTGCGTGCGCCCGACTTTGTCGTGGCGCGACGCCAAGGCAAACAGCGGCAAGGCTTTTGGCAAGTGAGGGAAAAACTGTTTGATTATGAAGGCCATTTTCGCCGTGCCAATGAATTACGCTAGCTGGCGTAACACGGTTTCATTTGCCGCCACGCGGATATTCCGTTAGAATGCAGCCCGCTTTTGTCATGCAAAAGCAAATCTGTTCCATTGTGAATAACACATTCCATTGCGAATAACCTAACCTGTTGCTGGGTCGCCTGTAGCAGGTGTATTTTCTAAAATAGAGAAAATCATGATTACTATTAACGCAGAAGTACGTAAAGAGCAGGGTAAGGGTGCGAGCCGCCGCCTGCGCGCAGCCAGCAAATTCCCAGCCATCATCTACGGTGGTGCGGAAGCGCCGGTATCTATCGCCCTGGATCACGACAGCGTTAAAAACCTGGAAGCTAAAGAAGGTTTTTACGGCGAAGTTCTGACCCTGGTTGTCGATGGTAAAGAAGAAAAAGTGAAAGTTCAGGCTGTTCAGCGCCACGCTTACAAGCCAAAACTGACTCACATCGACTTCGTTCGCGCTTAATCGTTTAGGGAAACCCGTGGGACGCTGCGAGTTTTCCTAGCAAGCAAGAATGTCGATAAGAAAAACGCCGCTTATGCGCTGAGGGATCCCCATAAATCAGCGCTAATAAACCAACA
>SMLE01000649.1_pt1 | contig 15179 bp, 8 predicted proteins | sample 2451431 | NCBI scaffold set ML178787.1 | reverse complement strand
CACCATCTCCTGCCGAATTTACACCACGTCCGTGGACTCTACCAAAATGAATATCGCTCACGCTGCACAAGCGCTCCGCTGCCTGTTCCGGCGTCAAATCACGCTGCGGCTCCGCCAGCATTTCGTAGCCCACCATAAATTTCCGCACGCTGGTCGAACGCAGCAGTGGAGGATAGAAATGCGCATGCAGCTGCCAATGTGCGTTATCGCCATTGATAAACGGCGCACCGTGCCAGCCCATGGAATAAGGAAACGCGCACTGAAACAAATTATCGTAACGGCTGGTCAGTTTTTTCAGTGCCAGACACAAATCGCTGCGCTGCGCGGCTGTCAGTTGCGGCAACTGTTGCACCGCGCTGCGCGGCAGCAGGAGCGTTTCAAACGGCCAGGCGGCCCAATAGGGTACTACTGCCAGCCAGTGTTCCGTTTCCACCACACAGCGCACCTGCTCAGTCTGTTCGCGATGGGCATAATCCAGCAAGAGTGACGTGCCATGGCGTTCGAAATAGGCACGCTGCTGCCCGTCTTCTTTGGCGATATCGGTGGGTAAAAAGCTATTGGCCCACACTTGTCCATGCGGATGCGGGTTAGAACATCCCATCATCGCGCCTTTGTTTTCAAATACCTGAACCCACGGATACTGTTTCCCCAGTATTTCTGTCTGTTCGCACCAGGCGGCGACAACCTGTGCCAGCGCCGCCAGAGAGAGTTCCGGCAATGTTTTGCTGTGGTCTGGCGAGAAGCAGATAACACGACTGGTGCCCTGCACGCTTTGCGTTTGAAACAACGGATCGTCGCTTGCCGCCAGCGCAGGGGTTTGCTCCATCAGCGCTGAAAAATCATTACGAAACACATAGGTGTGGGTGTAATTCGGGTTCACTTCTCCGGTAACACGCCGATTGCCTGCGCAGAGATAACAATTCGGATCGTGAGCCGGTAACAGACGCCTGTCCGGCTCATCCTGTTGGCCCTGCCAGGGGCGTTTAGCGCGATGGGGAGAAACCAGCACCCATTCGCCGCTCAGCGGATTGTAACGACGATGCGGGTGCTCTGTGGGATCGAATGACATTCCTGACACTCCTTAAACAGCAGCGATACCTTTGGTGCGTTGACGGGCGCATGGGGTGTAATCTGTTTTCACACAGCACGATAAAAATCGTAACAAAGCCAGTTGCAAACGCCGTGTAAACGATTACCCTCATTGTAGGCAGTAAGCGTGATAAATGAGAATAGCGACACGCGCGATTGATATTGATACCGATCACATAAACCAATAACCATCAACACAGACAGGGAAACCACCGATGGCAACCATAAAGGATGTTGCACGCCTGGCCGGCGTCTCCGTGGCAACGGTGTCACGGGTCATCAATGACTCGCCGAAAGCTAGCCAGGCATCGCGGGATGCGGTGCATAACGCCATGGCAGAATTGCGCTATCATCCCAACGCCAATGCGCGTGCACTAGCGCATCAACATGCAGAAACCCTGGGACTGGTGGTGGCAGATGTGTCCGATCCTTTCTTTGGCACGATGGTAAAAGCGGTCGATAGCACCGCCAGAACGACGGGCAATTTTTTACTGATCAGCAACGGCTACCATGACGCAGAAATGGAACGCCAGGCTATCGAACAGTTGCTGCGCCACTGCTGCTCGGCGCTAGTGGTACACGCCAAAATGTTGCCCGATGCGGAACTGAGCGTGTTTATGCATCACGTCCCCGGCATGGTGCTGATCAACCGTATTCTGCCCGGCTTTGAGTCACGCTGCGTAGCGCTGGACGATCGCCACTGCGGCTGGCTGGCAACCCGGCATATGCTTCAGGAAGGGCATCGCGCCATTGCCTTTCTCTGTTCCGATCACCCGATTTCCGACGCTGACGATCGCTTACAGGGCTACAGCGCCGCCCTGCACGACCAGGGCATTGCGCTGGATAGCCGGCTGATCGCCCGCGCCGCGCCGGATGAAACCGGCGGCGAGGCGGCGATGCGCGAACTGCTGAGTCGCGGCGTGCCTTTCAGCGCCGTGGTGTGTTATAACGATTCGATGGCGGCGGGCGCATTGGCAGTATTGAGCGACAACGGCATTGAGGTGCCACAAACCGTCTCCCTGATAGGTTTTGACGACGTGCTTATCGCGCGCTACTTGCGCCCACGTTTAACCACCATCCGCTATCCGGTGATAGCCATGTCGACGCAAGCCGCCGAGTTGGCGATTGCGCTGGCACAAGGTCAGGTGCTGACAGCGGTCACCAACACCTTTACGCCGACGCTGGTGCGTCGCCATTCGGTACAGTCCCTTACCCATGCGCATTAACGCCAGTCAACCAGCGATACGGGCATCGCCAAACCGGGTTGCCCACGCTCTTATTGGTTACGTTTGCTTACCATCGCCACTCAGCGCCCTGCGATAAGCTATTCAACTTAGTGCTATTCCCACGATATAATTATACTTTTGCGTGTTTTATCGCATTTTTAGCTTTTTCGTTACCTAGAATGGCGTGGGAAACGTTACCCCGCCTACTATTCGGAGCTCTCATGACCCATATTGCGCAATTTGCGTTGGCACTGCTTGTCGTTGCCGGTTTAGCGCTGCTTATCTGCCGCGACCGTAAAAGCATTCGTATCCGTTTTATCATTCAGCTGTTAGTGATTGAAATTCTGCTCGCTTGGTTCTTCTTGTATTCCAACGTGGGCCTGGGCTTCGTAAAAGGGTTCGCCGCCGTCTTTGATAAATTGCTGGGGTTTGCCGGACAAGGGACCGATTTCGTGTTTGGCGATATGGTCAACCACGAAAAGAACCTGATTTCCTTCTTCTTTAAAGTGTTGTGCCCTATCGTATTTATCTCGGCATTAATCGGGATCCTGCAACACATCAAAGTGCTGCCTATCGTGATTCGCGCTATCGGTACGGTGCTGTCCAAGGTGAATGGCATGGGGAAGCTGGAGTCGTTTAACGCGGTCAGTTCGCTGATTCTGGGTCAATCGGAAAACTTCATCGCCTATAAAGATATTCTGGGCAAGATGTCGGAAAAACGCATGTACACCATGGCTGCCACCGCGATGTCGACGGTATCGATGTCTATCGTTGGTGCCTACATGACCATGCTGGATTCCAAATACGTAGTGGCGGCGCTTATTCTGAATATGTTCAGCACCTTTATTGTGTTGTCATTGATCAACCCGTATAAAGTGGATGCCGAGCCCGAACTGCAACTGCGCGATCTGCATGAAAACCAAAGCTTCTTTGAAATGCTGGGAGAATATATTCTTGCCGGTTTCAAAGTGGCCAGTATCGTCGCCGCTATGCTGATCGGCTTTATTGCACTGATTGCCATGGTGAACGCCATTTTCAGCGCCATTTTTGGTATCAGCTTCCAGGAAATGTTGGGCTATGTGTTCTTCCCCTTTGCCTGGATCATGGGGATTCCTGCCAGTGAAGCGTTGCAAGTCGGCAGCATCATGGCGACCAAACTGGTATCTAACGAATTCGTTGCCATGCTGGAACTGCAAAAAGTGGCGAGCCAGCTGTCACCACGCAGCGTCGGGATCCTCTCTGTGTTCCTGGTGTCGTTCGCCAACTTCTCTTCTATCGGCATCATTGCCGGTGCTATCAAAGGGTTGAACGAAAATCAGGGTAACGTGGTGTCTCGCTTCGGCCTGAAGCTGGTCTATGGCTCTACGCTGGTCAGCATTCTCTCTGCTTCAATCGCCGGGCTGGTGCTGTAATTTGCCATGACGATCGTCGGGCGGTCATCCGGTCGCCCACTATCCGCTACAAACCCTGACATTTCTTCCACATTTCCTTCATTATTATTTGAGTAAAACACAGTAGACTACCCTCATTGTGTTAATACTGGCTGCCACTCGATTCGTAAACCATGATGAATACCACTCGCCTTTTTCGTCTGCTGTTGCTTGCGTTCGCGGTTATCGCCGCCGTTGTCATCTGGCGTTACTTGCGCCCTGCCGATGCCCCGACGGCGTCCCCTTCAGCCCGTCAGGAAGCCAGTAATAACAGTGCACCCGCGCGCAATGCGGGCAGCGGTGGCGGACGGCGCTCCGCCATGCGCGCACTACCCCCCGTACAGGCAGCGACCACACGCGCCGCAGCGGTGCCCTATTACCTTTCGGGATTGGGCACCATTACCGCTGCCAATACCGTGACGGTGCGCAGCCGGGTTAACGGCGAACTGATGGCGCTGCATTTTCAGGAAGGACAACAGGTAAAGGCGGGCGATCTGCTCGCAGAAATCGACCCACGCCCCTATCAGGTGGCGCTGATACAGGCACAGGGGCAACTGGCAAAAGATCAGGCCGCGCTGGCCAATGCGCGTCAGGATCTGGCGCGTTACCAGCAACTGATTAAAACCAACCTGATTTCCCGCCAGGAACTGGATGCGCAGGCGGCACAGGTGCATCAGGCTGAAGGCACGGTCAAGGCCGATGAAGGCTCGGTCGCCAGCGCCGAATTGCAGCTCACCTATAGCCGTATTACCTCGCCTATCAATGGCCGCGTGGGGCTTAAACAAGTGGATGTGGGCAACTACATCACCAGCGGCGATAGCACCGGTATTGTGGTGTTGACCCAAACACATCCGATTGATGTCATCTTCACGTTACCGGAAGGTGATATCGCTACGGTGCTGAGCGCACAGAAATCGGGCCAAGCCGTACCGGTTGAGGCCTGGGATCGCGCCAACCAGCACAAGCTGTCACAAGGTAGCCTCCTCAGCATGGATAACCAAATTGATGCCACTACCGGAACCATCAAGCTGAAAGCCCGCTTTGAAAACAGCGACGACGCCCTGTTTCCCAACCAGTTTGTCAATGTGCGCATGCAAGTTACCACCTTGCAAAATGCGCTGCTGGTGCCCCTGTCCGCCATTCAGATGGGCAGCGAAGGACGTTTTGTCTGGGTGCTGAATGAGAAAAGTCAGGTCAGTAAACACAGCGTGACCGTCGGCATTCAATACGGGCAGGAGATGGTGGTGACGGCCGGCCTGAATGAGGGCGATCGCGTGGTTACTGACGGTATTGACCGCTTAACCGAAGGGGCTCAGGTGGAAGTGATTAGCGCCGCTAACACCACCACTCCGCCATCCAGACACGCCACGCGCGGGGAGAAACCCTGATGCAAGGGGAGATTCCGGCAGGCGGTGGCCCATCCCGTCTGTTTATCCTGCGCCCTATCGCCACCACCCTGTTGATGTTGGCGATCCTGCTGGCGGGAATTATTGGCTATCGGGCATTACCGGTCTCTGCGCTGCCAGAGGTGGACTATCCGACCATTCAGGTGGTGACGCTCTACCCCGGCTCCAGCCCGGATGTGATTGCGTCGGCGATCACCGCCCCCCTTGAGCGTCAGTTCGGGCAAATGTCCGGGCTGAAACAGATGTCGACGCAAAGCTCCGGCGGCGCATCGGTGATCACCCTGCAATTTCAACTGACGCTGCCGTTGGATGTCGCAGAGCAGGATGTGCAGGCCGCCATCAACGCCGCCAACAATTTGTTGCCCAGCGATCTGCCCTATCCGCCGATTTACAGCAAGGTCAATCCGGCCGATCCGCCGATCATGACGCTGGCGGTGACATCCAGCGCCATGCCGATGACACAAGTGCAGGATATGGTGGAAACCCGTATCGCGCAGAAAATGGCACAGGTCTCTGGTGTCGGGCGTGTATCGCTGGCGGGCGGACAGCGCCCATCGGTACGGGTCAATTTCAACGCCAACGCGCTGGCCGCTTACGGGCTGGATAGCGAAACCCTGCGCAGCGCCATCACCAGTGCCAACGTCAACTCCGCCAAAGGCAGCCTGGATGGCCCAACGCGCGCGGTAACCTTGTCAGCCAACGACCAGATGAAGTCCGCAGAGGATTATCGCCAGCTGATTGTTGCCTGGCGCAATGGTGCACCGGTACGGCTGCGCGATGTCGCCACCGTAGAACAAGCCGCGGAAAACACCGCGCTGGGTGCCTGGGCCAACCGTGAACAGGCGATCATTATCAATATCCAGCGCCAGCCGGGTGCCAACGTGATCACCACCACGGACAGCCTGCGTAATTTGCTGCCGACGTTAACCGCCAGCCTGCCGAAATCGGTGACCGTCACCACGCTGACCGATCGCACCGCCAGTATCCGCGCATCCGTGAAGGATGTGCAGTTTGAACTGATGCTGGCGATTGCGCTGGTGATTATGGTGATCTACCTGTTTTTGCGCAATGCCATCGCCACGCTGATCCCAAGTATCGTGGTGCCCCTGTCTCTGGTCGGCACCTTCGCCGCTATGTATTTCCTTGGCTTTTCGATCAACAACCTGACGCTGATGGCGCTCGCCATTGCCACCGGCTTTGTCGTGGACGACGCCATCGTGGTGATCGAGAATATTTCGCGCTATATCGAAAAAGGGGAGAAACCGCTGCACGCGGCGCTTAAAGGCGCGGGGGAAATTGGGTTCACCATTATCTCACTGACGTTCTCATTGATTGCGGTGCTGATCCCATTGCTGTTTATGGGCGATATCATTGGCCGTCTGTTCCGCGAGTTTGCCATTACGCTGGCGGTCGCGATTCTGATCTCCGGCATCGTTTCGCTTACGCTGACCCCGATGATGTGCGCCCGGTTGCTAACCCATCAGAGCCTGAATCGACAAAATGCCTTTACGCGCGCCAGCGAACGCTTTTTCTCACGGCTGGTCGCGCTGTATGGCAAAGGCTTACGCCGGGTGTTGAACCACCCGTGGATCACCCTGAGCGTAGCCATCGGCACGCTGGTGCTTACCGTGCTGCTCTACCTGTGGATCCCCAAGGGCTTTTTCCCGGTTCAGGATAACAGCATGATTCAGGGTACGCTGCAGGCACCGCAAAGCGTCTCCTATGCCGATATGGCGCAGCGCCAGCAGCAGGCCGTATCGCTGATCATGCAGGATCCGGCGGTGCTGAGCGTCTCTTCGTTTGTCGGCGTGGATGGCACCAACGCGGCGCTGAACAGCGCGCGTTTACAGATCAACCTCAAGCCGCTCAGTGAACGGCGCGATCGCCTGACAGACATCATCACTCGCTTGCAGGAAAAAACCGCGCAGCTCACCGGTATCACGCTCTATCTGCAACCGGTGCAGGATCTCACCATCGATACCCAGGTCAGTCGCACCCAATACCAGTTCACGTTGCAGGCGATGTCGCTGGAGGATTTGAGCCACTGGGTGCCGCCGCTGATGCGCGAATTGCAACAGTTGCCGCAGCTACAGGATGTGAGCAGCGATTGGCAGGATGATGCGGCGGTGGCTTATGTCAACGTCAACCGCGATGCCGCCAGCCGCCTTGGACTGACCACGTCAGCCATCGACAATGCGCTGTATAACGCCTTTGGGCAGCGTCTGGTCTCAACGGTCTACACCCAGTCGAATCAATACCGCGTGGTGCTGGCGCAGCAAACGGCGCACACCACCGGGATCGGCGCACTGAATGAAGTGCACATTAAAAACAGCGATGGCAACAGCGTGCCGCTGAATGCCGTTGCCACACTGGAAGAGCGGCGTGGTCCGCTGGCCTTGAACCGTATCGATCAGTTCCCGGCCACCACCATTTCGTTCAACGTTACCCCCGGTTATTCCCTCGGAGAAGCGGTGCAGGCGATTACGGCAGCGGAACAGCAGTTGCAGATGCCGACGGATATCGTTACCCACTTTCAGGGCAGCGCGCTGGCGTTTCAGGCAGCGCTGAGCAGCACCGTGTGGCTTATCGTGGCAGCGATTGTTGCGATGTACATTGTGCTCGGTGTGTTGTACGAAAGCTTTATTCACCCGATCACCATTCTTTCCACGCTGCCGACCGCCGGTGTCGGTGCACTATTGGCACTGATGGTGGCGGGCAACGAACTGGATGTGATTGCCATCATCGGCATTATTTTGCTGATCGGCATCGTGAAGAAGAACGCCATCATGATGATCGATTTCGCGCTGGCGGCTGAACGCGAGCAAGGCATGACCCCTTACGATGCCATTTATCAGGCGTGTCTGCTGCGTTTTCGTCCGATCCTGATGACCACCCTGGCGGCGCTGCTGAGCGCCGTGCCGCTGATGCTCAGCAATGGCGTCGGTGCCGAACTGCGCCAACCGCTCGGTATCTGCATGGTTGGGGGATTGATCATGAGCCAGATTCTGACGCTGTTCACCACGCCGGTGATTTACCTGCTGTTTGACCGACTGGCACACCGTTTGCGTCGCGCCGAACAGCCAGAGGAAGACGTACAGTGAAGTTTTTCGCACTGTTTATTCACCGCCCGGTCGCCACTGCGTTACTGACGCTGGCGATTGCGCTGTGCGGCGTGCTCGGTTTTCGCTTGCTGCCGGTTGCACCGCTGCCGCAGGTGGATTTCCCGGCGATCGTGGTTTCCGCTTCGCTCTCTGGTGCCTCTCCGGAAACCATGGCGACCTCCGTCGCCATGCCATTGGAGCGCTCACTCGGGCGCATCGCCGGGGTGACCGAGATGACCTCGACCAGCTCGCTGGGCAGAACCCGTATCATACTGGTGTTCGATTTCTCGCGTGATATTAACGGCGCGGCGCGCGACGTACAGTCGGCGATCAACGCCGCACAGAACCTGCTGCCCTCCGGCATGTCAAGCCGACCAACCTATCGCAAGGTCAACCCGGCCGACGCGCCGATTCTGGTGCTAACGTTGACCTCAGACACCTACAATTCGGGGCAGCTATACGATTTCGCCACCAATCAACTGTCGCAGCGTATCTCCCAAATGGACGGCGTGGGCGATGTGACGGTCAGCGGTGCCTCGCAGCCCGCCGTGCGCGTGGAGTTAAACCCTCAGGTGCTGTTTAATCAGGGTATCGCATTGGATGCAGTGCGTCAGGCGATTGCCAAAGCCAACGTAAAGCAACCCTTGGGCAATATTGATAACGGACAAGCGCGCTGGCAGGTGCAAACCAACGATGCGCTGAAAACGGCGGCGGATTATGCACCGATCGTGGTTCATTATAACAAGGGCGCGCCGGTACGGCTGAGCGACGTGGCGCAGGTTAAAGACGGCTTGCAGGACACGCGCAACGCCGGGATGGCAAACGGCAAAACTGCCGTACTGGTGGTGGTACAACGCGCCCCCGATGCCAATATCATCGCCACCGTGGACAACGTGCGCGCCGCGCTGCCGGAACTGCGTGCCAGCCTGCCCGCCGCCATTCAACTGAACATCGCGCAAGATCGCTCGCCCACCATTCGTGCCTCACTGGCCGAGGTGGAACAGTCACTGGTGATTGCCGTGGCGCTGGTGATACTGGTGGTGTTCTTGTTCCTGCGCTCCGGCCGGGCCACACTTATCCCGGCCATCGCCGTGCCGGTGTCGTTGATTGGCACCTTCGCGGCTATGTACCTGTGCGGTTTCAGCCTGAATAACCTTTCACTGATGGCGCTGACGATTGCCACTGGATTCGTGGTGGACGATGCCATCGTGGTGCTGGAGAACATTTCACGCCATATTGAAGCAGGCATGAAACCGATGCAGGCCGCCCTGAAAGGGGTGCGCGAGGTCGGTTTTACCGTGCTGGCGATGAGCCTGTCGCTGGTGGCGGTGTTCCTGCCGCTGCTGCTGATGGGCGGATTGCCGGGGCGCTACTTTCGTGAATTCACCGTCACGCTGTCTGCCGCTATTGGCATTTCGCTGATCATTTCCGTGACCCTGACACCAATGATGTGCGCGCGCCTGCTGCGCAGCCATGAAAAACACAGCCAGCCGCGCAAGCGCGGTTTTGGTCGCCTGCTCGTCGCGTTGCAACAGCAATATGGCCGTTCGTTACGCTGGGTGTTGCAACACGCACGCTGGGTGTTGGTCACTCTGATTGGCACCATCGGGCTTAACGTCTGGCTCTATATCTCGATTCCCAAAACTTTCTTCCCTGAACAGGATACTGGCCGCGTGATGGGCTTTATTCAGGCCGATCAGAGCATTTCATTTCAGGCAATGCGCAATAAGCTGCATGATTTTATGGTGATCGTCAGCGCCGATCCGGCGGTGGATAACGTGACGGGCTTTACCGGCGGCTCGCGCACCAACGCAGGCTCGATGTTTATTACGCTCAAACCCTTGGCAGAGCGCAAGATGAGCGCTCAGCAGGTGATTGCCCGCCTGCGCGGCAAGCTGGCGCAGGAGCCGGGGGCCAACCTGTTTCTGATGCCGGTACAGGATATTAGTATCGGCGGACGAGAGTCCAATGCGGGCTATCAGTTTACCTTGCTGTCCGACGATCTGAACGAACTGCGCGCCTGGGAGCCGAAGATTCGCCTCGCGCTCAGCCAGCTCCCCGAGCTGGCCGATGTTAACTCCGATCAGCAGGATAAAGGCTCGGAAATGGCGCTGACCTACGACCGGGATACCCTTGCACGCCTCGGTATCGGCGTTTCCAGCGTCAATGCCTTGTTAAACAATGCATTCGGGCAGCGGCAAATTTCTACCATCTATCAACCGCTCAATCAGTACAAAGTGGTGATGGAGGTAGAATCCAAATATACTCAGGATGTTAGCGCGCTGGATCAGATGTTTGTGCTCAACAGCGCCGGAGAGCCGATTCCCCTTTCGGCGTTCGCCAGTTGGCAACCGATTAACGCCCCACTGTCCGTCAATCATCAGGGGCTGTCAGCAGCGTCAACCGTTTCCTTTAATTTGCCGGAAGGGGTGTCACTTTCAGATGCCACGGCAGCCATTGAACGCAGTATGACCGCATTGGGGGTGCCCTCTTCGGTACGCGGACAATTTGCCGGTACGGCACAGGCGTTTCAACAGTCACAAAGTGTGCAGGTGCTGCTGATCATTGCCGCGATTGTTACCGTCTACATCCTGTTGGGGATCCTGTATGAAAGCTGTGTGCATCCACTGACCATCCTGTCGACGCTGCCGTCTGCCGGGGTTGGCGCGCTGCTGGCGCTGAAAGGGTTTGGTGCCCCCTTTAGCCTGATAGCCCTGATCGGTATCTTGCTGCTGATCGGTATTGTGAAAAAAAACGCCATCATGATGGTGGATTTTGCGCTGGAAGCGCAGCGCGGCGGGCAGTTAAGTGCACAAGAGGCGATTTTTCAGGCCTGCTTGTTGCGCTTCCGCCCCATTTTGATGACGACGCTGGCCGCAATTTTTGGTGCGCTACCGCTGGTGCTGACCAGCGGAGACGGTGCTGAACTGCGCCAACCGCTCGGCATCACCATCGTCGGAGGATTAGTGATGAGCCAACTGCTCACGCTCTACACTACACCAGTGGTGTACCTCTATTTTGATCGTCTGCGCGGCTGGCTGGCGCGGCGGCGCAACCTCGCCAACGTCACGTCGTCTTGACGCGCAGCGAGTGAACAAGAACAACCCTGATTTCATGAGGCCCGTTATTTCATGCATTTTTCGTCAGCCCCGTCAACGACCCAAGCGGCCTCCGTGCGCTGGCAGCTTTGGATTGTCGCGTTTGGCTTTTTTATGCAAACGCTCGATACCACTATTGTCAACACCGCACTGCCAACGATGGCGCTTAGCCTGAATGAAAACCCGTTGCGTATGCACTCGGTGGTGGTGGCTTATGTGCTCACCGTAGCGGTGATGCTGCCTGCCAGCGGTTGGCTGGCGGACAAACTGGGGGTGAAACGGGTTTTTTTTGCCGCCATCATCATTTTCACGCTAGGATCGCTGCTGTGCTCGCGTTCGGAAACCTTGAATGCGCTGCTGATCTCGCGGGTGATCCAGGGCGTGGGCGGTGCCATGATGGTACCGGTCGGTCGTCTGACGGTAATGAAGATTGTGCCGCGTGACCAGTTTATGGCCGCCATGACCTTTGTCACTATCCCCGGCCAGATCGGGCCGTTGCTCGGCCCGACGCTGGGTGGGCTGCTGGTGCAATACGCCAGTTGGCACTGGATTTTCCTGATTAATCTGCCCGTAGGGATTATTGGTGCTGTCGCCACCTGGCTGATTATGCCGAATTACACCACCGAAACCTCGCGCTTCGATCTCAGCGGTTTTCTCTGGCTCGCCATCGGCATGGCAACATTGACCTTAGCCTTGGACGGACACAAAAGCCTGGCATTGCCGCCGATTGCCATCGTCGGTTTGATTGCTGTCGGGATTATTGCCCTGCTGAGCTACTGGCTGCATGCACGTCAAAATGAAAATGCCCTGTTCAATCTGCGCCTGTTCAATACCCCTACCTTTTCCATTGGGATCAGCGCCGGTTTTCTGGCACGTATCGGCAGCGGCATGTTGCCCTTTACCACGCCGCTGTTTTTACAGCTGGGCATGGGATTCTCACCGTTTCACGCCGGGTTGATGATGATACCGATGATTCTCGGCAGCATGGGCACCAAGCGCATCGTGGTCAGTATCGTTAACCGCTTGGGCTACCGTACCGCCCTGATTGTATCTACCCTGGCGCTATCGCTCAGTACCCTTCTGTTTGCCACCGTCGCGCTGCTGAACTGGCTGTGGTTACTGCCTCTGGTGTTGATATTGGTGGGCGTTGCCAATTCGGTGCGTTTTTCAACCATGAATACCCTGACGCTAAAAGATCTGCCGGACAGCATCGCCAGCGGAGGCAACAGCCTGCTGTCGATGACCATGCAGCTTTCCATGAGCCTCGGCGTAAGTCTGGCAGGGATTCTGCTTGGTATTTTTGCCCAACAGGGGACGCTGGACATCGCCAGCCCGGCAACCGCTGAGGTATTCCGCTATACCTATCTGAGCATGGCCGTCATATTGGCGCTGCCTGCCCTGCTGTTCCTGCGCGTGCCGCCAGACCAGATCAAGCAGAACGTGCTGCCGGGAAAAAGGTGAGGATACGATGAGATTCGGCATTACCGCTAAACTGTTTCTCGCCATTTTTGCTACCTGCATGCTGGTGTTGATCACCATGCATTGGGGCGTGAGAATGAGCTTCGAACGCGGCTTTGTTGATTACATCAAGCAAGGCAATGCACAGCGCGTCGAGCAGTTGCGTGATGCATTACAGGAACAATATGCGCAGTACGGCGACTGGATGTTCCTGCGCAACAATGAACGCCTGGTGTCCAAACTGCTGCACACCATGGACCAGAATGAAGATGACGGCAACAGCATGCGCGGCTGGCGAGTCCGGCTCTGGGTGCTGGATGCTCAGCGTAACCGGCTGTTTGGTTCGCCCGCCCCGATTGCCGCCGAAAGCACCTGGCAAGCCATTCGCCATCAGGGCATGGTGGTCGGTTGGGTGGTGGCATACCCCAGTGAACGCCTGACGCGCGATGCGGATATCAATTTCGACCGACAGCAACAGCGCACCAGCTGGTTTATTGTCGGACTGTCAACGCTGCTCGCCATCATCGTGACGTGGCTGATGGCGCGCGGTCTGCTGGCACCGGTAAAACGACTGATGCAGGGGATCCACCGTCTGGCCGCCGGGGAGTTTACTGCTCGCGTGCCGGTCAATACCCGCGATGAGTTGGGCCGGCTGGCGCAAGATTTTAACCAGCTCGCCACCGCCCTGGAAAAAAACGAGCAGTCGCGCCGCGCCTTTATGGCCGATATTTCCCATGAGCTGTGCACGCCGTTGGCGGTACTGCGCGGCGAGTTGGAAGCCATACAGGATGGCGTGCGCAAGGCGGATTCAGGCTCCCTGCTCTCTTTGCAAAACGAAGTTTCCACGCTGACCAAACTGGTGGATGATCTGCATCAGTTGTCGCTCTCCGATGTCGGCGCGCTCGCTTATCGCCGCGTTTCCGTGGATTTAATCCAACTGCTGCATATCAGCGTCGCGTCCTTCAACGAGAGCTTTCAGAAGAAACACATCGAGGTCATCACGCAGTTGCCAGAGCGCGCCAGCGCCTTTGGCGATCCGGACCGGCTCAGCCAACTGTTTAACAACCTGCTGGAGAACAGTCTGCGCTACACTGACAACGGTGGGCAGTTACAGATCCGAGCCCATACTGAAAATGGCGTGTGCACTCTGGTATGGGAGGACAGCGCGCCGGGTGTCGACGCCGAGCAACTGGCTCGGATTTTCGATCGTTTCTACCGCGCAGAACGGTCACGCAATCGCGCCAGCGGCGGTTCAGGTCTGGGATTGGCTATCTGCAAGAATATCGTTGAGGCCCACGGGGGACGATTGTATGCTAGCGCTTCCTTACTCGGTGGTTTGCAGATGACCGCCGAATTCCCGCTTCATCCACCGGAATCCTGAAACGCTGATGACCGAAACCTTATCGAACGAGACGCTGCCAGAGCAGGTGCTGATTGTTGAAGATGAGCCCAAGCTCGGCCAGCTTTTAGTGGATTACCTTCAGGCCGCAGAATACCACACACATTGGATCACCCACGGTGATGAGGTGTTGCCTTGGGTGCGTGAGCACTCACCGTCGTTGATTCTACTGGATTTGATGCTGCCGGGCACCGATGGTCTGACGCTGTGCCGCATCATCCGCCAGTTTTCCAATGTGCCGATTATTATGGTTACCGCGCGTAGCGAAGAGATTGACCGGCTGCTGGGATTGGAAATTGGTGCGGATGATTACATCTGCAAACCTTACAGCCCACGGGAAGTGGTAGTTCGGGTGAAAACCCTACTACGCCGCTGCCGCTGGCAGTCTGCACCGCCGCCCGAAGCGGGACTGGAAGCCGCCTTGCAGATCGATAACAGCCGTTTTCAGGCCAGCTACCTCGGACAACCGCTCGATCTGACACCAGCAGAGTTTCGCCTGCTGAAAACCCTTTCGACAGAGCCCGGTAAGGTGTTTTCGCGCGAAGCGCTGCTGGATAAGCTCTACGATGACTACCGCGTCGTGACCGATCGCACCATCGACAGCCATATCAAAAATCTGCGACGCAAGCTGGAGCAACTGGACGAACAAACATCGTTTATCCGCACCGTTTATGGCATGGGATACCGCTGGGAAGCCGGATCCTGTGAAGTGGTCTAGCGCACTGAGGCTCCCGACAAGCGAGAATCTCAGGCTGCCTATACAGTCCGTTGTTAGGTGAAGTGCGGCGATGGGGTCGTAGCGGCGTAAGCCGCCGGAGCGCCCCTCGTCGTGATTCGCCGGGAAACCCGGACACATCGAAAAGCGTTTGTCAGCGACTTCTGGCTCCCGACCAGTGGGAACCCGTTAATAACCGCTTACTTCACATGTAAAACAGCGTGCAAAAGTGAGCAGGTTTCCGGGGTGATCAGCGT
>SMLE01000227.1_pt1 | contig 15264 bp, 16 predicted proteins | sample 2451431 | NCBI scaffold set ML178787.1 | reverse complement strand
GCTCACCATCTCCTGCCGAATTTACACCACGTCCGTGGACTCTACCAGATAATCAAAACATGCGATTCAGGGAAGCTGTTCAAAGTGGATTATCCGGCGTTCTGCGAACAGATAAGAGCGGTTAAACCTGACATACCAAAAGGCCAGTCGTCGCATATTCTGCGACATACATTCGCCAGCCATTTTGTGATGAACGGAGGAAACTTAGTGGCGTTACAGCAGATATTAGGGCACGCCAGCATACAACAAACTATGACGTATGCTCACCTTGCCCCGGACTACCTGCAACATGCAATTACCCTCAACCCATTGCGAGGTAAAATTGATGTTTAAGATCGTCCACATGTTGTCCACACTTGCGGAAAATGGCCCATAACTGACCACTTTTTAACCGCTTGTGATTGCTTAACAGGCAATTGTTTTTGAAAGCTTTATCCGAAAAACTCGCAAAAAAAGGCCCTCCATCATGGAGGGCTAAAAGACAGGGATGGTGTCTATGGCAAGGAAATCAACTTCTTACTATTCTCACTACACACTACAGGGTTACTCAGGGATTTGGTTCACTGTTCAACGCCCCACAGGAGGGACATGGAGGCTTCAGCTTGGGATAACTGCTGCCGCATCTCGTTCATTCGCTGTTGATAATGCTGTTCCATAACTATTTTTTCTCATAATTCAGTGAGTTATGCATTTGATTGCGCACGCGTGTCATTTCTATCTGGCGTTCAACCTGTGCTTGCATCATCTGCGAAATCTGTTTTCTGACGGCCGCTTCATCAAATTTCTCTGCGGTCACCAAAGTGTGCATTTTTTCTATATCATTTAAGTGCAGCACGGGCGCATCTTGCCTTGCCTGTTGCATCAGGTCACGCAAGTGTTGACGCTGTTGTTCCGTCAGTTTCACACCGTCAAACAGACCGCGCTGACTGATGGCGTTTCGCAAGGCTGCATCGCCAGGGTGCCAACCAGGCAGTGACGCACTATCGCTATCGGCTACTGATGCGTTAACGACACCGAACATCAGCAACGAAATGAGAGAGATTTTTATGCGCCGTAGCATCATCCCCCCCCCCGGTATAATGCGCCAATCCGTAAATCAATGAACACAAGTCTAAACACCTTGCTGCAAACATGCGTCAGAGGATGTAAAACTACGTAAAGTCATGGAATAGCGTCGATCTATGACGTATTTTGCCCCTGGAGGTAGCCTAATCATGAACAAGATTCTGTTGGTGGATGACGACAAAGAGCTCACCGCTTTGTTGAAAGAGTTGCTCGAAATGGAAGGTTTTAACGTTGTCGTTGCCCACGATGGCGAACAGGCATTAAGCGTATTGGACAGTACGGTAGATTTGCTGTTGTTGGACGTCATGATGCCGAAGAAAAACGGCATCGATACCTTGAAAGAGGTACGGCAGCAGCATCAGACGCCCGTCATCATGCTAACCGCGCGTGGTAGTGAACTGGATCGCGTTCTGGGGCTGGAACTGGGGGCGGATGATTATCTGCCTAAACCGTTTAACGATCGTGAACTGGTGGCCCGTATTCGCGCCATTTTACGCCGCTCATCGTGGACCGAGCAGCAGCAAGCCACGGATAACGGTTCACCGACCGTTGAAGTGGACGGTTTGCGCCTCAATCCGGGGCGCCAGGAAGCGAGCTTCGACACTGAAGTGCTGGATCTCACCGGCACCGAGTTCACGCTGCTCTACCTGTTGGCACAGCGGTTGGGACAAGTGGTGTCGCGCGAGCATCTTAGTCAGGAAGTGCTGGGTAAACGTCTGACGCCGTTCGATCGTGCGATAGACATGCACATTTCCAACCTGCGACGCAAGCTGCCGGAGCGTAAAGACGGACAACCCTGGTTCAAGACACTGCGTGGACGCGGTTATTTAATGGTATCAACAAGTTAAAATAGGTATCTGCGGCATGATCGACAGTTTGACTTCGCGCATTTTCGCCATTTTCTGGCTGACGCTGGCGTTGGTGCTAATGCTGGTGCTGATGTTGCCCAAGCTGGACTCACGTCAGATGACGGCGCTGTTGGAAAACGAGTATCGTCAGGGCGTGATGCTGGAACAGCATATCGAAGCCGATCTTGCCGCCGATCCGCCTAACGACCTGTTTTGGTGGCGACGCTTGTTTCGCGTGATCGAAAAATGGTCACCGCCGGGGCAACGTCTGGTTTTCGTCACGAGTGAAGGGCGTATTTTCGGTACGCTGCAAAAAACCGAAATGCAGATTGTGCGTAACTTTATCGGCCAGTCTGATAATGCCGACCATCCGCAGAAGAAAAATTATGGTCGGCTCGAACTGCTCGGACCGTTTTCTGTGCGCGACGGTGAGGATAATTACCAGGTTTATCTGATCCGCATGGCAAACAGCCCGCAGTCCGATTTCATCAATCTGCTACTGGACCGCCCGCTACTGTTACTCATTGTCACTATGCTTATCAGCACACCGCTGTTGCTTTGGCTGGCCTGGAGCCTGGCAAAACCTGCGCGTAAGCTGAAAATTGCGGCCGATGAAGTAGCGCAAGGCAACCTACGTCAACACCCCGAGCTGGAAGCCGGGCCGCAAGAGTTCCTCGCCACTGGCGTCAGCTTTAACCAAATGGTCAGCGCGCTGGAACGCATGGTTACCGCGCAACAACGTCTGCTTTCTGATATTTCCCATGAACTGCGCACACCGTTGACACGCTTGCAATTGGCTACCGCGCTGCTGCGCCGTCGTCAGGGTGAAAACAACGAGCTGAACCGCATTGAAACCGAAACGCAACGGCTGGACAGCATGATCAACGACCTGCTGGTGTTATCGCGCAACCAGCACAAGAACGAGTTGGGGCGTGAATATATCCGCGCCGACGAACTGTGGGGAGACGTGCTGGATGACGCCCGCTTTGAAGCCGAGCAAATGGGTAAAACGCTGGACGTGCCCTATCCACCCGGCCCCTGGCCGCTATTCGGCAACCGTTCCGCACTGGAAAGCGCTTTCGAAAATGTGGTGCGCAACGCCCTGCGTTACTCAAACACCCATATCAGCGTCGCCTTTGCCGTTGATAATCAAGGACTCACCATTAACGTTGACGATGATGGCCCCGGCATTAACCCGGAAGATCGCGAGCAAATCTTCCGCCCGTTCTATCGTACCGATGAGGCGCGCGATCGGGCGTCGGGCGGTACGGGGTTAGGGTTGGCGATTGTGGAGAATGCGATTACGCAACATAAAGGCTGGGTTAAAGCAGGAGACAGTTCGTTAGGAGGGTTACGTCTGACCATCTGGCTACCGCTGAACGAACGCTAAGCGCAGCTATACACGTGGGGTACGGCGCGTTGCGCCGCCCCGCTAGCGCATACGCGGAATCACTTGCAGCAGTTCCGCGATCGCTGCTTCCCCACCATCGTCCAATACCGCCTTACGCACGCAACCGTTGGTGTGATCGGCCAGCAATTGATTGGCAACAGCATTAAGCGCAGAACGCGCCGCAGAAATCTGATTGAGGATATCAACGCAATAACGGTCTTGTTCGATCATCTGACCGATGCCGTTAACCTGACCGTTAATTCGGTTGAGCCGGTTCAGCAGCGCTTTTTTACGCGGCTGAACCACACGGCGAACATCCGATTCATCGGCTGAACTGGCCGCTTCAGTGGCAGCGGCACAAAACTCGCACTTACGACGCGGCGACGTCAAAGCCGAGTCCTTCGACAGTGTCGCGGAAGACGTCTGGGTTGGCTTTTTCTGTCTCATTGTACTCCACGTTTACCAGACCGGTTTCCAGCGTGACCTGCACACCCTGAACCCCATTAAGCGCTTCCAGCGCGTTCTTGACCTTACTGGCGCAGCCGCCGCAGGACATACCTTGGACGTTGATTGTAACATAGGACATAAAATACTCTCAATTTCACATTGTGTGACACCGGGCGGAGCCGGAAGGCTCAGAATATCAGTCGCGCCGGGTCGGTTTCCAATGACGTAACAGCAGTGAATTGCTCAGCACGGAAATCGAACTGAGCGCCATGGCACTCCCGGCAATCACCGGGTTCAGTAACGACAACGCCGCCAGCGGAATGCCCAGCACGTTGTAGAAAAACGCAAAAAACAGATTCTGTTTCACCTTACCGAGCGTCGCGCGCGACAGGCTGATAGCATCCAGCAGGCTATCAAGGCGGTTACGCATCAGCACCACGTCCGCCGTATCCAGCGCAATGTCCGAGCCCGCGCCAATGGCGAAGCCTACATCTGCCGCTGCCAATGCAGGCGCATCATTGATACCGTCGCCCACCATACCCACACAGCGTCCATTGGCCTGAAGGCGCTGTATCTCCGCCGCTTTGTGCTCCGGCAACACCTGAGCCACCACGTTGGTGATCCCCACCTGTTTGGCAATCACCGCCGCCGCACGAGGATTATCCCCCGTCAACATCATGACCTCGATCCCCTGCTGTTGCAGGTCGGCGATTGCGGTACGTGCATCGTCGCGCACCTTATCTGCCAGCGCAATGTACCCCAATAGAAGGTCAGCGCGGGCCACGGCAATCACCGTTTTTCCCTGGGCTTCCAGTTTGGCAATCTGCGCCTGATCGAGCACGATATCATTTTCAGCCAGAAAACGCGGTGACCCCAACAGCCAGTTTTCACCGGCAACCTCGCCTTTTACCCCCCGGCCAATCACCGCCTGAAACGCACTCACCTCGACAGCTTCCACACCGGCTTCCCGCGCATGCTGCACCAGCGCTTGCCCGAGGGGATGCTCAGAATGCTGTTCGAGAGAAAGTGCAACGCGCAGCAGTTCATCGTCGGCCACCGCAGCTTCTGGCAGTACGTCACTGACCGAAGGCTTACCTTCCGTGATGGTGCCAGTCTTATCCAATATCAGTACCTGCAAACGTTGCACTTGCTCTAACGCATTGGCATTGCGGAACAAGATACCGGCACGCGCCCCTTGCCCAGTACCCACCATGATCGCCGTCGGCGTCGCTAACCCCAGCGCACAGGGGCAGGCAATCACCAGCACCGCTACCGCACTCACCAGGCTGGAGGCCAAATCCCCGCTGATAAACCAGTGTGTCAGCCAGGTGAGCAGTGCTATCGCCACCACCACCGGCACAAACACCGACGAGATTTTATCTGCCAACCGCTGCACTGCGGCTTTTGAGCCCTGAGCGTCTTCGACCATACGAATGATACGCGCCAGCGCCGTATTGCTTCCCACACCGGTGGCTTTGACACGCAGCATACCGCTTTGGTTAAGCGTCGCGCCAAACACCTCGGCACCCACCTCTTTCACCACCGGTACACTCTCACCAGTGAGCATCGATTCATTGACCTCCGAGAGGCCATCGAGAATGACGCCGTCAACAGGAATACTCTCGCCGGGACGCACCACAAAGATATCGCCGCTGTGCAGGCTGGCTACATCGCGATCTTCAATTTCGCCGTCCACTTCCACATGTGCGATGGGCGGTTGCAGGTTTAGCAAACCTTCAATGGCGGCACCGGTTTTGGTTTTCGCTCTGCTTTCCAGCAGCTTGCCCAACAGTACCAGCGTAATGATCGCGGCACTGGCTTCAAAATAGAGATGACCGTGCGGCGTGGTCAGCAACGTGAACAGACTGAACAAATAGGCCACGCTGGTCCCTAGCGTGACCAGCACATCCATGTTGGAGGTGCCGCTGCGTAATGCACTCCAGGCACGGCGGTAGAAATGGCGTCCGCTCCAGAACTGCACCGGCGTTGCCAGCAGTGCTTGCAGCCAACCGGGCAGCAGATGCCCGCTGCCGAAAAACATCCCGACCATTTCTGCCATCAGCGGCACCGTGAGCACGGCCGCAATCAGAAATTCCCGGCGTTCACGCTGCCACGCGCGTTCGCGTCGTGCACGTTCTTCGCCACGCTGACCGCCCTCGACGGCATGGGCTTGAAAGCCACCCAGCTCAACCGCGCGCACCATCTGTTCCGGGCTAACCACGCCGGGGCGATAGCGAACACTGGCTCGGCTGCTGGCAAACAGTACCGTCGCATGTACATCCGGTAGGGCTTCAAGTGCCGCCTGAATACGTTCGGCACAGCGTTCGCTGCTCATGCCGGAAAGTTCCAACGTCAGAGTCTGTTCAACAACGTCAAAGCCGACTTTATGTATCGCCGCGACCACATCCTGCACCGTGCTGCTTTCCCCTTGCAGCCGAACACGCGCACGCTCGCTGGCGAAATTGACATTGGCTTCCACCCCCGGCAAGCGGTTTAACACGCGCTCAAGACGCACAGCACAGGCCGCGCAGGACATGCCGCTGATGGGAAGGTGCAATGAGAGAGGATCGCTTGCATTAGTCATTTCGTTGTTATCCTTAGACTTTCCGTTAAAAGGCGTCGATATGTACCTTGTCGGTGAGGGGATAACACTTCCCCTGATTTCGCTAACAATATACCCCATACGGGTATATTGTTAGCGAAATAGTGCTAAACATGTTTATACCCTAAATAATTCCAGTTGCAGGAGGGCGGCACGTGCAGTCACATCACGTCAACGGGCAGATGCAGACAATCACGGTCAACAGAAGCCTGCCGTGACTCGAATTTCAGTCATCTGCCTGTTGTGTTTTGCTGCTCCTTCAGTAGAGTGAGCGTTATTTTCCGCTATTTATCAGGGCAGTCAGTTTGAGCAAAGCGTGGTGCGACCGCTTTGTTCCTTGTCCGTCAAACAGGAAGTGATAATGAAAGGTGTTTCCTTATTGGCTGGCGCACTTGCACTTCTTTTCAGCGGCCAGGCGTTGAGTTCAGGTGATGACGTATGCGGATTTTCCGATGCCGAATGCGGCATTGCGGCCCTGCCATATCTGGAGCCCAATAATGACACCCGCGTCAATCTGATCCTGCTGCAAAGCAGCCGCCATCATTTGGCCCTTCCACTGCCACAGCCACAGCCCGATCAGACACGAACCCGCGTGAATCCGTTTACTGCTTATCGCGTCATGGGGCTGACGGCCAGTGAGACCCGCGAGGACGACACCTCGGCGGACAGTGCGAATCCACCCTCACCGCTGGCCGCCAAGGCTAAACAGCTAAACCTTCCTCCCGAGGTGCAAGCGCAGATGGATACGCTGGCACCGGAGGAAAATGAAGGACGTCATATCTCCAACGATACCAGCGCAGTAGAAGCCTTTTTTGATGTGCTGCTGGCAGATACCCAACTCACCGAACCGCAGCGCATCCAGTTGGCACAAGCTCGCATCAACATGCTCTCCTCCGCCACCACGTTAGCCACCATGACCCGCGATCTCGCGACGCTGCCTGCGGATGGCCATGCCGGAGAGCTCAAACAGTATTTGATTAACGCGGTGGCCTTTTATCAGGGTCTGTTTGAACAGGCCAACAGTGGTTTTCAGTCGCTAACCACAGCCAACCAGCCGTGGGTGGCCGAAACCGCGCGCTACATGTTGATTCGCGTGTCGCTGAATCAGGCGATGGAAAATGCGCTGGATGAATACAACATGTTCAATGTCGATAAGGCGGACAAGGAACAGGGACGACGCGCAGTCGAACGTATTGACGCCTATCTGCAAGCCTACCCGAAAGGCCGCTATGCCGATTCTGCCCGTGGGCTTTATCGGCGCGCCTACTGGGTAATCGGCGATGAAAATGCTTTATCGGCACGCTATCAGCGTGTGATTGCCGCACAAAAAGATCTGGATGCGTTGCAGACCATCAATAACGAAATCGACAATAAACTGCTGGAAAGCAGCAGTTTTATTCAGACACCAGACGCGCCGTTGCTGATGCTGGTGCAAGATCTGAAACGGCTGGGCAGTGACAAAGGCTGGATGCAGTGGCCCGCGTTATCAGAAGCTGAACTGATCGCCCAGCAGGCGATGTTTGACGATGCCGGTATGCAGCAGCAGTATCGCTATCTGCACGCCGCCTTCCACTATTATCAGCAGCGGGATGCGGTGGCCACGCTGGCGTTGATTCCGGAAGAAACGGGCAAGGATCTGACGGACACCACCGACTTCAGCCTCCAGGTACTGCGCGGTTTGGCGCTAGAGGCCGAACACGGCTGGCAGGCGGCAGAAACGCACTGGCGACATCTGCTGACGTTGAAAACCAACGAAACGCAGCAACAGTATCTGCAACTGTCGCTGGCAGAAACGCTGGTCAAAGCAGGCCACCCTGAGGCTATTTTTGCGCCTGACAGCCCGGTCAAAAATTTGCGTTTCCGCTCTGCGGTGCTGAAAAGTGCTGCCAATGCCGACCTGCTGCGCCAGCAAACCGGCGAACAACAAACCCATGAAGAACGCGCCGTGGCACTGCACACGCTGCTGACCCAATCGCTGGTACACCGTGACTATGCGGCCTATCTTAAAGACAGCGAGCTGTTGCGCACCATCGCGCCATTAAAAAGCGCAGAAAACGTCAGTTGGAATATGGAAGACCTTACCGCTTTCACTTGGGATGGCAGCGATACCGAAGAGGGGTATCAATGCCCGGCGCTGACCACGGTGGTATCCGCGTTAAATAAACGGCCGAATGACGCTCACGCCACCAATTGTCTGGGGGAGTTCTTTTTCCGTACCGGCAATGAGGTCGGATTCGATTGGGGTGAGAGCAATCAGCTGGAAGCGTTAACCAACACACCCAGCCAATTCAACGGGAAAGCCTATTCCCGGTTGGATGCTTATCTGAAAGTGATTGCCGATCCGCAGGCGCCGCCGGAAGACAAAAGCTACGCACTTTATCGCGCTATTTACTGCTATGTGCCCAGCGGCATGAACGATTGCGGCACACAAGAGATCAGCAAGGCAACGCGCAAAGCCTGGTTTACCCAGTTGAAAACCGAATTCAAAGGCAGCCAATGGGCCACGCAGCTCAAATATTATTGGTAGTCACCTGCGTTCTGTTCACGAACGTCGCCCATGCTGAACGCGTCAACGCCGCCCATTACCAGGATTTTTGGTTATGGGCGGCCGTCAAACCGCAGCCGGTGCTACATCAGGCACACACGCTCTACCTGCATCAGGGTGAAATCGCCCTCCGTCAGGGGAAAACCGTGTTTTTACGTCAAGGGTTACCGGCTAGCGCGCTGCGGGTAGATAACCTGTGGCTCTCCTACCGCATTACCATGTTGGATCTTTCGGATAAACACCTGAACCGTATGCTGAAAGCACAGGCACGCTGGCGCGCATTGGGTAACCAAGTGAAGGGTATCCAGATCGATTTTGATGCCCGCAGCTACCAGTTGGCTCGCTACGTGAAATTTCTACAAACCCTACGCCATCGTCTGCCCGCCGATACACAGCTCAGCGTCACCGGGCTGTTGGACTGGGCTAAAACCGGGGATGTCGGCGCGCTTAATCGGCTGGGCGGCGTTATCGATGAGTTGGTGGTACAGACTTATCAGGGCCGCTCGACGGTAACACGCTATGCGGAGTATCTGCCCGCCCTGATGAAACTGCAAATTCCCTTCCGTCTCGGCCTGGTACAGCACGGGCAATGGGACGAACGCTGGCAGCGTCGATTGGCCGCCTCAGCGTATTACCGTGGTAATGTGGTGTTTCTCGTCAATCCGCCGCCAGAAAGAGCCGTGTTCAGTAAATAGCGGCGCGTTAGCTGCCGCCGCCAAATCCGTTTTGCCGCCACGCTTCGTAGCTGATGATGGCAACCGCATTCGAGAGGTTGAGACTACGATTATTCGACTGCATGGGAATGCGAATACGCTATTCCGGCGTAAAACCGTTACGAATCGCATCCGGTAATCCGGCAGTTTCCGAACCGAACAGCAGTACATCCCCCGGCTGATAGTCCGGTTGATCGTAAGGACGGCTGCCTTTGGTGGTGCAGGCAAAAATGCGCTGACCGGCTACGGCAGCCAGAAAATCCTGATAATTTTTATGGCGGCTGACATTCGCCAGATCGTGATAATCCAGACCGGCACGGCGCACCTTTTTCTCATCCAGATCGAAGCCCATCGGTTCAATCAGATGCAATTTGCAGCCATTATTGGCAACCAGACGGATGATATTACCGGTGTTCGGGGCAATTTGTGGCTCATAGAGCGCAATATGAAACATGAGAATAGGTCAACAAAAGCGTTTTCAGGCCACCAGCATATAACACGCCGCCCCTGCCCCCGAAGCAGGAATTCAGACAACATGCCGCGACGTTTTTCGGCCAGACGCGTACACTGTATACAGGAGGTACGTATCATGACCCGTTATCTGATTCCGATAGTTTGTCTGGCCTTGGTGTCGCTGGGCACGCAGGCAAATACGCAAAGGCTCCCCCCCAGCAACAACAACTTGAAAACGGTATTCCCAGCCAGCAGCGCCTGCAACAACAAATGCAGCAGAACCAGCAGTTGCAGCAACAGCGGTTGAATCAGGACATTCAGCGCCGTAGCGAACAGCAACAACAAGAGTTGCTGCGTCAGCTCCAGCAAAATCAGCAGCGCACGCAGCAGCAAAACCAGCCCCGCTACTGATCCGCTACAGACTCACCCCCATCAGCGCCAGAATCAACGGCGTGGTCAGTGCCGCCAGCGCTGTCGATAACAGCAGGCTGGCGGCAATGGGGCCGCCCAGCACGTTAAACTGCCGCGACATCAGGTAGAGGTTAACCCCTACCGCCATTGAGCCCAGCAGAACCACCACGCGGGTTTCCATTTCCGGCAACCCAAGCATCACCGCCAGCCCCCAGATCACCAAAGGCTGCACCAGCAGTTTGAGCACGCACACCACCGCGCTGATTTGCCAGCCATCACGCACCCGGTATTCTGCCAGCCCCATACCGAGTGAAATCAACGAGAGCGGCACTGCCGCCTGTGACAGCATCCCTACCGGCTGATCGACAAAGTCCGGCAGGGAGAACCCGGTCAGGCTGAACAGCGTGCCGGACAAGATGCCGATAATCAGCGGGTTTTTCAGCACCCCGACCGCCGTTTTGCCAAATCCTTGCAGCGACAGCGCGCCGTTGCGCGCCCACTCTACCGACACGGTGACCAACGTCCACAAAATCAGGCCATTAAACACCAACACCAGCGCCACGGAAGGCACCGCCTCTTCGCCAAGAATCGTGGTCGCCAGCGGCAACCCCAGCATGACGTTGTTGGAAAAGATACCGCTCAGCGCGAATACCGAGCCGGAGACGCCGTCCAAATCAAACACCTTGCGGGCAACGATACGGCCAATCACGAACACGATCAGGCAACTGCCGAAAAACGCGATCAGCAATCGGGCATCCACCGGGGGTCGTTTGGAGAAATCACTCATCATGCGGAACAGCATGGCAGGCAGGGCGACAGAGAAGACAAAGCGGCTGACGCCATCGGTGAACGCGGTAGGCCATTTGGCAAACCGGATCAGGCTGTAGCCAAGAATAATCAATACAAACAGCGGTAGTGAAATCACCACCTGGTGCCAAAAGGAGAGTACAAAGGGGGGCACAGGGTAATCCTTCAATGCCTTACTCAGCAGCGCCAGATAGCCTGAATAATGTAAGCGCCCACTAACAAGACCGGACACATCAGGCAATCTCGCACATACGGAAAGGCGCGCAATCACCGGCTTGTTAGACGAATTATTATTTCCCCTGAGCATCGCTTAGGGGAAATGGGCGGATTTAGCCGGCGAAAAACTCCGCGCCGATTAAATCTATCCGGTCTGTACAGATGCAGTCAACGCCCCAGGCCAGCAAATCACGCGCACGCGCTGGTGCGTTCACGGTATAAACCAAAATGCGTAGCCCGGACGCTTTCAGCAGCGCCACCCGTTGCGCATCCAGCAGTTCATGGTTGAGGTGAATGGAGACGCAGCCAGTCCTCTTCCCACTCATCCAGCAACAGCCCGCGCGGCAGCGCTGGTACCGCCTGCTGTGCGGCAGCCAGTGCTTCAACAGAGAAAGAAGAGAGCAGAGGCTCAATCGGGTGATCGCGCCAAAGCTGTGCCGCCGCCTGCGCGAGGATGCGACCGGTGAGGGTTTCTTGTCCGGTACTCGGTTTGATCTCGATGTTGGCCGCTAAGCCATACTGCTTGCAGCGCGCCGCCAGGTCAGATAACAGAGGTAAGCGCTCACTAACAAGCTGTTGGTTGTACCACCCCCCCGCATCCAAACCCACCAGCTTATCCCAGGGCAAATCGCCCGCCACGCCCCAGCCGTTGGTGGTTCTCTCCAGCGTATCATCATGCAGCAAAAAGATTTCGCCATCCTGAGAGAGCTTGGCATCAAACTCGATCATTTTATGCCCGTGCTGCGCCCCCACATCAATGGCGGCCAGCGTGTTCTCCGGTGCCAATGCACCGCCGCCGCGATGGGCGACAATCGCCGGATAAGGCCACTGTTTTTCCATTATTCCACCCGCAATCCGCTTTCAGTATCAAAGAAATGCCACGCGTGCGCTGGCAGAGTCAGCCACAAGGTGTCACCGCGCGCCGGACACTGCTCGTGGGAAAGGCGCACCACTACCCGCTGTTCCCCCCATGCACCGTGCTCCAGGTTATCCGCGCCCAGCAGTTCAAGGGTGGTCAGCAATAGCTGTATGCCACCCGCCTCACGCGTGGTCAACTGAATATGCTCCGGTCTGACGCCCAACGTCAATGCCCGGCCGCCCCACGCGGGTTTTGCCACTGGTAGCGGTAAGACGAACTCCGCGCTGAACATAAACTGTGTGCCGTCATCGCTGATGCGCCCGGCCCACAGATTCATGGCAGGGGAGCCGATGAAACTGGCGACGAACAGCGAGGCCGGACGGCGATAGATTTCCGTCGGTGGCCCAATCTGTTCAGCAATCCCTTTGTTCATCACAATCACACGCTCTGCCAGCGTCATGGCTTCCACCTGATCGTGCGTGACATACAGGCTGGTGGTGCGTAACCGCTGATGCAGTTGCTGGAGCTCAAGACGCATCTGCACACGCAGTTTAGCATCCAGGTTGGAGAGCGGCTCATCGAACAAAAATACCGCGGGCTCTCGCACGATAGCACGGCCCATGGCGACACGCTGACGCTGCCCGTCGGAAAGCTCGCGCGGTTTACGCTGCAACAGCGGCAGCAGTTCGAGAATACGCGCAGCATCTTCAACACGCTGGCGGATTTGCGCTTTATCAAAGCCGCGGATTTTCAGTCCATAGGCCATGTTGTCATAGACGCTCATGTGCGGGTACAGCGCATAGTTCTGGAACACCATGGCGATACCACGATCTTTCGGTTCCCGCTCGGTCACCCGTTCGCCATCGATATAAATATCCCCGCTGCTGGTGCGTTCCAATCCGGCCACCATGCGCAGCAGGGTCGATTTACCACAGCCAGAAGGCCCCACCATCACCACAAACTCACCGTCCGCCACATCCAGGTCGATGGGCTGAATTACCTGTGTTTTACCGTCATAGGATTTGGTGACGGCCTGAAGTTTTAAACCTGCCATATCGTCTTATTTCTCACTATCCACCAGACCACGCACAAACCAGCGCTGCATCAACAGCACCACCAACAGCGGCGGCAATAACGTCATCAACATCGCCGCCATCACGTAGTTCCACTGGGTGGCGACATCGCCAGAGGCGATCATGCTTTTCAACCCAGCCACCGCGGTGCCAAGGTTGACGTCGTTGACGATCAGCAGCGGCCAGAGATACTGGTTCCAGCCGTAAATAAAGGTAATCACAAACAGCGCCGCCAGATTGGTACGCTAGAGCGGCAACACCATATCGAAAAAGAAACGCATCGGGCTGGCACCATCAATGCGCGCTGCTTCCATCAGTTCATCCGGCAGCGTCATAAAAAACTGCCGAAACAGAAAGGTGGCGGTAGCCGAGGCCATCAGCGGCAGCGTCAAACCGGTCATGCTGTCCGTCATGTTCAAATGGGCAATCACTTCCACCGTCGGGAAGATACGTACTTCCACGGGCAGCATCAGCGTCAAAAAAATCATCCAGAAGAACAGCGAGCGACACGGGAAACGAAAGTAGACAATAGCGTAAGCAGAGAGAATGGAGACGGTAATTTTGCCGAAGGTAATGGCTAACGCCATCACGGCGCTATTGAACAGCATCTTGCCGAACGGCGCGTTGTTCGAACCGGCACCGTGGTGCCAGGCATACACCAGGTTATCCCACAGTTGGGTACCGGGGAGCAGCGTCATCGGCGTTTGAAACACCGCCTGATTGTCCAGCGTTGCCGCCACCACGGTGACATAGAGCGGAAACAGAATGGCGAGTACGCCAACTATCAGCATCAAATGGCTGAAGATATCCAGCCCGCGACGATTTTCGATCATCGGTGCGCCCCTTAGTAATTGACCTTGCGTTCCACAAAGCGTAACTGAAGGACGGCCAAGCCCACCACCAGCAGCATCAACACCACCGACTGCGCCGCAGAACTGGAAAGATCCAGACCGGCAAACCCTTCACGGTAAATTTTGAAGATCAGGGTGGTCGTGGCCTGCATCGGCCCGCCCGCCGTGGCGGCATCGATAATCGGAAAGGTGTCGAAAAAGGCATAAACCAGATTGACTACCAGTAGAAAAAAGCTAACCGGAGAAATCAGCGGCAGCACTAAATTGAAGAAACGGCGCACCGGACCTGCACCGTCAATGGCCGCGACCTCTACCAGAGAGCGCGGAATGGACTGCAACGTGGCCAAGAAAAACAGAAAGTTATAGCTTATCTGCTTCCAGATGGACTCCAGCACCACCAGAAACATCGCTTGGCCACTGTGGGTGGCGTGATTCCAGTCATAACCCCACAGGCTTAAGCCATAGGTGATTAATCCGCCAGGGCTGAATAAAAACATCCACAGCGCGGCCGCCACCACCGGTGCCACCGCGTAAGGCAGAATAAACAGGGTTTGGTAAAGGCGGCGACAGCGCGACACATAATCCACCAACGCCGCCAGCAGTAACGACACGCCCATGCCGCACACGGTTACCAGCGAACTGAACACCATGGTGGTATAGAACGCGTCCAGATAGTAACTGTCGCTCATCAGGTGGCGGAAGTTTTCCAGACCGACAAACTCGCTGGAGAGACCAAAGGGATCAATACGCTGCGTGGAATACAACAGTGCCTGACCAGCGGGCCAGATAAAGAAAATCACCGTGATAGCCAGTTGGGGAAACACTAACGCATAAGGTAACCAGCTACGGCCAAAGACAGGGCGGGATGAGGTCATGCCACATACTCAATCAAAGAAGGGGAAAACAAAGCGACACTGTCGCCCTCCGTCATTCCAGCGCAGGCGCTGAGGAATCCCCAGCAATGGGCGGGTAAAAAAAGACAGG
>SMLE01000105.1_pt1 | contig 15364 bp, 11 predicted proteins | sample 2451431 | NCBI scaffold set ML178787.1 | reverse complement strand
GCTCACCATCTCCTGCCGAATTTACACCACGTCCGTGGACTCTACCCCGGAAAGCGGGTTCCGAATTTACACCACCTTGACGGACTCTACCACTCTAACGCTATCGGACAAACAGTGTTTATCAACACCGAGATGGACGATGTGATCTATGGCTGGGACAAAATGTCCGGCAAAGATATCAAAGGCGAGAAAATCTGGTTCCAGCCGCAGGATTCTCGTTTCTTCGAATACCACTCAACCGGTGCGGGTGCAGAAAAAAATGACGGACGGCGTCAGCTCACCGCAGAGCAGGCCGCAGAATATACTAAGGACAAGGTTCTAGCGGGCTGGACACCCACCGCACCTTGACAGGACATTCCACGATCCTAGCTCAGCGAGGATCGTGGCTAAAGCATCAGATAGCCGCTTCGTCTTCTTCGCCAGTACGGATACGCACCACGCGTGCCACATCAAACACGAAAATCTTGCCGTCCCCAATTTTTCCGGTCTGGGCGGTCTGAATGATAGTTTCGACACAGGTATCGACGATGTCATCGGCAACCACCAACTCAATTTTTACCTTGGGCAGAAAATCGACCATATATTCTGCACCGCGATACAGTTCGGTATGGCCCTTCTGGCGCCCGAATCCTTTTACTTCCGTGACAGTCATGCCGGTGATACCCACTTCGGCTAACGCTTCACGCACGTCGTCCAATTTGGACGGTTTGATAATCGCATCTATTTTTTTCATGAAATAACCTTTGTGAACCTGTTTATCTTCGACCGCAGTCGGGCATCAGTAACAAACATTCAGTGAAACGATAACGTCAGGTGTAACAACGTCAAAAGCGTTGTCACTCTTTAAAATCGTTGGCATCCAAGGCGTGACGCCCAAGCAATTTATAGAATTCGGTGCGATTGCGCCCCGCCATTCTGGCCGCCTGCGTCACGTTGCCTTTGGCAATTTGCAGCAACTTACGTAAATAGTTCAGCTCAAACTGGTGACGTGCCTCCACAAAGGTCGGCAACGCGGTATTCTCGCCTTCTAACGCTTGTTCTACCAGCGCATCGTTAATCACTGGCGCACTGGTCAACGCCACGCAGCGCTCAATCACATTCACCAGTTGACGCACATTACCGGGCCAACTCGCCGTCATCAAGCGTTTCATTGCATCACTGGAAAAACTGCGAACGAACGGCTTATGCCGATTGGCCGCTTCACGCAGCAGATGATTTGCCAGCAGCGGAATATCCTCGGCACGTTCATGCAGTGCGGGCAATTTCATGGTCACGACATTTAAACGGTAGTAGAGATCTTTACGAAATTCGCCTTTTTCCATGGCGACCGGCAAATCGCGGTGCGTGGCGGAAAGAATGCGCACATTGATATCAATATTCCGATTGCTGCCCAATGGACGCACCTTACGTTCTTGCAATACACGCAGCAGTTTGACCTGTAAAGACAGCGGCATATCGCCGATTTCGTCAAGGAACAACGTGCCCCCTTCAGCCGCCTGAAACAACCCCTCGCGGCTGCTGACCGCACCGGTAAACGCGCCTTTGGCATGACCAAACAGTTCAGATTCCAGCAACGGTTCCGGCAGTGCGCCACAGTTAATAGCGATAAACGCGTTTTTTGCGCGTGGACTGGCACTGTGGATTGCCCGCGCCAGCACTTCTTTACCGGTTCCACTCTGGCCGTTAATCAGCACGCTAACGTCAGATTGCGCCACCAGTTTAGCTTGTTCCAGCAAACGCAGCATCACCGGGCTACGCGTCACGATGGTTTCTCGCCAGTGAGGTTCTCCGGCTGGCGCACTAAGCGCCAGCGCATCATCGATCGCCTTATAGAGCGCATCGCGATCCACCGGTTTGGTCAAAAAGCCAAATACCCCTTGCTGCGTCGCGGCCACAGCGTCCGGAATCGATCCGTGAGCAGTAAGAATAATCACCGGCAGTCCTGGTTGCTGCTTCTGTATTTCAGAAAATAGCGCCAGGCCATCCATTTCATCCATGCGCAAATCGCTGATGACCAAGTCAATGCTATCGCGTGCCAGCACGCGCAGCGCTTCCGCGCCGCTTTCAGCCGTCACGACATGAAACCCTTCGCTGGTCAAACGCATTCCCAGCAGTTTTAGCAAACTGGGATCGTCATCGACCAGCAGCAAATCAGCCGTTTTTCGAATTGTCATGGGCGTGTAGGCTCCTATTTTGACGCCGCAGGCGCACCGTGGTGTTCAACCGCGCCAGACTCATGCGAAGCCGCAGGCTCCGGAAGTTCACTGCTCATCGCCTTGCGGGTAGAAAGTTGACGCTCAATATCCGTCAGGTTTTCCAGTTTGCGCGTCGTCACATCCAGTTGATATTGCAAATTGCTCTGTTGAACCCGCATCGCTTCGAGCTGTTTGTCGTTGGCCTCTTGCAACCGCTGAGTGCGTATGCGCTCATCCGTCAACGCCAGCCAGAACGTTTGCTTGTCCTGCCAGGTTTGCAGCAGCGGACGCAGCGCCGCGGGAAAGTCCGTTTGAAACCCATTCAGCCGATCGAGCGCCTGACGCCGTTCCGCCGGGGTGATTTTGACTTGATCGAGTAAAATGCTCTGCTTGAATGCCTGATCCCAGGTCGTGCTCCCCAGCGTTTGCACCGCCTCACGTGCCTGTTGCGGGGTTAATCGCTCAGCACAATCCATCGCCCGCAACCAATAAAGGGCGTTATTCACCGCGTCGCGATCGTCAATGTGCCACAGGCTATCGCACTGCGTCAGACGGTAGTCGCTCACTTGTTCCCGCGGCGCGACATTTTCAACATCACGTATCGCAATACGGTGATGGGTAGTGTCAACGCAGCCCGCGAGCAGCGCCAGGAGCGCCAACACCGCACCGCGAACCCTGCCGTCAGAGCACCTTGCTTTCATTTGTTATTCATTCTCAGCGGTTAAGGGCAATTCAATACGAAAACAGACGTCAGCATAATCAACCGGTATCAGGCTCAGTTCCCCTCGCATACGACGAATACAATCGCGCGCGATGCTCAACCCAAGACCGCTGCCTTTCACCGCACCTTTACGCTGGTGGCTTCCCTGATAAAAGGGCTCAAAAATGATGCCTTGTTCTGCTTCAGGGATCGGTGCGCCATCGTTGGCGACGTCGATTTGAACCCGGTGCCCATGCTGGCGACTCCGAATCCAAATGTTACCGGATTCCTTGCCGTAGTGCACCGCATTGGAATAGAGATTATCGATAACGCGCATCAGTAATGTGGTCTCGGCCCAGCACTGGGTAATATCAAGCCGCGTTTCGGTGTGGATCGCCTTGGTGCGCGCAGGCAAACTGTGCGAAGACATCACGATATCCACCACCTCATCAATGTCGACAGGCTCCATCTCCGTTGGGGTATCCGCCAGCTTGCGGTTGTAATCCAGCAATTGATCGATAAGTTCCAGCAGGTGCCGGCTGCTGTTATCCAGAATAGCCACCACGTCTTTTTGATCCGACGTCAATGGCCCGACAACTTCGTCGGCCAATAGCGAGGTGCCTTCGCGCAGGCTCGCCAACGGGGTTTTCAGCTCATGGGAGATATGACGCAGAAATTCATGCCGCTGCGATTCCAACCAGGAAAGTCGCTCACTCAGCCAGATAATACGTTGTGCCAGCGTACGAATCTCTCTTGGCCCCTTAAAGGTGCTGGTATTACCGAGCGATCGCCCTTCTCCCAGGCGTTTGATCATACGCTCCACGCCGTTAACCGGTCCGATGATCATACGGGTAAACAACACCACTAACAGCAAACTGACCATAAACAGTACCAACGACTGCCAGCCGAAAAACTTGCCGCGCTCGGCGATGCCCTGTTGCAATTGCTGCCCGCGCGAAAATACCACTTCACGCGTCATTTGCAGCAGTTGCGCATTGGCCTGAGCAAACTGCGTCAGTTGCTCCTGCGCCGCGTTAGTCGGCGTGCTATTGGTACAATCCAGGGTCGCCAGCGCGGCAAGGTGCTGACTTAGCTGTTGATAAGTGCGGGGATCGGGCAGGACATTTCGGTGCGCTTCCAGCATCTGCGCATACTGTTTGTGTTGGCTTTGGTAGAGGGTAGCCAGCGTGCTGTCATCCAGCACGCAGTATTGGCGATAGCTGCGCTCCATCGCCAATGCGGTGCCACTCATGGCTTCACTGCGGCGCGCGTCCACCAGCATGGATTTGTTAATGTCCGCCGCTTGTTCGCTCAGCGTATCCAGACTGTCATACGCCTGATAGGCGAGTACCAACAGCGGCAAAAGGACCAGCAGGAACGCCATAATCACTAATTGACGCAAAGAGCGCGGAAACAGACGCCAACGTTTCAAGGAAATCATCTCGTTATTTATTCATCCGTCATGATGCTAACGAAGTGGCATAAAAGCGCAATGTTTTTCCCTTGAGTAAGCGGGGGTGATAAACCCATCAAGAGGTACAGAAAAGAGAGTCAGTCGCTGCCCGGTTGCGTATGCGCTAACCGGGCAACTGAATAGGTGGTGCCTCACTCAACGTGTCGCCCGATGTTTGATAAAGCTGCATAGCAGACTGTTATCGGTGTAGTGGACGGTAGGCACCCTTTCTTGTGGCGTCATTCGGAGTGTTATGAGCGCAAAGCGACATCATCAACAGCGCAATCATAACGAGGTGAATGAGCAACGCTGGATATTAGGCACTATTCATGCCAGTTCGAAATGTTGATTTTAACTAACTGATAAATAATAACTTAAATTTACACCAATCGGTTAAAGGACGGTAAGGTGCCTTGATTCACGTCATACTACACCGCCAATGGCTAAAACCTGTCGTCAAAAAAAGACGATTTATATCACTTAATGTATCGACTCAATAAAATCAATCAATTAAATGTCTCCAAAAGGAGACATCAATAGAGCGAATTGTCGCTGTATTGCGACAGCCTACCTAAAGCCGTCATTCCTCCCTCCGTCATTCCTGAGAAGGCGGGAATCTGTTGCAGGAGAGACGCGTTTCTTCTTACACAAATCCCCGCTTTCGCCGAGGATGACTAGCAGGTAACGTGGCGTTGTCATCAGATTAAAAAGGGGCTATTCGCCCCTTTTACAGTCAATGTCCAGCTACCCCTTAGCCAAGCTGACGACGCGCGTTGCGGAACATGCGCATCCACGGGCTGTCTTCACCCCAGGTTTCCGGATGCCAGGAATTGCTCACGGTACGGAAAACGCGTTCCGGGTGCGGCATCATCACTGTAGCGCGACCGCTGGCGCTGGTGACTGCCGTGATACCGTTCGGAGAACCGTTCGGGTTCGCCGGATAGTTCTCGGTTACCTGTCCAAAGTTGTTCACGAAGCGCAGTGCGACCAGATGCTCATGCTCTAACGCCGCCAAGTGGGCAGCATCGCGCACTTCAACGTGCCCTTCACCGTGAGAAACAGCGATTGGCATACGCGATCCCACCATGTCATTCATAAACAATGACGGGCTTTTGGTGACTTCAACCAGGCTGAAGCGCGCTTCAAAGCGGTCAGACAGGTTGCGCACAAAGCGCGGCCAGTGGTCTGCGCCCGGGATCAGCTCGCGCAGATTGGACATCATCTGGCAACCGTTGCACACGCCGAGTGCCAGCGTTTGCGGACGTTGGAAGAAAGCGGCAAACTCATCGCGCACTCGCGGGTTAAACAGAATGGATTTTGCCCAGCCCTCACCGGCACCCAACACATCGCCGTAAGAGAAGCCACCGCATGCGACCAGCGCCTGGATGTCTTGCAGATTGCGACGGCCTGCCAGCAAATCACTCATGTGCACATCGATGGCGTCAAAACCGGCGCGATGGAACGCAGCCGCCATTTCAACGTGAGAGTTAACACCCTGTTCACGCAACACCGCCACTTTAGGACGAACACCTTTGGCGATAAAGGGCGCTGCAATATCCTGTGCTGGATCGAACGTCAGTGAGACATTCAGGCCCGGATCGGTCTCATCCTGTTTAGCTGCATGTTCCTGATCGGCACAGTGCGGGTTGTCACGCAGGAGCTGCATTTGCCAGGTGGTTTCCGCCCACCAGGTGCGTAGCGTGGTACGGTTCTCCTGATACACCACATCGTTGCCATGCGTAATCACAAAGCGGTTGCCCTGAGCGGCATGACCCAAACGATGAACAATATCACCCAAACCGTGATCGGCCATTACCTGCTCAACGTAGGCCAGACGATCGGCGGACACTTGAATCACAGCACCCAGTTCTTCAGTAAACAATGAAGCCAGCGGATCGTTACCCAAGGCCGCGATATCAACCTCGATGCCGCAGTGACCGGTAAACGCCATTTCGGCCAGCGTCACCAACAGGCCTCCATCAGAACGGTCGTGGTAGGCCAGCAGCGCATCATCCGCCACCAGCGTTTGGATAGCATTAAAGAAGCCAGCCAACTGTTGCGGATTACGCACATCCGCAGTATGGCGGCCCAACTGACGGTAGACCTGTGCTAACGCTGTAGCGCCCAGCGTATGGTGCCCGGCACCCAGGTCGATAAGCAGCAGCACGTTATCACGATCGGTGCGCAGCTGCGGCGTGACGGTTTTACGCACATCTTCTACGCGGGCGAATGCTGTGATTACCAGTGAAAGCGGAGAGGTGACGCTGCGCTCTTGATCGCCATCTTGCCAGCGGGTTTTCATCAACATGGAGTCTTTACCCACCGGAATGGTCAACCCCAATGCCGGGCAGAGTTCTTCGCCGATGGCTTTTACCGCTTCGTAAAGTCCGGCGTCTTCACCGGGGTGTCCTGCTGCCGACATCCAATTTGCGGAGAGTTTCACGCGCGTTAACGCGCCAATCTGGGTCGCGGCAATGTTGGTTAATGCTTCCCCTACCGCCAGACGCGCGGAGGCATCAAAGTTACGCAACGCCACAGGTGCACGTTCGCCAATCGACATCGCTTCACCGTGGTAGCTGTCGAGGCTTGCAGTAGTGACGGCACAGTTTGCTACCGGGATCTGCCACGGTCCGACCATCTGATCGCGAGCCACCATACCGGTCACGGAACGATCACCAATGGTGATCAGGAACGTTTTCTCTGCCACCACCGGCAGGTGCATCACACGCTCTACCGCTTCGGCCAGGAAGATGCCTTCGCGGTTCAGCAAGGTGCCCTCGCTAGCCAGGCGTTTGACGTCGCGCAGCATTTTCGGTGTTTTGCCGAGCAGCACGTCGAGCGGCAGATCGATCGGCTGATTATTGAAGTGGCGATCGTTCAAGGTTAAATGCTGCTCTTCCGTCGCTTCACCAATCACGGCGTAAGGGGCTCGCTCACGGCGGCACAGTTCATCAAACAGCGCCAATTTTTCCGGTGCAACCGCCAGTACATAGCGCTCTTGCGATTCATTACACCACACTTCCAACGGGCTCATACCTGGCTCATCGTTGAGAATGTCGCGCAGTTCAAAGCGGCCGCCGCGCCCGCCATCACTTACCAGCTCCGGAATGGCGTTGGACAGACCGCCCGCCCCCACGTCGTGGATAAACAGGATCGGGTTCTCTTCACCCAGTTGCCAGCAGCGGTCGATCACTTCCTGACAACGACGCTCCATTTCCGGGTTATCGCGCTGTACGGAGGCGAAATCCAGATCGGCGTCTGATTGGCCGGAGGCCATGGAGGAGGCTGCACCGCCGCCCAGACCGATATTCATGGAGGGGCCACCCAACACAATCAGCTTGGCACCTACCGTGATCTCGCCTTTTTTCACGTGATCGGCACGGATGTTACCAATACCGCCCGCCAGCATCACCGGCTTGTGATAACCGCGCAACTCGCTGCCGTTATGGCTGTCAACCTGCTCCTCATAGGTACGGAAGTAACCGGTCAGCGCAGGGCGACCAAACTCGTTATTAAAGGCCGCGCCGCCCAGCGGGCCATCAATCATAATATCCAACGCGCTGACGATGCGATCCGGCTTACCGAAATCTTCTTCCCACGGCTGTTCAAAGTTAGGAATACGCAGGTTAGAGACCGAGAGCCCGACCAGACCCGCTTTAGGTTTGGCACCGCGCCCCGTCGCCCCTTCATCGCGAATTTCGCCACCGGAACCGGTCGCCGCACCCGGCCAGGGAGAAATGGCCGTCGGATGGTTATGGGTTTCCACTTTCATCAGAATGTGTGTTGGCTCCTGATGGTAGGCATAGTGCCCTTGCGGATCGGCAAAGAAACGCCCCGCTTCGGAACCCTCCATCACCGCCGCGTTATCTTTATAAGCAGACAACACGTGTTCTGGCGTGTGCTCGAAGGTGTTTTTGATCATTTTGAACAGCGACTTGGGCTGTGCTTCACCGTCAATCACCCAGTCGGCGTTGAAAATTTTGTGGCGGCAGTGCTCAGAGTTGGCCTGAGCAAACATATAGAGTTCAATGTCGGTCGGATTGCGGCCCAAACGGGTAAAGGCATCCAACAGGTAGTCGATTTCATCTTCCGCCAGCGCCAGTCCCAGACGCACGTTGGCCTGTTCCAACGCCTTACGCCCTTCCAGCAGAGCGTCTACCCGTTTCAACGGGGCGGGCTGATGCTGGGCAAACAGCTGTTCCGCCTGCGCCATCTCGGTGAATACCGTTTCCATCATGCGGTCATGCAGCAACGCGCCCAATTGCTGCCACTGTTCATCGCTCAGCGTCGGCGCATGAATATAGAAGGCTAATCCGCGCTCTAGACGAATTACCTTCTCCAGGCCGCAGTTGCGCGCAATATCGGTAGCTTTGGAAGACCAGGGAGAAATGGTGCCGGGACGCGGTGTGACCAACAGTAAGCGCCCACTTTGCTCATGCTCCGCGAGAGAGGGGCCATATTTTAACAGTCGTGTCAGTTTTACCTGCTCATCGCTGTTCAGTGGTGCACGCACGGCAGCGAAGTGAACGTACTCCGCATAGATGTCGCTAATTGGCAAAAAGTGCTCTTTGCAACGCGTCAGCAACTTATTTACACGGAAGGCCGATAGGGCAGGTGAACCACGTAGTATTTCCATCATCTAAAAAATCTCTCGTCTTCGATGTACTGAGTTTCAGTACGTCAGTGGGCGCTACTTTGTNGGGGGGGGAACTCGCGTCATTATAGATAATTGTGACGCCCGACGAAACCGTTTGCGCAGAGTTTGTTGCACATCTTATTTTCGTCATGGTCAAACTTTAACCTGATGGATAACTGTTGCACACTGGCGGTTTGTTAAGCAAAATGCCCCCACTCTGGGAGAGTGTAGACAAAAAAACTGCCGTTACAGACAGAAAGGCCACACGGCCACCGAGAGATAACTATTTGAAGCGTTTAACATTAAATTATTTTTTCATCGGGGTTATTACGTTACTGCTGATGTTGGCGCTCTGGCCCAACATCCCCTGGCGCAGCGGCCAGGATACACAGCTCAATCAGATCCTTTCTCGGGGTGAGCTGCGTATCAGCACGCTCAATTCGCCGCTGACCTATACCCTCAGTAACGGAACCCCCTCAGGGCTCGATTATGAACTGGCTAAACGATTCGCCGATTACCTTGGCGTGAAGCTGGTGGTATCGGTACGCCCAAATCTTGACGCCTTGTTCGATGATCTGGACAACGATAATGCCGATCTGCTTACCGCCGGGCTGATCTACAACCATGAGCGATTGGATCGCTTTCGCGCTGGGCCAACCTACTATTCCGTCTCGCAGCAACTGGTTTACCGCATGGGTGCCACGCGCCCTAAAAATCTGGAGAAACTGAGCGGTCGGTTAGCGGTCACATCGGGTTCAGCCCATATCGCCACGTTACGCGATTTGAAAAACAATAAATATCCAGCGTTAAGCTGGGAAGCCGCTTCAGACCTGAGCACGCAGGATTTGCTTAAACAGGTGGCGCAAGGCGCGTTGGATTACACGCTGGCAGATTCCGTCACCATCGGTTTGATACAGCGCATTCACCCGCAGCTTTCCGTGGCGTTCGATCTGAGCGACGAAGAGCCGGTCACCTGGTATATGCGGCGTACCCAGGACGACAGCCTGTACGCCGCCCTGTTGGACTTTTTCAGCCAAACGGTGGAAGACGGCACGCTGGCGCGCCTGGAAGAGAAATACCTCGGTCATGTGGGTGAATTTGATTATGTCGATACCCGCACCTTCCTGAGCTCCATCGATAACACCTTGCCCGATCTGCAACCGTTGTTTGCCAAATATGCCAGCGACATTGACTGGAAATTGCTGGCGGCTATTTCTTATCAGGAATCACTCTGGAACCCATTGGCGACCTCACCGACCGGCGTGCGCGGGTTGATGATGCTGACGCGCAATACCGCAGAGAGCCTGGATGTGACCGACAGACTCGATCCGGAACAGAGCATTCGCGGTGGGGCGCGCTATCTGGCGCACATGATGGAAAAAATGCCGGAAACCATTCCCGAAGATGAGAAGATTTGGTTTGCACTGGCCTCCTACAATATGGGCTATGCCCATCTGCTGGATGCGCGCAAACTGACGGAAAAACAGAAGGGTAATCCCGATAGCTGGGCGGATGTGAAGGTTCGCCTGCCGATGCTCAGCCAGAAACGCTACTATACCCAGACCACCTACGGCTATGCACGCGGCCAAGAAGCTTACAACTACGTTGAAAATATCCGCCGCTATATGCTGAGCCTGGAAGGATATCTGACCGAGAAAGCCAATAAAATCCAGCAGCAGGAACTGTTAGCGAGCGCTTACCCTGCCGTACCGCCAGAAAAACTCGGCAAATAAGGTATCAGGCAGCCCCGTCAGCCTTTTCCTGAGCACGTCGTGCTTTATGCTGCGCGCGGCGTATACGGAAAAAATCGCTGAGGGTATGAGCGCATTCGGCAGCCAGCACGCCAGACGTGATCGTTATCTGATGATTCATGCCAGGATGGCGCAGGATGTCGACCAATGATCCTGCGGCTCCAGTTTTTTCATCGTTGGCACCATACACCAGTCGGCCAATACGGCTGTGAACCATCGCCCCGGCGCACATCACGCAAGGCTCAAGCGTCACATACAGCGTCGCATTGATTAAGCGATAGTTCTGCAAGACGTTTCCCCCCTGACGCAGCGCCATGATTTCGGCGTGCGCCGTCGGATCATGATGACCGATGGGGCGATTCCAGCCCTCACCAATCACCTGATTATCCAGAACCAGAACGGCACCGACGGGCACCTCCCCCTCCTCCTGCGCCCGTTGGGCCAGAGTCAGGGCATGACGCATCCAATATTCATCAGGCGTGTCATGGCCATCAAGGGTGTGATTCATGGTGTCTCCCGGGTATTCATCGCGCTTTTTTGGTCGCGCGCATTATACAGGGTGTGAAGAAAAAGCAGAGTGCTATTGCCTTGCTGACACCGTTACTCCAATTGTTGCAACGTGCCTGCTCGCGTCACGCGCCAACGATGTTCGCAAAAAAACAGCAGCGGATTATCTTGCTTGCTATCGCTATACCCGCTGTGCAATTGAAGTGGCGCACCAAGCTGTTTTTCCATCTGCACCACCTTCTCCCGCCCCAGACAGCGCAATGGCAACACCCAGCCGCCATAACCGCGAACCATCTGGCTGCCCATCAGTTTGACGCCGGGCAGAAATGTGGAATCATGATAAACCTGCTCAACCAGACGCTGCGGCGAACCGGTTACCAACCACACTTGCGCATCCGAAGCGGCGAGATATTCGGTCAAGCGCTGCTGCACCAATGGAAATGGCGTCACCCAGCGGCGAAAGCGGGCAACAAACCCCTGCTCTAGCGCCTGTAAATGTGCCTCACGGCGCCCAAAGGTGATGGCCCAAAGCAGAGCGCTCATTGGCCAGCGCGCAGCCCTGCCGCGCGCCAGCAATACCAGCCCGACCACCGGCAGCACCGGAATGACCAACAGTAAATTTAACGACAGGCGTTTTAGCAAGTAACGCAAAAAACAGTCAAACATGTCCTGACGATGTAGCGTGCCGTCCAAATCAAAAAACACAATACGTGTCGGTGATTGTTCACCCAAACCGCTTTCCCCTTGCCAATGTATTAACTGTCAATGTATTAACCGCTTTTGTGTAAGGCGTTAAGACACGCTCTGCCTCTATTACCGCGTTATACCCTACAGGTATATCAGGGTAACAGCGCATCGCGTAGATAACCGTGATGCCTTTCCAACCGCTGCTCGGCCTCTAGGGCACTGATACCGCTGAGGATCATCAGTATAGCGGGTTTGGCCGCATAGCCGGTTTCTTGTAACGCTCGTTGCGCCTCGTCACGTACGGCCCCTGTGGCTTCCATCACAATGCGACAGGCCCGATCTACCAGTTTTTCATTGGTGGCTTTTACATCAACCATCAGATTTTGGTACACCTTTCCCAACTTGATCATCACCCCCGTGGAGAGCATGTTAAGCACCAGCTTTTGTGCCGTACCTGATTTCAGACGCGTCGAACCGGTCAACGCCTCCGGCCCCACGACGGGAGAAATCGCCACTTCAGCCAGCGCGGCAATCGGGGAGGCGGGGTTGCAAGAGATGGCGACCGTACCACAGCCTTGACGCCGGGCATATTTCAGCGCACCAATGACATAAGGCGTGCGACCCGATGCAGCCAGCCCCACCACGGTGTCCTGTGGCGTCAGCGACAGCGCAACCAGATCGGCCTCACCGAGGGCAAGATCGTCCTCCGCACCTTCAACAGCCTTCAACAACGTGCCGGGTCCACCGGCTATCAGCCCGATAACCAGCCCGTGAGGCACACCAAAGGTAGGTGGGCATTCAGACGCATCAAGCACCCCTAATCTCCCGCTGGTGCCCGCCCCGAGATAGATCAATCGCCCACCCGCTTTCATTCTGGCAGCCGCCATATCCACCGCACGCGCAATCTCCGGCAACACCGGACCATCGCCTCAGGCACTTTACGATCTTCCTGATTGAACAGCGTCATCATCGCAAGCGTTGTTTGACTGTCCAGCTCCATCGTTGCCGGATTGCGGGTTTCTGATACCAAGGTTGCTAAATTCATTTTTCTCTCCCTGACACACGGTGTGCGCTGCTGACCAGCTTGTTACTATACCCTAAAAAATTCGCGTTGCAGGGAGAGGGTAAAGAGGTGATTCGAGCGACAACGCCGTGATGTAAAACGTGGCGGGTATAATTACTTTTGGCTGCCATAAAAGTAGGTTATTCTGCCATAATAGTTAACGACAATTCGTCTGTATCGACAGCGTTTCCGCCCTCAGCGCCTATTCTATACCTTAAATAATTCGAGTTTCAGGAAGGCGGCAAGTGAGCGAATCCCGATGTGCTTACTCAGGTAAGTGATTCAGATGAGCGAGCGCAGCCAACGCATCTGCGACGTGAAGTATGACGGGTATATTTCTCACGCCAGGAAGGTGTGCATGTTTGCCTTGTGTTCAACAGGGCCGCATGGAGTATTTTCACGCAATAAGGCCTGCACACCGCAATGAGGATGAGAGGCTTACTCTGGTTCAGTCAATAGCGAAGAGAAATACCGGTGAATGGCCGCTGGATAACGACATGGCGTAATAAAGGGGTTCTGCTTCTGCTGTTCAGCAGTCTGTTGCTGCTGTTCAGCAGTCTGTTGCTGCTGACGGCAACGCTGCGCGCGGATTGGGATTTCGTCACCATTAATCAGCGCACGGAACAACTTTACGGCCCCTCAACACCGGAAGCGCGTAAGCGAATTAATGAGTGGCAGGCACTATTAGGCGCATTGCCCGGCAGTGATGAAAAAAAATTATTGGAATCGGTAAATCGTTTTTTTAATGAACGGCTGCTATTTCGCGACGATCGTGTCATCTGGCAGCAGGAAGATTATTGGGCAACGCCTATCGAAGCGCTGCGTAAAGGAATGGCTGACTGCGAAGATTATTCTATTGCAAAATATTTTACGCTACGTCGGCTCGGTATTCCGAATGAAAAATTGCGAATTACTTACGTTAAAGCATTACGCCTTAATCAGGCACATATGATCGTTGCTTATTATCCAACACCAACCTCTATTCCGCTGGTGTTGGATAATCTAACGGATAAAATATTACCTGCGACGCAGCGCACCGACCTCATCCCCGTTTATTCCTTTAACGCAGAGGGATTGTGGCTGCCCGGCAGTGGCGGCAGCAATAAACGGGTCGGCGACAGTAAACGGCTTTCGCGTTGGCAAGATGTATTGACCAAAATGCGGGCCGAAGGTTTTTCTCTTGAAGAGTAGGATTAGGCTATGTCTCTATACAAACAACTTTTGATAGCCATCTGCTTATTCGTGCTGGTGATTTTTAGCGGCAGTTTTTTTGTCAGCCTGGAAAATTCACGCGAGCAGTCGAATAACCAATTGCAATCCCATGCGCAGGATGCCGCCACAGCACTCGGATTATCGCTAACGCCCAATATCGACGATCCGGCCATGGTGGAATTAATGGTCAGTTCGATTTTTGATAGCGGCTATTTTTCCAGCATTCGGGTGCGTGATATTAAAACCGGCAATGTCACGCTGGAACGCATCGCTTCGCCAAAAATTCCTAATGTACCTGCCTGGTTTGTGCGGCTGGTCAATCTGACGCCGGGCAATGGCGAGGCTATCGTGATGCACGGATGGGAGCAGGCAGCAAAAGTAGAAGTGGTCAGCCACCCGATGTTCGCCATTACCCGTCTGTGGCAAAGCACCTCTGCGGGTGCCCTATGCCTGTTGGGCTGCGCAGCGTTCGGCTTACTGATTGGCGCGCTGCTGCTGCGCCGCCAGTTGCGCCCCTTGAATTACATGGTGAAACAGTCGTTGGCGATCACCCGCCGGGAGTACCTCACCCAGCCGGATTTGCCCAGCACCCCCGAATTCCGCCGCGTGGCGCAGGCCATGAACCTGATGGTCAGCAAGCTGAAGATGCTGTTTGAGGAAGAAGCAGAGCGAAGTGAACGCTTACGTCAAGAAGCCTATCAGGATCCACAAACCGGTCTGCCTAACCGTCGTGCCTTTGAAATGCAGTTCAATGACAAAAGCAGCAATGAAGAGACACCGCCGGGCTATCTCATCATGATTCGCATACAGGATCTTGCGGGTCTCAACCAACGGCTTGGCGGTCAACGCACCGATTCACTGCTGGAAACCATGGCGAAAATGATGCGTACCGCGCAAAAGCTCTATGCCGAGCAGGAGAGCGTACTGGCACGTTTGCGCGGCGGCGAATTTGCCCTGTTGTGCCCCGGCATGGCAGAAAAAGAAGCGCACACGCTAGTCGTCGCGCTTTCACACAATCTGGAGTCACTCGCGTTAACGGGCGAGATCGACAGTTCCCCCGTTGCCGCATTGGGCATGGTGCCGTTCAAGCATGTAAAACAGCGTGCAAAAGTGACCACCCCGGGTGTATGTAACACTCCTCCTTTTTGGGGGAGTAACCT
>SMLE01000405.1_pt1 | contig 15394 bp, 12 predicted proteins | sample 2451431 | NCBI scaffold set ML178787.1 | reverse complement strand
CCGGAAAGCGGGTTCCGAATTTACACCACCTTGACGGACTCTACCTTTTAACAGCACGTTGGCGGCTATAAGCCAAGGGCGGTAGCGTGCCTGGTGCGAAGTAACTTCACGGTTGATGATGGTGCAAAAATGCAAGAAATTACGGTTATCTTTATAAGCGCTTTTATTGCGCTTTTTCTGGCAAGAAAAACAGCAATAAAAGTAGGGTTAGTGGATAAACCGAACTCGCGCAAAAAACACCGCGGGCACATCCCCCTCGTGGGGGGCGTTTCTATTTATCTCGCCCTGTGGATCCTCTATGCCCTTCATCCTGAATGGCTACCTGATTTTTCTCTCTACATGGTCTGCGCCAGTGCGTTACTTCTCGTTGGCGTGCTGGACGACCGCTTCGATCTCCCTGTCATGCCCCGTATTTTCCTGCAAGCGCTGGTAGCCAGTATCATGATGTATTCCGGGCTTCATCTTGCGAGCCTGGGTAACATTCTGTTTGGTTATGAACTGGTGCTGGGCTGGGCGGGCTACGCGGTGACGCTGCTCGCGGTCTGGGGCGCTATCAATGCTTTCAACATGGTCGATGGCATCGATGGCTTACTGGGCGCACTCTCTTGCGTCACCTTTGGTGCGCTGGCCGTGATGTTTTATCTGGATGGTGAGCATGAACTGGCGCAGTGGAGTTTGTGCCTGTTGGCTGCATCCATTCCTTATATACTTCTCAATCTCGGTATCCCCTGGGGACAAAAATTTAAAGTCTTTATGGGCGATGCTGGCAGCACCTTGATTGGCTTCACCGTTATCTGGTTGCTGATTGTTGCCACGCAAGGGCATGACGCCGTAATACGTCCGGTGACTGCGTTATGGTTTATTGCTGTGCCGCTGATGGATATGGTCACTATCATGACGCGCCGAATTCGCCGTGGCGACAGCCCCTTCAAGCCGGATCGCGAGCATCTTCACCATATTTTACTGCGTGCGGGGCTGGGGCCGCGTCAAACTCTGTTAGCCATTGTTGGTGTGGCGTTTATCTTTGCGCTGGTAGGTATTATTGGTGAGCGTGCAGGAATCCGAGAGTCTGTTATGCTTAGCCTGTTTTTACTGGCATTCGTCGGCTATTTCTGGTCAATTACCCGAGTATGGCGTTTGCTGACGTGGGCTCGCCGCGGTAGCGGTCAGCCTGAGCATTTGCGCAGCAACGTGAGCCAAACGCCACTGAACAAGTAAATTACCCGTTTTTACAGCCGTAACTCATGGAATCAATAGCACCCGAATTCTTTATGATAGAGGCTGAGGATCGGCGGCAACTTATAACTTATTAAAAGTGATGGCATAAACAGGATGATGGCTTACAAAAGAAAAGTGATACCCGTGATGGTATCTGCCGTGTTGCTGAGTGGATGTACCATTTTTCCTGGTTCGCATTTGACGACCAGCGGCAAGGAAGTGATCAAACAGCAGGATGCAGATTTCAACATCAGTAAACTGGTCAATGTTTACCCGATGACGCCTTATCTGATTGAGAAAATGCGGGCAAAACCGTTAGTAGCGCAGGCTAACTCCGCGCTGGAACGTGAACTCCAAGGTTATGAATATCGCATTGGCGTGGGTGATGTGCTGATGATAACCGTGTGGGACCATCCTGAATTAACCACTCCCGCAGGTACTTATCGTACCGCGGCAGATACAGGTAACTGGGTCCACGCTGATGGCACTATCTTCTACCCCTATATTGGCAAGGTGAAAGTAGCCGATAACACGGTTACTCAGGTGCGCGATGAGATCATGAGTCGCCTGGCACAGTATATTGAATCTCCTCAGGTCGAGGTAAGCATTGCCGCATTCCGCTCGCAGAAAGTATATGTTTCTGGTGAAGTGGCGACGTCTGGTCAGCAGGCTGTCACTAACGTGCCGTTAACCATTCTGGATGCCATCAATAAAGCGGGTGGGCTGACGGAAAACTCTGATTGGCGTAATGTGGTGCTGACCCACAACGGGCAGGAAAAACGTATTTCACTTCAGGCGCTGATGCAAAACGGCGACCTTTCTCAGAACCAACTTCTTTACCCCGGCGATATCCTTTATGTGCCACGCAACGATGGTCTGAAGGTGTTTGTGATGGGGGAAGTGAAAAAACAAAGCACGCTGAAAATGGACCGCAGCGGCATGACGCTCACCGAAGCGCTCGGCAATGCGGAAGGGATGGATCAGGCGATGTCTGACGCCACCGGTGTGTTTGTTATTCGCCCGCTGCGCGGTGCGCAAGGCCCGAAATTAGCTGATATCTACCAGTTGAATACTGCGGATGCTACATCGTTGGTGATGGGGACAGAGTTCCAACTGCAACCCTATGATGTGGTTTATGTAACTACCTCACCCCTGGTGCGTTGGAACCGCGTAATTTCGCAATTAGCTCCAACCATATCAGCATTTAATGATCTAACCGAAGGCGCGCTGCGTGTGCGTACTTGGCCGTAATCGTTCACGGATACGCGAAGAACGTCATGTTTGATTCCATTTTAGTAGTATGCGTCGGCAATATCTGCCGCTCCCCGACCGGGGAGCGGTTATTAAAACAGCTATTGCCAACTAAAAAAATCGCTTCGGCTGGACTTGGCGCTCTGGTTGAGCACGCTGCGGACAACACTGCCAGTGATGTAGCCAGTGCGCACGGCCTTTCACTGGAAGGGCATTCAGCCCAACAGCTCACTAAATCCTTGTGCAGAGAATATGTCCTGATTTTGGTGATGGAAAAAGGCCACATCGATGCCGTGGGGCGCATGGCACCGGAGGTGCGTGGCAAGACCATGCTATTTGGCCACTGGCTGAACCAGAGAGAAATTGCTGACCCTTATCGCAAAAGCCGTGAAGCTTTTGAATTTGTTTATTTGCAACTAGAGCAGTCGGCCCAAAAATGGGCGCAGGCTTTAAATCGATAATTTTCAGAGAAACCGATGGCAGAGAAAAATTCAGTGAAAACATCTGAAACTGATCGTTCAGATGAGATTGATTTGGGGCGATTGCTTGGAACCCTGCTAGATAATCGTTGGTTGATTATTGGTGTAACGGCGCTGTTTACCATAGTTGGTATTATGTATGCCATGCTGGCTACACCGATTTATAAAGCGGATGCATTGATACAGGTAGAGCAAAGCGGTGGCGATTCACTGCTTAAAGATATCTCCAGCATGTTGCCGGACGCTAAGCCGCAATCAGCGGCTGAAATTGAGTTAATCAAGTCGCGTATGGTAATGGGAAAGACTATTACTGATTTGGCATTAGATATTGATGTGCGTCAGAAATATTTTCCTCTCGTTGGGCCAGGCATTGCGCGGTTAACGGGGGCTGAGCCGGGTAAAATCGCCGTTTCACGTTTGGATGTACCGGAAAGTTGGCAAGATGAAGTGATTACGCTCGAAGTGCTCGATAATCAAAACTATCGCATATCTGGCGGTGACACACTCAGCTTTGATGGTAAAGTTGGTCAAGTTGAAAGCCACAATGGCATTGAAATACTGGTTAGTGATATTGACGCTGAAAAAGGTACAGTTTTCCGAGTGAGAAAGCTTAATCCTTTAACGGCCATTAATAGTTTGTTGGACGATTTTAGCGTTGCAGACAAAGGGAAAGATACAGGTGTTTTAGGGCTAAGTTTGGAAGGTACCGATCCGACGTTAACCACTAAAATTTTGAATAGTATTAGTCAAAACTATTTGCAGCAGAACGTAGAACGAAAATCAGAAGAAGCTGGGCGAAGCCTTGAGTTTTTAAAAGAGCAACTTCCAAATATTCGCGGTCAACTGAATGATGCTGAAAATAAATTAAACACTTTTCGTCAACAGAACGACTCTGTTGATCTCTCCTTAGAAGCAAAAGCGGTGCTGGATACCATGGTATCTGTTGAATCTCAGCTTAATGAATTGACGTTTAAAGAAGCAGAGATCTCCAAACTCTATACCCGTGAGCACCCCGCCTACCGTGCGCTGATGGAAAAACGCAAAACCTTGCAGCAAGAGCGCGATAAGCTCAATAAACGCGTGGGCGCGATGCCGAAAACCCAGCAAGAGATTTTGCGTTTAACCCGTGATGTGCAGGCGGGGCAAGAAGTGTATATGCAACTGCTGAATAAACAGCAGGAACTGAGCATCAACAAAGCCAGCACAGTGGGCAATGTACGTATTATTGATAAGGCGGTTGTGCAGCCTAAACCTGTTAAACCTAAAAAAGCATTGATTGTGCTGCTAGCAATGCTTTTAGGTGGAATTGCCTCTACGGCATTTGTCGTACTGAAAACCTTGTTGCACAAAGGCATTGAAAGCCCTGAACAGCTCGAAGAGTTGGGCATTAACGTTTATGCCAGTGTTCCACTTTCTGAATGGCAACAAAAGAAAGACAGGGCGTTATTGGCTAAGGGCAAGAAAAGTAATACCCGCTCTACAGAGTTACTTGCTATTGGCAATCCAGCTGACCTGGCCATCGAAGCCATTCGTAGCTTACGCACGAATTTGCATTTCGCGATGATGGAAGCAAAAAACAATGTATTAATGATTTCTGGTGCCAGCCCTTCCATTGGTAAAACGTTTATCAGTGCCAACCTTGGCGCGGTGATTGCTCAAGCAGGGCAGCGTGTGCTAATTGTTGATTGCGATATGCGTAAAGGTTATGCCCATGAATTAATTGGGGTACAAAGCAACAATGGCCTTTCAGATATTCTTTCAGGGCAGATACAAACAAATGATGCTGTGCGAAAAACGCATATGGAGGGAATGGATTTTATCCCTCGTGGGCAGGTTCCACCTAACCCTTCTGAGTTGTTGATGCATGGACGTTTTTCGGAGTTTATTAAGTGGACGGCTGAGAATTACGATTTAGTACTACTGGATACTCCACCTATCTTGGCAGTGACCGATGCAGCTATTATTAGCCTTCACGCAGGTACATCATTACTTGTTGCTCGTTTTGAGATGAATACTGTGAAAGAAATTGAAGTGAGTATTCGCCGCTTTGAGCAGAATGGAGCGGAAATTAAAGGCATAATTCTTAATGCCATAGTTAAACGTGCTGCTAGTTATTATGGGTATGGTAATTATCATTATTATACTTATGACTATAAATCAGAAAAATAAAATATCTTAGGGGAGTAGTGATGCTCCCTTTACAATAGTTCCTAATATAATAATTTGTGAAGGGGAGTTTAATATTTTAAAAAATATATTTTGGATGGTATCTGAAAAGACTATAAGGCTGGGATTTAGTGTTTTAACTAGTGCCTTGATAGCGAGATATTTAGGGCCGAAAGATTTTGGAGAGCTTAATTATTATATTGCATTATTGGCAATACTTATTGTCGTTTCTTCTGTTGGTTTGAATAGAATTATCGTGCGAGATGTTGTTCAATCTAAGGATAATAAAACACAGCAAAATATTATTATTACAACAGCTTTGTATACACGGTTGTTTTTTTCTTCCTGCCTTATATTATCGGCTATATTATATTCATTATTATATCTCTCTGGCGATAAGTTTTTAGCATCTATTATAATTTTTCTTTCATTAATATTTACATCGATTGATATATTAGACTTCTATCAGCAAGGGCTATCTTCATTTAAGCAGGTAAGTATAAGTAGAACGATTACTTTTTTTATTAGCTATCTAATTCGACTGCTATTTATATATTTATCCTTTGAGTTTATATGGTTTGTCTTGGCTGTACTGATTGAGTATATGATTACGGGGTTCGGATTAATATATATTAATTATAAGAATAAACTCATCTCACCATTTTCAATTAAATTTTTTTCAATTGACAAAGCTAAATCTTTGATCAAAGAGTCCTGGCCTGAAATTATCGCAGGATTTGGGGCCGTACTATTTATGAAGATGGATCAGGTTATGCTTCAGTTAATCAGTGGCTCAGAAAGCGTAGGTATATACTCAGTAGCTACAAGGATTAGTGAGGCGTGGTATTTTGTTCCTATGGCAGTCATTTCGGCAACGTTTCCTAAAGTTATTCAATTAAAAAAAATATCAATAGTTGCTTATTACGATGCGATTGCAGCATTAAGTTCTGCTTTGGTTTATATGGCCTTGTTGGTTGCTATCTTTTTCTCAATTTATGGTGGTAGCATCATAAGTATTATTTATGGGGAAGCATATGCAGATAGTGCAATAATTATTTCATGGCACACATGGGGAGCAGTTTTCTTATGTATGGGAATTACTTCTGGCTCTTGGTTAGTTGCGGAAAAAAAACTAAATATCAATTTATATCGTAATCTTTTTGGGTTGGTTATTAATTTTATATCAAATACTATTCTGATTCCGACATGGGGAGCTCAAGGTGCTGCTGGTGCAACTGTAATAGGTTTGGCTTCCGCATTTTATTTTTTTGATTTATTTTTACCCTCTCTTAGACCTATTTTTTGGATAAAAACAAAATCAATTCTTCCTACTGAATTTTATAAATGTATAATTTTTTTTATAAAGTTTAAAAACTGACATTTTGGATATGATATTCATGAAGTTTTCATCTCTCATTAATCAATGTAAATATCTTTTCACTGAACATGCAACTCGTTTGGAAAAACCTCGCGTTATCCAATTTTCAGTTATAGATACATGCAATTCTAGATGTCAAATGTGTCGAATATGGGAAAATAAAAAAAGTACTGACATCTCAGTTACACAACTTCGTAAAGGATTAGCCAGTTCACTTTTCAGTGAAGTCGGGGGTATTGGTTTTAACGGTGGAGAACCGACTCTGAGGGTAGAACTAGCTGAGTTAGTAGATGTTGTTGTTGATTCATTACCAAAACTAAAACATGTATCTCTAATTACAAATGCTTATAAATATTCACAAGTTATAGAAAAAATCCAAACCATAGCCCCTATTATTAAGAAAAAAAATATCAATTTTGATGTTATGATACCTATCGATGGGTACGGTGAGGTACACGATCGTGTTAGAGGTAGGAGTGGGAATTTCGATAATGCCCTCAAGGTAATTGATTTTTTACAAGTTTACCCGCTCGTTGATAATATTAGAATTGGATGTACAGTAATTAGGGAGAATGTATACCATTTATCTAAATTACTTGAGTTTTGTATTAAAAAAGGACTATATATCAAATTTAGACAGGGTGTACCATATCAGCGACTTTATACAGAAAATCTCTTAGATCCTTATGCATTAACAGTAGAAGAAAAATATGAATTTGTTGAGTTTTTAGAAGGATTAATCAAGCATTACGAGAAAAGTATTATGCAACGATTCTTCTATCGATCACTGATACAGCAAATAACTAATGACGGACCAAGAATTGCTGGTTGCGACTGGCGCCACCGTGGGGCGACAATTACTGCGAAAGGGGAACTTGCTTATTGTGCAGTGCAAAGTAAGTCATTAATGAGAAACATTTCTGAAGGTGATCCTAATGATACATATTTTTCTAATGAGGCACATTTAAAAGAAATAATTAAAACCAAGTGTGCTAGTTGTCATCATGACTACGTAGGTATACCTGCTAAAGAGCATTATCGTCATATTTTTATTGAAAGAATCGATGAAAAATTTAAAATAAAGAAGATGATACGTAAAACCCCTGGGTTTAATATGCTTAATAACATGCGAAGGAAACGTGCTTTTAACAAAAATTTAAATTATTATAGATCGTTTCCTGCAGCCTCCAATATTTTATTAAACCCAGATAAAAAAATAAAAGTACTCATATGTGGTTGGTATGGAACCGAAACATTAGGTGATAAAGCTATTATTGGAGGAATAATACATAGTTTCAAAAATTGTTTAGATGACGATGTACAGTTTGTTGTAGTCAGCTTATTTGAATACATTACTAGAATTACGGCATCACAAATGCCCGAATTTTTTCATGCAAAGGTAGTCACCCCAGAAGAAGGCATTTCTCTCATAGAGAAGATGGATTATGTGGTATTCGGCGGTGGTCCATTAATGGGTATTGATACATTAGCACCAATGCAAGCTATTTTTGAAATTGCCAAACAGAAAAAGATAAAAACTGTGATAGCTGGATGTGGAGTAGGGCCTTATGGCGAGAAATGGCATAATTTAAGTATAAAACGTATCTTGGAACTCGCCGATATTAGGATTTATCGTGATAAACGATCAAAAGAATATGCTGCTGAATTAGGGGTGGATGCTATTAATGATACTGTTGCTGAAGATCCTGCATTTACTTGGCTGGCAAATTCATCTGTTTCAAAAAAAATAGAAAAAGACTCTTCTGAAAAAAAATTTTTGTTATTAGGTCTTAGGGATTTTCCCTATGAGGAATATGCACGACATATCCCTCATAGCGATAGATTAAATATCAAAGAAAACTATGAAAAAACAATTGTAAAATCACTGATCATTTTGTCAGAAAAGTATCCGGGGTTAATTATTAAACCATTACCAATGTGCACTAATCATTTTGGCTCTGATGATCGCTGGTTCTATCGACGTTTATTTAGGGATTGTAGTGAATTAGCTGCAGTTATTGATGATTCGCTACTTGGCCATGAAATGGCTCCTATAGAATATTATAATTCATTTAAATCAGCTGATGCCCTGCTGGCGATGAGATTTCACTCTCTTGTCTTTGGGCTTGGTATCGGCGTCAATTCGGTTGCATTAGATTATACTCTTGGTAAAGGTAAGGTTCGCTCTTTGGCTGAAAAATATAACACAGAGCTAATATCTATGATTGATCTGGATGAACATCGCTTGATTAAAGCAATTGCGATCGCATTAGAAGCAGAAAAACCAAATGCAATTAGCCTTAACGAACTGCGTTTTACTAGCTCATTGCATGCCGAATTAGATAAGGTTTCCTCATGAAAGTACTCCATCTTTGTTATAGTGATTTAAGTGGGGGAGCTGCTAGAGCTGCATATCGAATACATATAGCCCAAAGACGTTTTGGTATTGATAGCCATATGTTAGTAATCAAAAAACTATCAGATAATGATTACGTTCATACAGTATCTAAATGGTGTCAGATTAGAATAAAAATTCTTAATTTTGTAGCAACTAATATTTTAAAATTTAAAATAAAAAATAATCTAGTGTTGCACTCAATGAATACTTTTCCCTCCGGAGTAGTAAAGTATATAAATAAGTTAAACCCACAAATTGTCAACCTTCATTGGATTGGTTGCAATATGCTCTCTATTCATGAAGTTAGTAAAATACAGCAACAAATTGTCTGGACATTACATGATATGTGGGCATTCTCTGGATGTGAGCACTATGAAGATTTGAACAGTCCTTGCCAATATGTAAATGGCTATAAATCGGAAGGATTTTTTACTTCAGATTTGAATAAAATAATTTATTATCTAAAAGTAAAAAAGTGGAAGAGGAAAAAATTTCACTTAATCGCACCTAGTCATTGGATGGGGGATTGCGCCAAAAATAGTTTCTTATTTAAAGGTAGTAAAATAAACGTAATCAGTAATTGTATTGATCATGAAAAATATAAGCCCGTCGACAAGCAGTTTGCGAGATATGTATTTGGGTTACCTAAAGAGAAAAAATTGATTTTATTTGGAGCTATGTCAAGTACCTCTGATGTGAGAAAAGGATATTCGCTCTTAAAAGATGCATTGGCTATTATGAAGAATAAAGAAAACGTTGATGATATAGAGTTGGTTATTTTTGGAGCAAGCAAAGGTAGCTCTAGTGATAATGTTAACATGAAAGAACACTATTTAGGTACGTTAGCAGATGATGTTTCATTAAGTTTACTTTATTCTGCTGTAGATATATTCGTCGCTCCATCACTGCAAGACAATCTGCCTAATACACTTGTTGAATCTCTAGCGAGTGGAACACCCTGCGTAGCGTTTAATATTGGTGGGATGAGTGATTTGATTTCGTCAGAAATTTTCGGTTCATTAGTCGATGAGGTAGATTCAAATTCTTTAGCTGATTCGATAATAACATCATTAAAAATGAAATCTAATCCAAATCTTATATCTGAGAAGAGTGCTAAGTTACGCAATGAAAGCAGTATTGCACAACAATACTATGAAATTTATAAATTATACATAAACTAAACTTATAATGAAAAAAAAACCTAAAATTAGTGTGATAACTGTTGTTTATAATAATGTCACCGAATTACAGTCAACGATAGATTCAGTAATAGAACAAACATATCCTAATATCGAGTTTATTATTATTGATGGTGGCTCAACAGATGGAACTCTAGATATAATAGAGAGAAATAATAAATTTATTGATTGCTGGATTAGTGAGCCGGATAAAGGAATTTATGATGCAATGAATAAAGGTACTCAAATCTCAAGTGGTGATTATATTATTTTTATTAATTCTGGTGATAAATTTTTTCATAAAGAAGTTTTGGATAATGTTATAAATTTATCAGGTTGTAAAAATGATGTAATCTATGGAGATCATTGGACACTAAAATCGTATAAAAATGATGGTCACTATAAAGCAAAGAATTTGAGCAAGTTAAAGTATGGAATGATATGCTCTCATCAAAGCATGTTATTTAAACGAAAACTATTGGTGGGAAGAGGATATTCCTATAATTATGGAACTGCTGCTGATTATGAATTACTCTGCTATTTATATTCAAAGGACGCAAGTTTTTTTAAGTTAGATGATGTTATCATATCCTACTACCAAGCAGGTGGTGTATCAGATAAAAAAAGAATAAAATCATTATGCAATTCATATAAAGCTTATCGTGATAACTTAAGGTCAACCTTTGATATTAAATTTTTCTATCTATGGAGGTTAACTATGGAAACCGGAAAGTTGATTTTTAGGTGGGTCAAAGTAAAATGCTAATAATTTTTATTCTTCTTTTATTGTTATTCATTTTAGCATATAGATTCTATTTTGGTTATCCTTTGGATTTTTATTATTTTTTTTGTTTTGGCGTTGCTTATTACATTATATCACCTTATGTTGTATATTTATCTGGCGGATTGTTGAATTATCCTGGTATATCTTCTTGGCGAGATTATCTTTATTCTGCTTCCGGGGTTTATGAATATTTGTGCATTGTTTTTTTTTGCGTTTACTGTGCTAATATTTATTTGCAATAAGTTTTTTTTAAGAATAAAAATACCTAAAGTTAAAATTTCAGAGATATCTTCACTCTCACTAGTTATTTCCTTTTTTGCTATTATGATTTTGTGTTTTTATTTGTGGTATTCGGCCTATGAAGCAAACCTACTTTTTAGTGGTTATACATCAGAATATAGCACAAGAATAATGGGTAATATGGCGACAACTAATTTGCTTTTGAATTTCTTAGCGATATATTCTAATTTTATTTGTAAGGACAAAATTAAAAAAATATATATGGCATTAATTATAATAAACTCACTCTTTCTCTTGAGTATGGGAGGGCGGATGTATGTCGTTACAATAATCATCCCATGGTTAATTATCTATGGGGATAATGTGAAAACCTTAAAAGATTTCATAAGAAAATTTAAAATAAATTTAATTATGGTGAGCTTGATAATATTATTCTGCGCGATAGGTATATTCCGATTGGGAATAATGGATTTCTCATTTATGATTTATATTTTCTTCGCTGAGCCGATATTTACAAGTTATTCCTCAGTTACGTATTTACTATATAATTCAGATATTCCGTTGCTAAATAACGGTATGCTTTTTATTAGTTCATTTCTTGGTATAATACCGTCCTTCATTATGGAAAATAAAGATTCGCTTTATCTTCTTCCAGAACATATGGGGTTTTATTATGAATCCCCTTTTGGAGGCACATCAATAATTGTTTATTTATTCACATCGTTTGGTATATTTGGGGCTTTCTTTTTTATGTGTTTTTGGGTTTTTTTTTACGGTATTATGTCCAAAATAGCAAAAACATGTGTTTTTTTTAAAACCTTTTATTTATGTGCATTATCTATTATACCATTCATTTTTTTTCGTGAATCATTTTATATATCTACAAGGATTATAGTCTTTCCTATATTTATTTTACCTATGTGCGTATTTGTTTTTGATCGCTGTTTACATATCCTATCCAGGAAGTGAGTTGATGATTATATATGATAATATTATCCGATCGCTTCAAATTTATGGTGGCGTATCAGTATATTTTGATAACCTGATACATAGAATTGCAAATGATAATTTAGAACATGAAATAATAAATTACAATAATATCCATAAAACATATGGTGCTAAACAAAGTAGGTTTTTGGAGCGGTATAGAGCATGTGACTGTGGGGAAATACATGAGGGGATATTTCATTCTAGCTATTATCGGCTACCATCGAATTCTGACTTATCGATTATTACAACAGTACATGACTTTACATATGAGAAATATATCAAAGGGCCTGCTCTTTGGGTTCATCATTGGCAAAAAAATAAGGCAATTAAATTTAGTGACTTAGTTATTTGCGTCTCACAAAATACTGCTAATGATCTTTTGAAGTACATACCAATCCCTGAGCACAAAATAAGAGTTGTTCATAACGGAGTGTCTGAAAATTATCACCCTACATCCCACAACTCAACTGTAAGTAATGAAGTGCTGTTTGTCGGAGCTCGCTCAGGGTACAAAAACTTTGATTTGGCGGTCCAAGCTATTTCTGCAATGCCAGAGTTGAGTTTATCAGTTGTAGGTGGTGGATATTTCTCTGAAAAAGAAAAGGCTTTATTGAATGAACTAATACCAGGGCGGTATAAGTGGCTAGGCCGCCTTAGCGATGCTCAATTAAATGTTGAGTATAATAAATCCTTTGCACTGATCTATCCATCTAGTTATGAAGGCTTTGGAATACCTGTATTAGAAGCTATGAAAGCAGGCTGCCCAGTAGTTGCTGTCAATTCCTCATCAATACCTGAAGTTGCAGGGGATGCAGCGTTCTTGGCGGAAAAAATACATAGAGATGCATTTATAGAAGGCTTGAGGTATGTAGAGGCAAATAGATCGCGTCTCAAAGATAAAGGTTTTTTACAAGCAAGCAAGTTTTCATGGGATAGGTGTTATCAAGAAACGTTGAGTATATATCAAGAGTTATTGTAAGTATCACTTTCGCAACGGTTAATTTATTAGGTCCAAGTCATGACGAAAAAAATAGCATTAGTTACTGGAGTTACAGGGCAAGATGGATCATATCTGGCTGAGTTTTTATTAGAAAAAGGGTATGAAGTTCATGGCTTGAAACGCCGTTCATCACAATTTAATACTAACCGTGTTGACCATATTTACCAAGATCGCCATTCAGATAAACAAAATTTCATTCTTCACAATGGTGATCTGACTGATTCTTCAAACCTTATTAGTCTTGTTCAGAAAATACAACCAGACGAAATATATAATCTTGGTGCTCAATCACACGTTGCTGTTTCTTTTGAGTCCCCAGAATATACAGCTGATGTTGATGCGATGGGAACATTAAGATTATTAGAGGCGATAAGAATTAATGGCCTTAGTAATAAGACAAAATTCTATCAGGCTTCAACATCTGAGCTATATGGCTTAGTACAAGAAATTCCTCAAAGAGAGACAACTCCGTTTTACCCTAGATCTCCATACGCGGTCGCAAAGTTATATGCATATTGGATTACTGTAAACTATCGTGAGTCATATGGAATCTATGCTTGTAACGGTATACTTTTCAATCATGAATCTCCACGTCGTGGTGAAACTTTTGTAACACGAAAAATTACTCGCGCAATTGCTAATATTTCCCAAGGAATTGAACAGTGCCTTTATTTAGGTAATATGGACTCTTTACGTGATTGGGGCCACGCAAAAGATTATGTTCGCATGCAATGGATGATGCTCCAACAAGATCAGCCTGAAGATTTTGTCATTGCTACTGGCAAACAAATTTCTGTTCGTGAATTTGTTCGCATGTCTGCTAAAGACGTTGGACTTGAACTTGAATTTAGCGGCGAAGGTGTAGACGAAATTGCAACTGTTATCAGCAAAACTTCAGATTGTGCCATTGGTGTGAATATTGGCGATATTATTGTCCGCGTTGATCCTCGTTACTTCCGTCCGGCAGAAGTTGAAACTCTGCTTGGTTACCCAATGAAGGCTAAAAATGTGCTGGGTTGGGTACCTGAAATTACCGTGGAAGAAATGTGTGTAGAGATGATTGCTAATGATTTGGCGAAAGCCAAGCAACATGCATTGCTAAAAAGCCATGGCTATGATGTCGCGGTTTCATTGGAGCGCTAATCTGATGGCTAAAAAACGTGTTTACGTTGCTGGCCATCGAGGCATGGTGGGTTCGGCAATTTGTCGTGAGCTTGGCTCTCGCAGTGATATCGAACTGGTGCTGAGAACGCACGAAGAATTAGATTTAATTTTGCAACTCGGTGTTCAGGAATTTTTTGCTGCTGCAAAAATTGATGAAGTTTATCTTGCAGCAGCAAAAGTCGGGGGAATTCATGCTAATAATACCTATCCTGCTGAGTTCATTTATGAGAATCTAATGATCGAAAGTAATATCATCCACTCCGCGCATTTAGCGGGTGTGCAAAAATTACTCTTCTTAGGTTCGAGCTGTATTTATCCTAAACTCGCAAAACAGCCTATACAAGAATCGGCACTGTTGACTGGGATTCTTGAAGCAACAAATGAACCTTATGCTATTGCGAAAATTGCCGGCATGAAATTGTGTGAATCCTATAATCGACAATATGGTCGTGATTACCGTAGCGTAATGCCGACGAACCTTTATGGGATGAATGATAACTTCCACCCGCAAAATTCTCATGTTATTCCAGCTTTAATGCGTCGTTTCCATGAAGCCAAAGCGCAAAATGCCCCAGAAGTGGTTGTTTGGGGGACGGGTACACCCATGAGAGAGTTTCTATACGTAGACGATATGGCCGCAGCGTCAATCCATGTGATGGAGCTCGATGAGTCAGTGTACCAGGAGCATACTGAGCCGATGCTTTCACACATCAACGTAGGCACTGGTGTTGATTGTACTATTCGCGAAATGGCGCAGACGATAGCAACAGTTGTTGGCTATAAAGGTAATATTGTTTTTGATGCTTCAAAGCCTGATGGTACACCACGTAAGCTAATGGATGTTACGCGTTTGGATAATCTGGGTTGGAAATTCCACTATAATTTAAAAGATGGTCTGGAATTAACTTACAGGTGGTATTTGGCAAACCTCGACTCATTCAGGGGGTAGTGCATGAGTAAAAGATTGGGGCAATATTTGTTCTCAACTATTGTTGAGAATGTGCCACTAATCTCGATCTCATCGTAGTGAATAATGAAGGAAACGCGCTGTTTGGGCAGCGCCAAAACTGACCGGCACAGAATTTTTGGTTTGTACCCGGAGGGGCTTTGTTGAATAAATCGAACTTTCGGCGTGAAACAGGATCAGA
>SMLE01000143.1_pt1 | contig 15640 bp, 16 predicted proteins | sample 2451431 | NCBI scaffold set ML178787.1 | reverse complement strand
GAACGGCTTTACTATACCTCGAAATTTATTTATTCAACAAAGCCGCCGAAAGTTCGATTTATTCAACAAAGCCGTTATGATATCAAAGTTACTGGTTGAGTGGTTTTAGCGGGAGCGGACATTTACACCGGATATGGTTTTTCTCATAAATTTCGGATGCTTGATAATTAATTGATTAAAATCAATTTGTTAAAAATACCGAATGCGATTCCTCTATGCACCGTATCAATGGGGCATAGAGGGGGTAAAAGGATAGTGGCAAACAACGCAGAACCAATGAATCGGTTTGTATGCATCGCACTATCAACGCGCTTTATGCTTACAATATTATACCGTTACCTTTTATTCCCGCCTATCCTGAATAAACTGGAGTGGGCGCGGTAAGTATTGTTGTGCAGCGTTTTTGATTGTTGTTATTAACAGTTATCCAATTCCTGTAAACGCTACATTTCATTTGCGCTGCGGTGGCCGATCCCTGCTCGTTTTGAAATCTTGTTCCCTGCTTTATTGAGAGAACCGGGGGCTTACCTCTCTCTTCCGTTACTATTCCTCGCCGTCAGTCGCGGCATAAAACGAAGGTGCATCCATCGGTGCGTGTTCTGACAAACTCATGCAGAGGGGATCGTTCTGATGCTGTTTACCCATCCGCGTATAACCCTCTGGCTTTTTAATGTCTGAATCACCGTTTGAGTAAACGTAGTGGCTTCTTTGCCACACTCTGTTATTGGCAGACGTTGCAGGAGTTGAGAGGTGGGTTTGCTTAATATGTCAGTTCATATAATGACCCGACTCCCGCCGTGAGAAACAAGGATTATGTCATGAGGAACAATTTTTTTTTCTTGATAATAACGATGATGGTTTCTGGATGTGCTGTCGAAAATTTTGATCCGAATAAACATAGTATCAATCGATTTTCCGAGGTAATGCCTCGTCAATACGAAAAGCTAACCAAATCGCAACGGGCGGCCATCATGTCAGGAGAGCGGCCTGATTGGGGTAGCGGATATGAGGGCTACTCGCATTTTCGTTGGTAATTTCATTTTTTTTATCGCGTGATCCGATACGAAAAACCCGGAAGCTGTGCCAATTTTGGCGTTTCTGTCTTCGGGCTACTTTCCCCTGCCCGAATCCTAGTACGCATGATTCAAATTACGGGCACTAATTCGGGTTTTAGTGACTTGTCGTTGTGATAAATGAAGTATCTTTCTCACTCTAAGACTTGGCGAGCTAGGCCAGCTTCAGGATGGCGCTGTGGTATCAAGACTATTGAATCGACACGAGGAATAGTATGAAAAACGCAAAGGTATGCAGCCGATTAGCCGTTATTCTGGCTTTCATGGCCAGTTCAGCATCATTGATGGCTGCGGGTAAGAACACAGTCAGTGAGCAGGAACTTGCTCAGGCGTCTGTCATTACGCTGAACGCCACGACGGTTAACGGCTTTGTGAGTATTGCCAGAGGCCGTAATTGTGCAGTTCAGGGGGAAAATGGTGTTCCCACCCTGTTACCATGCCCCGAGGCATCAAAAACTGCACCCATTACTACGACCTTCAATATCATTGAACTCAGTCAGGATTGGTGTCTGGCTGATAACGGGATTGGCCCTGTAGTTAAGCGATGCGATCTCAAGGATCCCGCTCAGCATTGGGATGCGCTAACCACGGGACCTACCCACGTTAAAAATATTGAGACAAAAAGATGTCTGACGTCAGTGGGACTTGATAAACCACTCAAATTGCAAAGCTGTACGGGTTCTTTTGCGCAGACATGGGCTTTGCCAAAGTAAGTAACTGAGGCCAAGTTTACATTTAGGCTCACTTCGGTGGGCTTTTTCTTTTCCTGTAAATCTAACCACTACCGGCTCGTCGCTAAAGTCGCACAGTCAGATGCAAAACAGTGTAGAACGGTTATTAATAGAAAAATGCTATTACAGTCTGTGCGTGCATATACATAAAAATCAAATAAATATATAGCAGTTGGGGTCGTGTAGAAAACGTTGTAATTTCTGTGTCGTTTGTTCGTTGAGCGGGTTTTTTTCAAGATGGATTACCGTATTTCTCGGTAGCCATGTAATGCATGCCGGTAATGTCTGTAAGTTGTTATTACTCAAATCCAAATATTTGATACTTCTTGGTAAATCGTTAGGTAAAGTGGTTAATTCATTGTGTCCAAGGTTAAGATATTGAATGGAGGCGGGAAAATCACAGGATCTTGATTTCAGTTTGTTATTGTTTAAATTGAGATGCTGAGCAAATTTGGGTAATTCATCAGGTATTATATCAATGTTATTGTTGCTTAGATCTATGTGGTGAAGGTTGGCAGGAAGCGTTCTAACTTCACCTTCTATCTGATTGTCACTAACGTCTAGTCGTGTAATCGACAACGGTAAGTTTTCTGGAAACGCTTTTAAGTTGTTACCCGATAAAATCAAGTCTGACAGGTTTTCAGGGAAATGATTGGGTAGACGATGGATTTCATTATTACGAGCATAAAGTTGCCGAAGGTTTGTTGGTAAGTGGTCAGGTAACCAGGTGATTTTATTATTATCTAAGGTAAGTATGGTAATGTGTTCAGGGAGAATATCGGGCGTTGAACTGAGGCTAAGGTTGCTTAAGTCAAGGGCGTTATCGTTTCTTTCCAAACAATCTTGCATTCTTACCATCGCAATGTCCCTTTGTTCTCCTTTACCTTGTGCGGCACCTTTCTCCCATGCTGACCAAATGCTATTGTACTGGTTTTTGCTAGGCGGACTTGATGTAATTTGAGATGTTTGACCTGTATTAGTGGGATCAATAGACTGCCTGGGGTCTGATTGTAAAACCGAATGTTGGGGATTACTGTTACTGGCTGGAATCATGATTCACTCTACTATCTAAGGTAGTTAAAGGTGTGATTCGACGTAAGTAAAATATTGTTAATTTTTATTTTTTAATAAAAAACTTAGGGCCGATAAAGTTGGTTTTGTTGACGAATTTATTCAGTTTTAGTATGGTTTTTACTGATAAAGGATTTTGGTTGAGATGAATTTCTGTGTCTTTAGGCATGCTAAAAATACTTTTTGGCAGCGAGTCTAACCAATTGTTTTTTAAATTTATATACTGAATGGATGTCGGCAATTTTTTTGGTAATTTGACTATTTTATTATCATTTAATGAGATGTATTTTATGGCGTGAGGTAAGGGTGCTGATAAACCCGTTAATGCATTTCCACTTAGATCTAAATATACCAGGGAAGTGGGCATGCTGCTAACTTGACCTTCCATTCCGTTGTCACTGATATCCAGTTTTGATATAAAGTGTGGTAGGTTTTGGGGAAATTCTTTTATGGTATTATTCGCTAAGAAAAGCTCGGATAGCGTCTCAGGGATATTTTTAGGTAACGTGGTTAATTTATTGTTATGTACATAGAGTTTGTGAAGGTTTTCGGTAAGTTTTCAGGTAACCAATAAATTTTGTTACTGTCTAAATTTAACTCAGAAATGTGCTCAGGAATAAAATCTGGTAGCGAGCTGAGGTCGAGTTTACTTAAGTTAAGGGAGACAGAATTTCTTTCCAAACAATCTTGCAGTCTTGCCACTGCGATATCTCTTTTTTCTCCTTCACCCTGTGGGAAATTTTTCTCCCATGCTGTCCAAACAGCATGATATTCTTCAGGGTTATTAGGTGATGTTGTAGTTTGAGTGGATACGCTTGAATGTATGGTAGGCATCACTGGTGCTGTGTTTGTTAACGCCGCTGAACATGAATAGTTGTCATCTTTTATAGTAAACATATTAATTACTCTTTTTAGTGAATTATTTTTATTATGTTCTCCTATAAAGGGAATACATGATATCAAAAAATAGGCATTGAGGTGTTATGTGTACGTGCTGCCGCCTAATCTGAATCGACGTGACTGGGCGCGCTAATGCAGCCAGTGTAGCGTTAATTTATCCTGGTAAACTTGCTGGTATGCGCCAACGTTAACTACATTTTCAGTTTATGTGATTAATGGTGAGTGAGGCGTGATGCTTTGGTTAGAAGAAGGGTTATATTTACGAATTCATGAGTTGGACAACGGCCCTCGACCGCTACCGCTGCAAAGCGTTTTCGGTGGGGACGGCGTACCGTGTGCTGGGGTGCTTTAATCCTTCTGAAAGCTCAGACGCCTATTACATACTGGCAAACGATCGCGATGAAATATGGTTTATTTGCAATCGGCATGTACGCGTTGTGGCGTTAGACGCATCGCATAAAGGTTTCAGGTATCCGCTAGACCTCTCACTTCACCACTGAGGTCTCAGACGGTCGATGAGATCTTAAGCTATTGTGTTGCCAGATGGCGCAGGCCATCTGGCAACGACAGGATTAACGGCTAAACAGATCGCGACGTTTAGGCTTGAACGGCTGGGCAATCAGCACCAGCCCCCCCATCACCAGAAACGCACCGAAAATGACCAGCATCCACTGCGGCATGACCAGTGACAGGAACTGCCATTGGCGCTCGGCACAATCACCAGAGGCGACGAAGACGGAGGGTAGCCATTTGTCCAGCGGCAGCCATGACGGGAAGTTGACAAAGAAATCACACACGGCAAACGGCGAAGGATGCAGCATGACATTGGTATGCTCCCAGGCGAGCTTTAATCCTTCGACAGCGCTATAGATCCACAGGAAAATTGCTGGATAGCGCAGCAGCGTCGCGGGGGCGATAGTACCCAGCAACCCGGCTCCCATCACGCCGAACAGGGCGCTGCGCTGGTAGATACAGAGCACACAAGGTTTGAGCAACATGACATGCTGAAAATAAAGCACGACCAATTCAAAGGCAAACGCCGTCAAAGCCATTAACAGCCAGGCACCGCGCCCACGTGAGCAGCGGTTAAGAAATCGCAACATAACGAATATTCCATGCTAAAAAATGATCGATTTGGCGGCAAAGACGGTACAGGCAATGCCGCCATCATTTCACTGAGCAAAACGTAACAATCTATTTATTTGATACTCTATTTATATATCATTTCTGCGATTGCCATCCTTTGACAGATCGCACGCTACGGCTAAACGTTGTAACCCGTTCACTATACACGATAGTTGTGCGTAGCGATGCGTCTGTGTTTACAGTTTTGGTAGCGCTATCCACTGCCATTCAGTAAGCAGTTCTGTTGCAGGCACTAATGCGAATGCAACGCACACCCAGCCTACCAGCGTCATCACTATCGTATAGGGCAGTGCCATAACCACCATTTTGCCATAAGAAAGTCGAATGAGCGGGGCCAGGGCCGACGTCAGCAAAAACAGAAACGCGGCCTGTCCATTGGGTGTTGCGACTGAAGGCAGATTAGTACCGGTATTGATCGCTACCGCCAACAGCTCAAACTGCTCCTGTGAGATGCGGCCTTGTACAAAGGCCTGATGCGCTTCGTTGATATAAATAGAGCCAACGAACACATTGTCAGAAATAGAAGAGAGCAGGCCGTTAAACAGATAAAACAGTGTAAGCTGGTTTTGCGCCGACCCCTGAAGCACAAACTGAATCAGCGGTGTGAACAGTTGCTGGTCAATAATCACCGCGACGATGGCAAAGAACACGGTAAGCAGTGCCGTAAAAGGCATCGCATCCTGAAAGGCTTTGCCAATGGCATGTTCTTCGGTGATGCCACAAAACGAAGTAACCAGAATAATAACGCTTAGCCCGATTAAACCCACTTCCGCCAGATGAAACGCCAGGGCTGCAATCAACCAGATGCCAATAACGCCCTGAATCCATAGCATAACGCGTTCTTGCGGTGCTCGTTCGGCACTCGTCTTACGTTCATAATCTTCCAGTACCTGACGCACAGTGTCCGGCAGTGTGGCACCGTAGCCGCAAATTTTTATACGCTCTACCAGAATGCAGGTAGCAATACCGCACAGGAATACTGGGACGGTAACCGCAGACATACGCAAGAAAAAGCTGGCGAAATCCCAGCCTGCCGTTTTGGCAATAATCAGGTTTTGTGGTTCACCCACCATGGTCATCACGCCGCCGAGGGCCGTGCCCACGCCCGCGTGCATCAACAGACTGCGTAGAAAGGCGCGAAATTGTTCCAACGTTTGTGCATGCTCGTTGGTTATGGCCTCGGCCTGTTGATCCAGCCCGGTAATGTACCGGTGGTAAATATCGTAAAACCCAGTGGCGACGCCAATCACCACAGCAATGACGGTCAAGGCATCCAGAAAAGCCGACAAAAATGCGGCAGCCAGACAGAAGGCGAGTGAAAGCACCGTCTTGGATTGGATACGCAGCAACAGTCGTGTGAACACGAACAGCAGCAGCGGCTTCATAAAGTAGATACCCGCAACCATAAACATTAGCAGTGTGATGACGGGAATATTGCGAGAAACTTCATGCCAGATCTGCTCTGGACTTGTCATGCCGATAAACACCGCTTGCAGAGCCAGTAACCCGCCAGGTTGAAGCGGATAGCATTTCAGGGCCATGCCCAAAGTGAAAATAAACTCGGCGACCAGTAACCAGCCGGCTAAAAAAGGACTTACATAAAAAAACACCAGAGGATTGAGGATGAGGAAACCCAGCAGGGTTAATTTATACCAACCGGGGCATTGCCCCAGAAAATTATTTTGCAGTGCGCGTCTTATCGACATGTCCGTCATTTTCTTTGCGGTTCCCTTATTGTCTAACGGTGTGAAATCTGATTTACCGTTCACTGACGGTAAACGATGTGGTCAATACTAAGCCCAATGCGGTGACTTTTAAATAAATCAGCTTGTGAAGTGTCACAGTTTCTGTCGGAATTCTATTTTTGTCTCCCTGCCACGCTATGTGATAGCGGACTGCTCTGGTATGATGAGTCCGCTTTTATATCGCAATGGAACATCACACACATGGTTATCAAGGCGCAAAGTCCTGCTGGATTCGCGGAAGAATATATTATCGAAAGTATTTGGAATAATCGTTTTCCTCCCGGTTCTATCTTACCTGCGGAACGTGAATTATCGGAACTGATCGGGGTAACCCGAACCACGTTACGCGAGGTGTTACAGCGCCTGGCGCGTGATGGCTGGCTGACGATTCAGCACGGTAAGCCCACGAAAATTAATAATTTTTGGGAAACATCAGGACTGAATATCCTGGAAACGCTGGCAAGACTCGATCATGATAGCGTGCCGCAACTGATTGATAATCTGCTGGCCGTGCGCACCAACATTGCTGCGATCTTTATTCGTACCGCTCTGCGTCAACACCCTGATAAGAGTCAAGAGGTATTAATACAGCGTGCCAGTGTCGAAGACAACTCCGATGCCTTTACGCAACTGGATTATGCTATTTTCCGCGGATTGGCGTTTGTTTCTGGCAACCCGATTTATGGATTAATCCTTAACGGGCTGAAAGGGCTGTATATGCGGGTTGGGCGTTACTACTTCTCCAACCCGGAAGCGCGTAAGCTGGCTATTGATTTTTATGCTCGTCTGGAAACCATCGCGAAAGAAGGGCAACACGAGCGCGTGATGGATGCCGTGCGTACCTACGGAAAAGAAAGCGGCGCTATCTGGCACAGCATGCAAAACCAGATCCCGCGCGATATTGCTGAGGTTCGTCGCTAATTAACGCCGCCACGTGTCGCGCACGGTGTGAGCGCGACACGTGGCACTAGGCTTCAGTTGACACCTGGATTACGCGGCGGACAGCGTTCCACCAACTCTACGCTGCCATCTGCATTCTGTTGCTCCAAATAAACATCAAATCCCCACAGTCGGTGTACATGCTTCATCACATTGTGGCTGCTCTTGTCGAGCGGTGCGCGGTGATGAGGAACATAGCGCAGCGTCAGCGAGCGGTTACCGCGCAGATCCACATTCCAGACCTGAATATTGGGTTCCTGATTGCTGAGGTTATACTGCGCGGACAGCTCCTGGCGGATCATCCGGTAGCCTTCCTCATCGTGGATCGCGGCAATTTCCAGATAATTGTTATGGTCATCATCCAGCACGGTAAATAGCCGGAAATCGCGCATCACCTTGGGTGACAAAAACTGACTGATAAAGCTTTCATCCTTGAAGTTCTGCATGGCGAAATGCAGGGTTTCCAGCCAGTCCTTGCCTGCTATATCAGGGAACCAGTAGCGATCTTCCTCCGTTGGTGTCTGGCAAATACGCTTGATATCCTGAAACATGGCGAACCCGAGCGCGTAAGGGTTAATGCCATTGTAATACGGGCTGTTGTACGGAGGCTGATAAACCACATTGGTGTGGCTGTGCAGGAACTCCATCATAAAGCGCTCGGTCACTTTCCCTTCATCGTAGAGATGATTGAGAATGGTGTAGTGCCAAAACGTTGCCCAGCCCTCGTTCATGACCTGAGTCTGCTTTTGTGGGTAAAAATATTGGCTGACTTTACGTACAATGCGCAGCACTTCGCGCTGCCAGGGTTCCAGTAACGGCGCATTCTTCTCCATAAAATAGAGAATATTTTCCTGCGGCTCGCGTGGGAAACGACGCGCCGCTTCGAGCGAAACCTCGGGATCGCGGCGTGGCAGGGTGCGCCACAGCTCATTGACCTGACTTTGCAAATAGGCCTCACGGCTTTTCTGACGCAGTTTTTCCTCTTCCAGCGAAATCTTTTGCGGGCGTTTGTCGCGATCGACGCCGTAATTCATCAGCGCGTGGCAGGAATCAAGCAATTGCTCTACCTCCTCTACGCCATAGCGCTCTTCGCATTGGGCGATGTATTGACGGGCAAAAATCAGGTAGTCAACGATGGAGCTCGCATCGGTCCAACTTCGAAACAAATAGTTACCTTTAAAAAAGGAGTTGTGACCATAACAGGCGTGCGCCATCACCAAAGCTTGCATGGTGATGGTGTTTTCTTCCATCAGATATGCGATACAGGGATCGGAGTTGATAACGATCTCATAGGCTAGCCCTTGCTGACCGTGTTTATAGCGTTGTTCGGTTTCGATAAACGGCTTACCAAAAGACCAATGGGAGTAATTGATGGGCATGCCGATTCTCGAATAGGCATCCATCATTTGCTCAGAGGTGATGACCTCGATTTGATGTGGGTAGGTTTCGAGGCGATAGTGCTTCGCCACCCGATCAATCTCCTCAAGGTAGGTTTGCAGCAAATCGAACGTCCAGTCTGTTACATTAGCTTTTTATTTTGGGTAGTGGCGATTCAGGCAGCATATTGCGCCGCAAACGGCGAGTTATCACGGAGATAAGTCAACATGCGGGTTGTAATTTTAGGCAGTAGCGTTATTGGCGTCAGCACGGCGTGGTATTTGTGTCAGGCGGGGCATGACGTCACCGTCATTGACCGACAGCCTGCACCGGCCTTGGAAACCAGTGCGGGCAACGCTGGGCAAATTTCCCCCGGTTATTCCGCGCCTTGGGCCGTGCCCGGCATCCCCTTGAAAGCCATAAAGTGGCTCTTCCAGCGCCATGCGCCGTTAGCCATCCGGCCCGATTGCTCCAGCGATCAGTTGCGTTGGATGTGGCAGATGCTGATGAACTGCGATTCCGCGCATTATCAGGTCAACAAGGCATGTATGGTGCGCTTGGCAGAATACAGCCGTGACTGTTTGCAGGCATTGCGTGAACGCACGTCGATTCAGTACGAAGGACGCCAAGGCGGGACGCTGCAACTGTTTCGCAGCGAGCAGCAGTATGACAATGCCAGCCGCGACATTGCCGTTCTGCGTGATGCTGGCGTACCGTACCAGTTGTTGACCTCGCAGGAACTGGCGACCGTGGAGCCTGCGCTCGCCTCGGTGGCGCATAAGCTCAGCGACGGGCTGCGTTTACCCCATGATGAAACGGGTGACTGCCAACTGTTTACTCAGCGCCTGGCTGAAATGGCACAGGCGGCGGGTGTGGCTTTTCGCTTTGGCGAATCCGTCGAGCAGTTGCAGGTGGTTGGCGATCTCATCACCGCGGTGCGCTGTAATGGGCAAACAATAACCGCGGATGCCTATGTGGTAGCCTGCGGTTCCTACTCGACGGCGTTGGTACGCCAGTGGATGCACCTGCCGGTCTATCCCCTGAAAGGCTATTCACTCACGCTGCCGCTTGCCAACGAAGCCGCAGCACCGGTTTCAACGGTACTTGATGAGACGTATAAAGTTGCCGTGACGCGCTTCGACCGTCGTATCCGTGTTGGGGGCATGGCAGAAATTGTTGGCTTTGACACAGTCCTCAACCCTAAGCGCCGAGAAACGTTGGAAATGGTGGTTCGCGATCTTTACCCTGACGCGGGGCCGGTAGAGCAGGCGACGTTCTGGACCGGGTTGTGCCCGATGACACCGGATGGCACGCCGCTGGTAGGCCGTTCACCGCTCGCCAATCTTTATCTTAAACAGGACACGGTACCTTAGGCTGGACGATGGCGTGCGGTTCAGGGCAACTGCTGGCGGATATCATGTCTGGTAAGACGCCTGACATTGCCCATGACGATTTGTCGATATTTCGTTACGCCAGCGCGTAAATCCATCGGGTTATCGCGCTGCGATCAACTAAGCGCTGTAATTGTGCCGCGCGTCTTTGCGCTTAAACGCTGGGCGCGCAGCGCCAACAGCGTCGCGCACAGCATGGCAAGCGCCAGCGTGCTCTGTGGTGAGAAGGGAAGCGCCATCACCGCCAGCCCAACACACGCGCCGCCTGCCATTTGCACGAATCCTACCAGCGCCGATGCCGTACCCGCTTCATTCGCATAAGGTTCCAGTGCATAGCTGGTGGCTGGGCCGATGGCAAACGCCAGGCCAGCAAACGCCACCACCACCGGAGCCATAAAGATCCACCAACGCGCCTGTAGCACCTCGGGGAGCCACAGGATGATAGCGCACAGCAACAAAAAACCGCTGCCAATCAATATTACGCTGAGCGTCAGGCAAGCGGGGCGGCCCATTTTCACGATTGCGCGCGTTGCCAGAAGGCTCATTGCCATCACCCAAAAGCCGTTTGCGCCAAACACCAGTGAGAACTGTAACGGTGACAAACCGCCATGTACCATCAAGACCACTGAGGCCACTGACAGATAGGTCAGGGCCATCCCCATAATACCCGCATTGCAGCAAGCAAAGCCGATGAAGCGAGGGGTGAAAAGGATTCGCGCATATTGTTTGATGGGCAAACCTGGCAGACGCAGGGTGTCAGCCGGGCGGGTTTCTGGCAGATAGCGCAGGGCGAGCAACAGGACAAGGCTGGCATACAGCGTCAAAAACCAGAAGCAGGCACGCCAACCGAATGAGGCGGACAGCAAGCCGCCAAAAAACGGGGCCAGCGCGGGCACAATGTTCAACGTACCGTTAAGAAAGCCGAACGTGCGTGCGGCATCATCACCGTTTAACCGGTCCCGCACAGCGCTAAACACCACCACGGCGGTATAACACACGGCAACGCTTTGCAGTACGCGGGAAGCAATAAACACCGTCCCAGTGGTCGCCAGTGCTGCCGTGATGGCACCCACAATGTAAATCGCGGTTCCGACCAGTGCCATTGGGCTGCGTCCTATACGGTCAACCAACGGACCTGCCACCAGTTGTCCCAATCCCATGATCATGATAAAAAACGAAATGGTTGATTGAATGGTCGCATTATCGCTGTTCAGACCTTGTGAGATGGCAGGGATCACCGGAAGGTAGAGATCGATGGCTAATGGGCCGAGCAGCACTAACATAAATAACAACAGCACAAATCTTTGTATGGTCATGGCAAGGTGAATTCCGTTCCCTGGCAAGTGAATGAATAACGTAGTGCTTGCCTTTGGTCATCGTCAGGAAAGGCGGGTTGCATAACCACACTGTAGCGAATGGTACGACACAACGGGCGTGCTTTACTACGATAGAAGCGTTTTTTGGTGTTTTGCGGCGATCCGGCGGCTTACGCTGGGGGGATCGTCATGCCACGTCCAACTACACGTGATCTGCTCAGTTATTTTCAGTGAGGCTGTCACTTTAAAACTTTTGCACTGTGAGTCATTTGCCCCAATGAGACTGCCAATATTGCCAGCAGCATCAGCGTAGTAACAGGGGCCAGTACCGCCCAGGGGGCGCGTTCAATATAAGGCATGCCTTCAGCGACAATCCGCCCCCATTCAGGGTACGGCGGTTGTTGTCCCAATCCGAGAAAACCTAACGCCGTCAATGCCAGTGTGATACCGGGAAAACACACCAAGGCGTGACGCGTGACGGGGCCAACCAGTGCAGGCAGCACATAGCCTGTAAAGCGATGCCAGCGCCCAACCCCCAGCACTGGGGTGATGCGCACGTAAGGGCGCGCAAGTATCTCTTCAACCAGTGCGGCAGTATGCGCTGCCAGCGGTGCCCAACTTACCAGCATCACCGCCAGTGCCGCACCATAGGTAGAGGGCCCAGTCAGGGCGACAACGATAAGGCCCGCCATCATCGGCGGTAGCGCATTGGCTATCTCCATCGGACCAATAAACAGGCGCGGGAAAAGTCCTAACAGAATACCGAGCAGCAAACAGGCAGCGCTGACGCCAATGGCGGTGATAAGCGTAGCAAACGCACCGTGCGCCACGCGTGCCAGCAGATCGCGCCCGGTGGCATCTGCGCCCAACGGCAACGCGAGGCTGGGAGGTTGTAAGCGAAGATAATCAGAGGCCAACGGATCGCGGGTCAGTCCAACAGCGATCAGCAGCACCAATGCCAGTGCAATCGTCATTGGGAAGGCATAATGCGGGCGACTCGTTGGGCTGATGGTTGGGGCGGGCAAAGATCCGCTGCGCAGCGCGCGTCCCAGTATCAACTGACGGAGTAGGTTGCCAAGGGTACCGCTCAGCGTTGCAATTAACAGTAACAGCAGAACGCCGCATTGCAGGGCTGGCAGATCCTGTGCGGCTGAGGCCCCAAGCGTGGCGCGACCCAAGCCGGGGATAGCAAAGATCTTTTCTACCGCCACTGCCCCCCCGTCAGTCCTACGGTGATCAAGCCAATCTGTGGCAGTAACGCAGGCAGCGTGCGTCGCAAAACCGCAATGGTGCAATCAAATTGGCTTATGCCTGCCACGCGCCAGGTGATAAGCCACGGTTCGGAGAAGGTGCTGCGCAGTGCATCCGCCAGCAAGCGTGCCAGTAATCCCCCTGCGGGCAGCCCCAACGAGAGCGCTGGCAGCACCATATGCTGTACGCCGTGCCAGCCATACGGGGGAAACAGCGGCAGCCAGACTGCTCAGATCAGCAGCAGGGACGCCAGCAAATATTCTGGCAGGGTAGTGAACGCAATCGCCCAAGCCCCGTGGCTGTTATTCACCTTACCACTCAGCCCATGGCGCAGCGTGGAAACGCACAGCAGCGTAGCAACCAGTATGGCCAACGTTAAGGCCGTCCCCATCAGCGTCAGCGATACGCCGGCCGCGTCTAACATGGCGGGTAACACCGGCTTGCCAGAAATCCAGGAGTGCCCGGCATCCCCCTGTAATATACCGCGCCACCACTGCCACAACAGCACTATAGGGCCTTGGTCGAGACCGAGTTGGCGGCGAATAGCTTGCAACGCCTCGGGCGTTGCCTCTTGTTCGGCGGATTTGGCGCGCAGTACGCTGAGTGCGGGATCGCTGCCGGAAAGCCACGGCAACACGCCAATGAGCGCTATGACTGCAAAGGCGCTCACGGCACGCGATATCAGCGGAGTGATAACTGCTCCGAAGCGTAAGGGAGATGCGATCATGGTTGGTGTATCAGCCTGGTGATGTGTGTTTGTGGTGTAATCAGCATCCTTTCACGCGGATCGCGTGCTGCCTGACGTACGCCAGTCGCTTCGCCCTGAATCACTCGTTCGTGCAACAAGGGGATCGCCGCATCCGTGGCGAGAATACGCTGCTCGGCTGCCATGATTGCCTTACGCCGCGCTTCTCCGGCGGGTATAGCGGCAGCGGTGAGCAACGCCTCATCGACAGTAGGATCGCACAGCTGTGAGAGATTAAACGACCCTTTGCAACTGAAATCGCTGTAGATATAAGCTACCGGATCGCCGGAATCCAGCACCGTGGCGCGCGACAGGATAAAGGCATCGAACTTTCCGGCTAACGGATCGGCTTCAATTTGGGCGTATTCACGCACTTCTTGCTGAACGGTAAACCCGGCTGCGGTTAACTGTTGTGCCAGATAAACGGCAACTTCCGGTAGCTCCGCACGATCGCTGAAGGTCGCCAGTTTGATAACCGCTCCCTGCGGATGGCGTGCAGGGGTTGGCTGGTCTACCGCATGGCGCAGCGGCGCAGCCCAACGCAGCGCCGGGCCAAGCAAGCCGTGGGCAATATCCGCCCGGTTCTCATACACGTTCTTTACCAGCACGTCCCGTTGAACGGCATCGCGCACAGCAGCACGCAGTCCGGCATCACGCAGTGGGCCAAGGCGGGTATTGAGGTACAGGGTATTCGTGCGCGGCATATGCACCTCATGGATTAGCGCTGGATCGATCAAGGGGGCTTGCGCGACCGGCACGGCCTCCACAATATCCGCGCTGCCGCTTCGCAGCGCTGCGAAGCGGGCTGTTCCATCTGGAACGAAATCAACATCAAGACCTGAAGCTTGCGCAGGCGTGCCCCAGTAGCCGTCAAAGCGTTCAAGGGTAGTGTGGCTGGTGCCCTGAACGGCGGTTAACACAAAGGGGCCACTTCCGTGGCGGATCGGGTCAACGCGGCCTTCGTGATACGCATTGGGTGAGAGGATAGCCAGTTGTGGGCTGGATAGCCGCTGGGGCAACAAGGGGTCGGGGATGGCCGTAGTTACCCGCACGGCGTGGTCTCCATCAGCACTGATGTGCAACGTAACGCCATCCAGAATACGCGGTTTGGGCGCGGCACGCATCGCCGCGCTGAGTGCATTGACCACGGCGGCCGCTGTCAACGGTTCACCGTCGTGGAAACGCACATCGGGACGCAGGGTGAAGCGCCAGGTGGTGTCGTTTATCGACTGCCAGGCCGTCGCCAGGGCTGGCTGTGCATCACCGTTTTCATCCAGCACGATCAGCGTTTCGCTGGTGCTCCACCTCGAAAGCTTAAAGGCGTCATCGCTGAGGGGCGTCAGGCCCGCACGGGGAGGTTGCAGCATCGCGATGCGAATACGATCGCTGGCAACTTCCGTTGTGGTTTTCTCTTCGCTGCCAAAGCAGCCAGTAAGCCCGGTACTGCCAACGATCAGCAGTAAAGGAAAAATTCGACGATAGACTAACAACATAACTGCGTCCTTTCAGGGAAAAATTAGCAATAACAATCAGGGAGTGTCGGAATGGCTGCCAGCAGCGCCCGCGTATGAGGATGGGCAGGCGTGGAGCGTAGCGCGTTACACGGCCTGTCCTCGACAATTTGCCCCTCATGCATGACCAATACGCGTTGGCACAGCGTTGCCACGGTGGAGATATCATGGGAGACCAACAGCATTCCCATATCGTAATGCAGGGCAAGTTGGCCAAATAATGCCGTTATCTGCTCGCGTAACGCTAAATCCAAACCGCTGACCGGTTCATCAGCGATCAGGAAAGCCGGTCGCAAGGCCAGTGCGCGCGCAATGGCTACCCGCTGTGCTTGGCCACCGGAAAGTGTTCCCACATGCTGATGCAGCAGTGATGCTGGCAAGGCGACATCGTCAAGAGCGGTAGAGTCCACGGACGTGGTGTAAATTCGGCAGGAGATGGTGAGC
>SMLE01000683.1_pt1 | contig 15884 bp, 11 predicted proteins | sample 2451431 | NCBI scaffold set ML178787.1 | reverse complement strand
TATGGTGTTGGTTTATTAGCGCTGATTTATGGGGATCCCTCAGCGCCTGTGCGGCCTTTTTTATTGCTGCGTTTTAGTCCCCTGCATGATGTTTTGCGCGTTGTCCCTGCCTCGCTGACAATTGCGACCGCATTTCACCCACCTTGCGCCGTCATGAAAATTGGCGTCATCCCGTGCGAATCCCGCTGCAACGCTGTGGTATAGGGCTGTTCCCTTTTACCGTAACCAGTCACTCTGCTGGCTGCTGAATACTAAAGGGGGCAGCGATGGCGAGAATGTCGTTTAGCCTGGCGTCATGTGCTGTTGTTGCGGGAACACTGCCTCTGCTGTGGTTGTCGCAGATACCACCGCGCTGGGCTTCAGTCACTGTGTTGATGATATCGACGTTGCTGCTGGCAACCTGCCGCTCCAACATAGTACGTGTGTTGAGCATCTCTTTTCTCTGTTTGGCGCTCGTGCTGCTTGATGCCCGTTCCATGCTAATGACAATGACCGACATTGATGGCAAAACGCTGAGCGCTGAGGTGAAGATCGTTGAGATGCGCATCTCCGGTCATCAGGATCAACAGATTCTGGTTCAGGTTGAGAAGCTGCAAGGCCGATGGATTTTTCCGGCATTTTACGCCACGCTCACGCTGCCAAATGCGATGCAAGCATGGTGCGGTGGGCAGCGTTGGTCGATTCGCGCCCGCTTTCGTCCGTTGCATAGTCGGTTAAATCAGGGGGGATTTGACCGCCAACGTTGGGGGATTGCCAAGCGACAGTTGGCGTCGGCGCGCGTGCTGCGCGCAACGCCGATTACGCTAGCATGCGGTGCACGTCAGCGTCTGTTAACACAGGTTGAACAGCACGCCAGTTCGCTGCGTTGGCATGCCATTTTGCTGGCGTTGGTGTTTGGCGTAATGAAAACGATAACGCCTGAAGCCAGTGCCGTGTTGCAGCAGACGGGCACCATGCACCTGATGGTGATTTCCGGATTGCATATCGTTTTGGCTGCCCTGTTCGGTTGGGGACTGATGCGCGCGGTGCAGCGCTTGTTACCGTTGCGTTGGATAGTGCCGTCGTTACCGCTGTTGGCCGGAGTACTTCTGGCCTGGAGCTATGCATGGTTAGCGGGCGAGAACCCTCCGGCTATCCGGGCCTCACTGGCATATAGCATCTGGACGCTGATTCGCTGGTGGGGGGTCACTTGCACATCCTGGCAAGTGTGGTTGTGGTGTGTTGCCTTAGTGTTTCTTAGTGAGCCGATGATGGTGCTGTCCAACAGCTTTTGGCTCTCTTGTGTCGCCGTCGCCGGGCTGATTTTTTGGTTTCAATGGGTTCCGTTGCCTTATGGTTTACGACAAGGGTGGCAATGGGCGCTACTGCGTGTGGTGCATTTGCAATGTGGCATAACCTTACTGCTGCTGCCGTTGCAATGGGGCATATTTAAGGGCATCAGCCTGACATCGCTACCGGCTAATATCTGGGCCGTACCGCTGGTCTCTTTTGTTACGACGCCCTTGGTGTTGTTAGCACTGCCGCTGGCGTCGTTCCCCTCGTTAAGTTACAGCACTTGGTGGCTGGCGGATCGATCGTTGGATGTGGTGTTCATGGTGCTCAAGCCGCTGCAACGAGGTTGGATAACGATTGACGAACATTACCTTGCCTGGAGCCTGCTTGGGTGGTGCGGTGTCATTATCTGGCGCTTTGGCTGGTGGCGGGTCTATCCAGCTAGCGTGGTAGCGTTAGTGCTGTATCTGGTGCTGCAACGGGCGGCAGATCAGCAACCGGAGTGGCGAGTGGATATGCTGGATGTGGGGCACGGATTAGCCGTTGTTATCGAACAGGAAGGACATGCTGTCCTGTTTGATACAGGCAGCCAGTGGCCGGGCGGAGACATGGCGCAGTACGAGATTTTGCCCTATTTACGCTGGCGCGGCATCACGCCCGAGGCGGTTATTCTCAGTCACAGCCATCAGGATCACATCGGTGGGCTAGGTTCTTTGTTGCAGGCGTACCCGGCGCTGACTGTCTACAGTCCGTTTACCGAGCCGGGTCATCGTGCCTGCATTCAGGGGGAAAGCTGGCAGTGGCGTGGGTTGACGTTTACGGTATTGTGGCCGCCGAAGCCGGTGGCGCACGCAGGCAACGATGATTCCTGCGTGGTGCGCATCGATGATGGTAAACGCCGTGTGTTATTGACCGAAGATATTGAAATAAAAGCAGAAAGACGCCTTGAACGCGCACTGCGAGACGAACTGGCTGCTGATTTGTTACAAATTCCCCACCACGGCAGCAAGACCTCATCCAGTGCGCCGTTTTTACGCGCGGTGAATCCCCGGTATGCGCTTGCCTCTACCGGGCGCTATAATCCTTGGCGTCTGCCGTCTGCTGCGGTTATCGCACGTTATCGCAACGCGGGGCATCATTGGGTCGATACGGCGCAGTCAGGACAAATCAGTGTACGTTTTTTCAACCAACGCTGGCAGGTTTTACCCTATCGTGAGCGGCTATTGCCGTTTTGGTATCATCAGTGGTTTGGCGTAAAGCGCGATAGTGAGTAGAATAAGCGGCTATTTATAAATAATTCAGGTTTAATGCATGCTGAATGATAAAGATCTCTCCACCTGGCAGACCTTCCGTCGCCTGTGGCCGATGATTTCTCCCTTTAAGGCGGGCTTAGCCGCGGCGGCAATTGCGCTTATCATCAATGCGGCGGGTGACACGCTGATGCTCTCGCTGTTGAAGCCTTTGCTGGATGAAGGGTTTGGGAAAACCGATCGCAGCATTCTGCTGTGGATGCCACTGGTGGTGATGGGCCTGATGCTGGTACGCGGGGTAACCGGTTATGTGTCCGCCTACTGCGTCTCTTGGGTATCGGGCAAGGTGGTCATGAATATGCGCCGTCGCTTGTTCAGCCACATCATGGGCATGCCCGTAGGCTTCTTCGATCAGCAATCAACGGGAACGCTGCTCTCTCGCATTACCTATGATTCTGAACAGGTGGCTTCGTCCTCTTCCGGCGCGTTGATTACGTTGGTGCGTGAAGGCGCATCGATTATCGGTCTGTTTGTGCTGATGTTTTACTACAGTTGGCAACTGTCTATTATCCTGATTGTTATCGCTCCCATCGTGGCTATTGCGATCCGCGTGGTATCTAAACGCTTTCGTAATATCAGCAAAAATATTCAGAACACCATGGGGCAGGTGACGGCCAGCGCCGAGCAGATGCTGAAAGGCCATAAAGAAGTGCTGATTTTCGGCGGTCAGGACGTTGAAGTGGCGCGTTTTGATAAAGTCAGTAACCGCATTCGTACCCAAGGCATGAAAATGGTTTCGGCGTCAGCGATTTCTGATCCGATTATCCAGTTGATTGCGTCTCTGGCGCTGGCATTTGTGCTCTATGCCGCCAGCTTCCCGAGTGTGATGGATACGCTGACGGCCGGGACCATTACCGTGGTGTTCTCCTCGATGATCGCCCTGATGCGTCCGCTTAAATCGTTAACTAACGTCAATGCCCAGTTTCAACGCGGCATGGCAGCCTGCCAAACGCTGTTTGCCATTCTGGATATGGAGCAGGAAAAAGACGAAGGTACGCGAGTGCTGGAAAGGGCCGAAGGCGATTTGGAATTCCGCAACGTCAGTTTTTCCTATCCGACCAAAGAGACATTGGCGTTGAGGAATGTCAGTCTGCACATTCCTCCGGGTAAAACGGTGGCGTTGGTTGGGCGTTCGGGGTCCGGTAAGTCCACTATCGCTAACCTGATCACGCGTTTTTACGACATTCAATCCGGCGAGATCCTGCTGGATCGGCATGACCTGCGCGACTATACGCTCTCCTCGCTGCGTCGTCAGGTCGCACTAGTGTCGCAACACGTGCACCTGTTTAACGACACCATTGCTAATAATATCTCGTATGCCTGCGGCGATCGTTACTCGCGAGAAGACATCGAACGCGCAGCTAAAATGGCCCATGCGATGGACTTTATTAGCAAAATGGATAACGGGCTGGATACGATTATCGGTGAAAATGGCGTATTGCTCTCTGGTGGGCAACGTCAGCGTATCGCAATTGCACGCGCATTGCTGCGTGATTGTCCGATTCTGGTGCTGGATGAAGCGACGTCAGCACTGGATACCGAATCAGAACGAGCGATTCAGGCTGCGCTGGATGAACTGCAAAAAGATCGTACTGCGTTGGTGATTGCGCACCGTTTGTCTACCATCGAGAGTGCTGATGAGATTCTGGTCGTTGAGGACGGGCAAATTATTGAGCGCGGTCCGCACGCGGAACTGCTGGCGAAAAATGGCGCTTACGCACAGTTGCATAAAATGCAGTTTGGCGAATGATAGCGCGCATCTGGTCAGGTGCATCGCGGCTCTACTGGCTGCTGATCCCTTTGGCGATGTTGTACGGACTGATAACGGCGGTTATCCGCTATAGCTACCGTGCTGGCTGGCGTCGTGCCTGGCGTGCGCCTATCCCGGTAGCGGTTGTGGGAAACCTGACCGCCGGTGGAAATGGTAAAACGCCGCTGGTAGTCTGGCTGGTGGAGCAACTGCAACGCCAAGGGTATCGCGTTGGCGTGGTATCGCGTGGCTACGGTGGCAAGGCGGAGCGCTATCCGCTGGTGGTGGATGCCTCGGTATCTACGGCGCAAGCGGGAGATGAGCCAGTGCTGATTTACCAGCGCACGGGCGCTGCGGTTGCTGTATCCCCTGAGCGGCGCTATGCCATTGAAGCGCTACTGGCGCGTCAGTCGCTTGATGTGATTGTCACCGATGATGGTTTGCAGCACTATGCGCTGGCGCGGGATATCGAGATTGTGGTAGTGGACGGTGAGCGTCGTTTTGGTAACGGCTGGTGGCTGCCCGCCGGGCCGATGCGCGAACGGGCCGATCGTTTGCGCAGTGTGGATGCCATTGTGGTTAACTGTGGCGTATCCCGGTTCGGCGAAATAGCCATGCATTTGCAACCGGGTGACGCGATTAATGTACTCACGGGAGAAACCTGCCCGGTGGCGACGTTGACCGGTAGTGTCGCCATGGCGGGCATTGGTCATCCTCCCCGATTTTTTGCCACGCTACGGGCTCAAGGCGTAAACGTTGTGCGCGAAGTCACGTTTGCCGATCACCAAACTTATTTGCCAGAAGCCATTCAAGCGCTGACCGAGGATAATCAGCAGCCATTGCTGATGACGGAAAAAGATGCGGTGAAGTGCCGCGCTTTCGCCCAGGCTAACTGGTGGTACGTACCGGTAGATGCGCAACTTGCCGAGCCTGGAGCATCGCTATTGCTGGATAAGATAACGTCACTGTTGCCTTCGCCGCGCGCGTAACGTGGCTACCTATTTTGTTTGTAAGCACCTTTAATGGAGGATGCATGGATCACCGTTTACTCGAGATCGTTGCCTGTCCGGTATGCAACGGACGCTTGTACTACAACAAAGAGAAGCTGGAACTGATTTGTAAAGCGGATGCTTTGGCCTATCCGGTGCGTGATGGTATTTTGGTCCTGCTGGAAAACGAAGCGCGTAAAATTCCCGCCGATGAGATAACACAATGAGTTTTACTGCGATCATACCTGCGCGCTATGCCTCGACGCGCTTACCGGGAAAGCCGCTGGCTGATATCAACGGTAAGCCGATGGTGGTGCATGTGATGGAACGCGCCCTGGAATCCGGTGCCAGCCGTGTTATTGTCGCGACGGATCATCCTGACGTTCAACGTGCGGTGGAACTGGCTGGCGGGGAAGTGTGTCTGACTAGCCCCGATCACCATTCTGGTACGGAACGTTTGGCAGAGGTTATCGAACGTTACCAATTCCCGGATGATGAAATCATCGTTAACGTCCAAGGGGATGAACCCTTGATTCCTCCGGTGATTATTCGGCAGGTGGCGGATAATCTGGCCGTGTGTCAGGCCGGGATGGCGACGTTAGCCGTACCTATCACCACCGCAGAAGAGGCGTTTAACCCCAATGCGGTAAAAGTGGTGATGGATGCGCAGGGCTATGCGCTCTATTTTTCCCGCGCCACCATTCCTTGGGATCGCGAGCGTTTTGCTCAAAACAAGGAGACGATTGGCGACCACTTCTTACGCCATATTGGCATCTACGCTTATCGCGCAGGGTTTATCCGTCGTTATGTGACCTGGCAACCCAGTAGCCTTGAGCAGATCGAACTGCTCGAACAGTTGCGTGTGCTGTGGTACGGCGAGAAAATCCATGTCGCGGTAGCACAGGCGGTGCCCAGCGTCGGCGTAGATACGCCAGAAGATTTACAGCGCGTGCGTGCGGCGATGCTGTAACGCTTGCTACTTACGTTCCCACCGTCATTCCCGCGGAGGCGGGAATCTCTCGCGACGAAACGCCTTTATTCTTGCAGAGATCCTCGGCTTTCGCCGGGGATGACGAGGGGCAACGTGACGTTTTTATCTCATCCCTCCACTTGCTTGTGACATCACTTCTCGCCTTGCGCCAAAACCGGTATACCGCCTGCCGATGGCACTTTATTTGATCTATATTGAAGAAATTGACGGCGGTCCACCGCATGATGACACGCGGAATCCTGAAGCAGGAGCGAGGTTTAGCAACGTATGGAACATTTGAAGGCTGAATTAAGCACGGTGTTGGGGGAAAAATTAAGCCGGCTCGAACGTATCAGTGAGCAACCCTACGCACACTTATACGCCTTGTATGACAATAACGGCAACGCCATGCCGCTGTTGGCGAAAAGCTATGTTTGTCAGGGCATCGCGCAGCAAGAAGCGTACAAGCTTTCCATGCTGGCGCGCGAGGGGGATGTCCGCTTGCCGACGGTGTACGGTGTGGTGATCACCCAGGAAGCCCCCTACAAAGAGCTGCTGTTGATTGAGCGCCTGCGCGGTGTATCAGTTGAAGCGCCAACGCGCACCCCCGAGCGTTGGGCATCGCTGATGGATCATGTGGTTGAAAGCGTGCTGCTCTGGCACCGCATCGATAGTCACGGCTGTGTGGGCAGCGTGGATAGCACGCAGGATAACGATTGGCTAAGTTGGTACGAACAGCGGTTGGAGGTGCTTTGGTCAACGTTATTGAATGTAGGTGCACCGTTACTGACGCAGGAAGATCGCAGCGTGTTGTACCGCTCGCGCCAGTGTCTTGATGCCTTGTTTGATGATTTTGATGACGGTTGCGTGTTGGTGCACGGTAATTGATCGCTGCGCAGTATGCTCAAAGACCCGCGCAGCGATCAATTGCTGGCGATGATCAACCCCGGCATGATGTTGTGGGCTCCCAGAGAATATGACCTGTTTCGCCTGTGCGAGCCGGGTATGTCGGAAGCGTTACTCTATCGCTACCTGCAAAAAGCACCGTTGGCGGAAAATTTTGTCTACCGTCGCTGGCTTTACGTCATTTGGGAAGCGGTTTCTCGCTACCTTCACACCGGACAATTGGATCGCGCGCTGTTCGATCGCGCCACGCGCGAATTGACGCCATGGCTGGAATAGATCTCTCAGTTCGACGCCGCTTCTGGCGGCGTTTCGCTGCCTTTCAACCGTTGCCACAGTAAGCCCAGGGTCTCATACCAGGCGCGTTCGCTGTGAGACAGATAAAACGCTGAAGGGAATATTTTTTCCCACGGATTGAGCGCGCTGGTAATGGCCAACTGATTGGCGGGGGCCGGTATAGGATGCAGTCCTTGCGCCTGGAAGAACACCATGGCTCGCGGCAGATGACTGGCTGATGTCACTAGCAGAAAAGGCTGTTGTCCGATAAGGGTCGCCGTGCCCGCGGCTTCTTCTTCCGTGTCGCGCGGCGTATCCAGCGTGATGATATCTTCGCGCGGAATCCCCAGACTCTCCGCGACCAACGTAGCGGTTTGTGAGCTGGTCATCGGATTTCCCTGTGCGGCTGCGCCAGTGAAAATCAGTTTTGCGCCGGGATTGGCATGATAAAGACGCACGCCTTCGGTCACCCGTGCCAGGCTGTTACCGATTAAATTGGCGCTCGGTGCCCATGCCGGGTTGTAGGTATAGCCGCCACCCAGCACCACGATATACGGAATCGGTGCTGCGCTTGCCTGCCAGGTCGTGTAGTGGCTTTCCAACGGCAGCAGCAGCTTATCGGCGATGGGTTGCACACTCAGCATCAATAACGCCAGCCAGGCACAGGAAATAACGGCTTTTCCCCCTCGTTGCCAGCGCGAGAACCACAGCAGCGCCAGACCAACGCCCATCAGCACCAGCAATAATGGGAGCGGTTGCAGCAATCCGCCAACGACTTTTTTTAGGGTAAACAGCATGAAATCAGGTTCCCTTTGGGTGAAAAAACGGCATCCGGCAAAATATCGTGCGGTCAGGCGGTTTATTCTCGTGCCGCCTGTGCCAGAATAACAGTTTGAAGGAAATATGGCGTTATACCCGAACATCGGGTATATGAGGGCACTCCGTGCCGGACGATCGCCCTAACGATGACGTGGAACGCAGCGCAATGCAAGATCGCAATTTTAACGATATCGCCGAAAAGTTTGCCCGTAATATCTATGGCACCACCAAAGGCCAGGTGCGTCAGGCGGTGCTGTGGCAGGATCTGGATGCGTTGCTGAAAACATTGCCTGACCGGCCTTTGCGGATTCTTGATGCGGGCGGTGGTGAAGGGCACATGGCCTGTCGGTTGGCGGCTTTAGGACATCAGGTCTTGTTGTGCGATGTTTCAGATGAGATGATTCACCGCGCCAGCAGCATCGCTCAGGAACAGGGCGTAGCCGATAATATGCGTTTCGTTCACTGTGCCGCGCAGGATATTGCGGATCATATGGCGTATCCGGCGGATTTAATCTTGTTCCATGCCGTGCTGGAATGGGTAGCCGAGCCGCAGGCGATATTGCGAACGTTAACGGATTGTCTGGCTCCTGACGGTGTTTTTTCGCTGATGTTTTATAATCATCATGCACTTTTGCTGCGCAATGTGGTGCTGGGTAATTTTGCCTATGTGCAAGCCGGTATGCCAAAGCGCAAACGACGTTCGCTGTCGCCGGATCATCCCCTCGATCCTCAGCAGGTTTATGGCTGGCTCGATGCGTTGGGGATGACGATTGAAGGAAAGACCGGTGTACGGGTGTTTCATGACTACTTGCAGAACAAGCAGCAACAAATCGATAATTTCGAGGAATTGTTAGCGTTGGAACAGCGCTATTGTCGCCAGGAGCCTTTTGTTAGCCTGGGACGCTATATTCATGTCATGGCGCGTAAACGCCCTATAAAGGATGCACTATGAGTGATTTTTCCCAGACAGTGCCGGAACTGGTTGCCTGGGCGCGAAAAAATGATTTTTCCCTGTCACTCCCCACCGAACGCCTGGCGTTTCTGCTGGCGATTGCCACGCTGAACGGCGAGCGGATGGATGGCGAAATGAGCGAAGGGGAACTGGTGGATGCCTTTCGTCACGTCAGCAAGGGATTTGAACAAACCCATGAAACCGTGGCAATGCGTGCCAATAACGCCATCAACGATTTGGTGCGCCAGCGTTTGGTGAATCGCTTTGTCAGTGAAATGGCGGATGGCAATGCCATCTACCGGCTGACGCCGCTCGGTATTGGCATCACCGACTATTACATCCGCCAGCGCGAGTTTTCGACGCTGCGCTTGTCTATGCAACTCTCTATTGTAGCACAAGAACTGTTGCGCGCGGCGGAGGCCGCAGAAGAGGGGGGCGATGAGTTCCACTGGCACCGTAATGTCTTCACGCCGCTTAAATATTCGGTGGCGGAAATTTTTGACAGTATCGATCTTTCTCAGCGTGTGATGGACGAGCAGCAGCAGGGGGTGAAAGATGATATGGCTGCGCTGCTGACGCAAGATTGGCGCGCCGCCATCTCCAGTTGTGAGCATTTGCTGACAGAAACCTCCGGCATCCTGCGTGAATTGCAGGACACATTGGAAGCGGCGGGCGATAAGTTGCAAACCAGCTTGTTGCAGATCCAGGAGGCGACGATGCAGCATCCTGAGCTCGAGTTTGTCGATAAACTGGTGTTCGATTTGCAAGCCAAGCTTGACCGCATCATCAGTTGGGGGCAGCAAACTATCGATCTGTGGATTGGCTATGACAGGCATGTCCACAAGTTTATCCGTACCGCCATTGATATGGATAAAAACCGGGTATTCGCTCAGCGCCTGTGCCAGTCGGTGCAAAATTATTTTGACCAGCCCTGGGCGTTGACCTTTGCCAATTCCGATCGTCTGCTGGACATGCGCGATGAAGAGCTGGCGTTGCGTAGTGATGAAGTGACAGGCGAATTGCCGCCGGAGCTGGAGTATGAAGAATTCAGCGAAATGCGCGAACAGATCGCCGCGCTGGTAGAAGCGGCGCTGCAAAAATATAAAACCGAGCGCATCCCGCTCAACCTGGTGGACGTGGTACGCGATTACCTAAGTCACTATCCCCGGGCGCAGCATTTTGATGTGGCACGAATCGTGGTCGACCAGGCGGTGCGTCTGGGTGTGGCCGAAGCGGATTTCACCGGATTGCCTGCGCTATGGCAGTCAATCAATGATTACGGAGCCAAGGTACAGGCCCATGTCATCGACAACTATTGATAAAATCATGCCAGCCAAACTGGCAACTGCGTTAGCCAATACCCTGTTTCCCGCGCTCGATAGCCAACTGCGTGCGGGACGGCATATCGGCGTGGAAGAGCTGGAGAACCATGCTTATCTGATGGATTTTCAGGACGTGTTGGAGGAGTTCTACGCACGCTATAACGTGGAACTGATCCGCGCGCCGGAAGGTTTCTTCTATCTGCGTCCGCGATCGACCACCCTGATCCCGCGTTCGGTGCTGTCCGAGTTGGACATGATGGTGGGAAAAATTCTCTGCTATCTCTACCTCAGTCCGGAGCGACTGGCGCAAGAGGGCATTTTCACTCAGCAGGAACTTTATGAAGAGCTGTTGAGTCTGGCCGATGAAAACAAGTTGCTGAAGTTGGTCAACCAACGTTCAACCGGCTCGGATCTTGACCGGCAGAAATTGCAGGAGAAGGTCAGAACCTCGTTGAATCGCTTGCGGCGCTTGGGGATGGTCTACTTCATGGGCAACGACAGCAGCAAATTCCGTATCACCGAAGCGGCGTTTCGTTTCGGTGCCGACGTGCGCAGCGGCGACGATGCACGTGAAGCACAGTTGCGCATGATCCGTGATGGCGAAGCACTGCCGTTAGACAGCGGCCTGTCGTTGAACGATGAGGTGGAAGAGGGTGAAAGTGCGCAAGACAATGCGGCAGAGAGTGGAGAGGAAGAATAACAATGATTGAACGCGGTAAATTTCGCTCACTGACGCTGGTCAACTGGAACGGTTTTTTTGCCCGGACGTTCGATTTGGACGAACTGGTTACCACCCTGTCCGGCGGTAACGGCGCGGGAAAATCGACGACAATGGCGGCCTTTATCACTGCGCTGATCCCCGATTTGACGCTGCTGCATTTCCGTAACACTACGGAGGCGGGGGCCACCAGCGGCTCACGCGATAAAGGGCTACACGGCAAGCTGCGCGCCGGCGTGTGTTATGCCACATTGGACGTCGTCAATTCCCGCCATCAGCGCGTGTTGGTCGGGGTGCGCCTGCAACAGGTTGCAGGGCGCGATAAAAAAGTCGATATCAAACCCTTTGCCATTCAGGGATTGCCCTCTACGTTGCAGCCGACGCAGGTGCTGACCCAGTCATTGGGCGAACGCCAGGTTCGGGTGTTGACGTTGCAAGAACTGAAAGATCGTGTGGAAGAGATGGAGGGCGTGCTGTTCAAACAGTTCAACTCCATTACCGATTACCACGCGCTGATGTTTGATTTGGGCGTGGTGCCTCGTCGGTTACGCTCCGCTTCCGATCGCAGTAAATTCTATCGCTTGATCGAAGCCTCTCTGTACGGCGGGATCTCCAGCGCCATCACTCGATCGCTGCGTGATTACCTGCTGCCGGAAAATAGCGGGGTGCGCAAGGCGTTCCAGGACATGGAAGCGGCACTGCGGGAAAACCGTATGACACTGGAAGCCATCCGGGTGACGCAATCGGATCGCGATCTGTTCAAACACCTGATTTCAGAAGCCACTTCCTACGTGGCTGCTGACTATATGCGCCATGCCAATGAGCGGCGGGTGCATTTGGATGGTGCGCTGGCGCTGCGTCATGACCTGTTTGGTAGTCGCAAGCAGTTGGTGCATGAGCAGTACCGCCATGTGGAAATGGCGCGCGAGTTGGCGGAACAAACGGACGCCGAAAGCGATTTGGAAACCGATCACCAGGCTGCCAGCGACCACCTTAACCTGGTGCAAACGGCGCTGCGTCAGCAGGAGAAGATTGAGCGTTACGACGCGGATCTGGAAGCGCTGCGTTCGCGTCTGGAAGAGCAGGACATCGTGGTAGAAGAAGCGCGCGAGCAGCTCGAAGAGAACGACGCGCGCGCCCAGGCTGCCGAGCAGGAAGTGGATGAACTGAAAAGCCAACTCGCTGACTACCAGCAGGCGCTGGACGTGCAGCAGACCCGGGCGATCCAGTACCAGCAGGCGCAACAGGCATTGGAGCGGGCTCGCTCGCTCTGCCAGTTGCCGGACTTAACGGCGGATAACGCCGATGAGTGGCTGGAAACCTTCCACGCGCGGGAGCAGGAGGCGACCGAACTGTTGCTGCAACTGGAACAAACCCTGAGCGTTTCCGATGCGGCACATAACCAATTTGAACAAGCCTATCAGCTAGTCTGCAAGATTGTGGGTAACGTTGCGCGCAGCGAAGCCTGGCAGGCGGCGCGTGATGTGCTGCGCGACAGCACCTCGCAGCGCTATCAGGCAGAACGTGTGCATCCTTTGCGCGGTCGTCTGACTGAACTGGAACAGCGTCTGCGCGAACAGCAAGAAGCAGAACGTCTGCTGCAAGAGTTTGGCAAACGCTATGGTCAATCCTGTGAGCCGGAAGACTTGGACAGCTTGCAGCAGGAACTGGAACTGAAGATTGAAACCCTCTCTGCGCTGGTCGCGGAAGCTGGGGAGCGTCGTTTGGCGCTGCGTCAGGAACTGGAGCAGACCCAGCAACACATCCAGACATTAACCGCGCGTGCACCGGTGTGGCTGGCTGCACAGGAAGCCCTGACGCAATTAAGTGAACAGAGCGGGGCGACGTTTGCTGATGGTCAGGCAGTGACCGAGCATTTGCAGCAACTGCTGGAGCGTGAGCGTGAAATCGCGGTCGAGCGTGATGAGGTAGCGGCGCGTAAACGTCACATCGACGATCAAATCGAGCGGTTAAGTCAGCCCGGTGGTGCGGAAGATCCGCGGATGGCGGCGCTGGCAGAACGCTTTGGCGGCGTGTTGCTGTCAGAAATTTATGATGACGTGACGCTGGACGATGCGCCGTACTACTCCGCGCTGTACGGACCGTCACGCCACGGCATCGTTGTGGCCGATCTGTCGCTGGTGCGTGAGCAGCTTGACGGGTTGGAGGACTGTCCGGAAGATCTCTATCTGATCGAAGGGGATCCGCAATCGTTCGATGACAGCGTCTTTGCAGTAGAAGAGTTACAAAAAGCGGTGGTGGTTAAAATCGCCGATCGCCAGTGGCGCTATTCGCGTTTCCCTGACGTACCGTTGTTTGGTCGCGCGGCGCGCGAAAACCGGCTGGAGAGTCTGCGTGACGAACGTGAAGCGCTGGCAGAGCAGTACGCCACGCTGTCGTTTGACGTGCAGAAGACGCAGCGTTTGCATCAGGCCTTCAGCCGTTTTATCGGTTCTCATCTGGCTATTGCCTTCGATGACGATCCTGAGGCGGCGCTGCGTCCCTTGAGCGCACGTCGCGGTGAGTTGGACCGTGCCATTAACAATTTTGACGCAGAAAACCAGCAGCAACGTCAGCAATACGACCAGGCTAAAGAGTGTGTTTCATTGCTGAACCGCCTGATCCCACGTGTCAGCCTGCTGTGTGATGATACCTTGCACGACCGGATCGAGGAGATTCGCGACGAACTGGATGCTGCAGAAGAGTCCGCGCATTTTATTACGCAGCACGGTGCGTCGTTGGTGAAACTGGAGCCATTGGTGGCGGTGCTGCAAAGCGATCCACAGCAGCATGAACAGCTGCGAGCACAATACACCCAGGCACAAAGTGCACAGCGCCAGGCGAAACAGCAGGCGTTTGCCTTAACGGAAGTGGTGCAACGGCGTCCTCATTTCAGCTATAGCGACTCAGCGGACATGCTGGGGGAAAATGCCGATTTGAATGACAAATTGCGCCAACGGTTGGATCAGGCAGAAACCGAGCGTACCCGTTCGCGTGAACAATTGCGTCAGCAGCAGGCGCAGTTAACACAGTACAGCCAGGTGCAGGCGTCGTTGCGCAGTGCGCATGACGCCAAAAATGAAATGCACAAAGAGCTTATTCAGGAGTTGCAGGAGATCGGCGTGCGCGCGGATGCGGATGCAGAAGCTCGCGCCCGTACTCGCCGTGATGAATTGCATGCTGCCTTGAGTGCCAACCGCACGCGCCGTAATCAGTTGGAGAAGCAGATTACCTTCTGTGAAGCGGAAATGGATGGCTTGCAGAAAAAATTGCGTAAAGTGGAACGTGATTATCACCAGATGCGCGAACAGGTGGTGACCGCGAAGGCGGGCTGGTGTGCCGTCATGCGCCTGGTGAAAGACAATGGCGTGGAGCGCCGTTTGCACCGCCGTGAACTGGCCTACATGGACGCTGACGAATTGCGTTCCATGTCGGATAAAGCGCTGGGGGCATTGCGACTGGCGGTTGCGGACAATGAACATCTGCGTGATGTGCTGCGCGCATCGGAAGATCCAAAGCGGCCTGAGCGCAAAGTGCAGTTCTATATCGCGGTTTATCAGCATCTGCGTGAGCGTATTCGTCAGGACATTATTCGTACCGATGATCCGGTTGAAGCCATTGAGCAGATGGAAATTGAACTCAACCGCCTGACCGAAGAACTGACCGCGCGTGAGAAAACGCTGGCGATCAGTTCCAAGAGCGTGGCAAACATTATTCGCAAAACCATCCAGCGTGAGCAAAACCGCATACGCATGCTGAACCAGGGCTTGCAGGCGGTTGCGTTTGGGCAGGTGAAAAGCGTGCGCTTGAACGTCAACGTGCGTGAAACACACACCACGCTGCTCAATGTACTCTCGGAACAGCAAGAGATGCATCAGGACCTGTTCAGCAGCAACCGGTTGACCTTCTCGGAAGCGCTGGCGAAGCTTTACCAACGCCTTAATCCTGAAGTGGATATGGGACAACGCACGCCGCAAACCATCGGTGAGGAACTGCTCGATTACCGCAACTACCTTGAGATGGAAGTGGAGGTTAATCGCGGTGCCGATGGCTGGTTGCGTGCAGAGAGCGGCGCGCTTTCCACTGGTGAAGCGATCGGGACCGGGATGTCGATTCTGGTGATGGTGGTGCAGAGCTGGGAAGATGAATCCAAACGCTTGCGCGGCAAAGATATTATCCCGTGTCGTTTGCTGTTCCTCGATGAAGCGGCGCGTCTGGATGCGAAATCCATCGCTACGTTATTCGAACTGTGCGAGCGGTTGGAAATGCAGTTGGTGATTGCTGCACCGGAAAATATCAGTCCGGAAAAAGGCACCACTTATAAGCTGGTGCGTAAAGTGTTCCAGAATCAGAATCAGAATCAGAATCAGAATCAGGAGCATGTGCACGTGGTCGGACTGCGTGGTTTTGGCAGTGAGAATGAAGCGCCGCAGGTACAGGCATCGTAGCAGCACGCTTACGGTATGGCGGGCAGGCATGGTGCCACTCCTGCTTGAAACGGTGATACCTGTTTACCAACGTTGCTCCCGCCGACTTCCGTTATTCCCGCGCAGGCGCTGAGGAATCCCCAGCAACGGGCGGGTAAAAAAAGACAGGCATAGAG
>SMLE01000078.1_pt1 | contig 15940 bp, 9 predicted proteins | sample 2451431 | NCBI scaffold set ML178787.1 | reverse complement strand
ATCTGATCCTGTTTCACGCCGAAAGTTCGATTTATTCAACAAAGCCGCAGAAGACACGCATTATTCTCACAGAACTCCCCGGCTTTCGCCGGGGATGACGAGGGGGAAAGTGACTTTTGGGATGGGAATCTGCACTTCAGTAAAAAATTACAACACGCGGTTATTTATACAGATCCGCGCTGATGGTCATATTGCTGCCTTTGTTAAACCACTGCTTGGTAATGTGGTAGTACTTGGCACCCTTGTCGGCGGCACGTTTTGACGCTTCAGCCACCGCGTCAAAAATGGCGTCAAAACGGCCACTAAATGAAATTCGATCGAACGGTTTTACCGCAGCAGCCTGCTCGGGTGTCAATTCCTGTGCCGCGTGGGCAGAAAAAACCGAGAGAGAGGAGGGTAGACGCGATAACGCGAGTCTTCAGCTTCATAAAAAATCCTTTCGCCTGTCGCATGGAAGGTTGCGACAAAAAACGTCATCACCTGATGACACAACGTGGTGCCGATTATGGCACGTAATCAGCGCGTTCGCCTCAGCATTTTGTCTGGCGGCGGCGTATCGTCAGGGGGGAAGCATTCGCGGCACAAAAAAGGGAATAATACCCATTAATGATAATTTGCGTGCGATAAGTGAGATTTATAAGGATTGTCAGTAATAACAACCTTGTAACAAGCGAGTTTTGTGAATTACCGCTAAATACGTTTTGGAAGATAATGATAAAAACAAGGTAGGTAGATAGCGGCGGCTTTTCTCCTGAATTCGAGCCATTCGCCGAAGTTTGCTAAGCATTTGCAGGAAAGTGATTTTATATATGGATCATCGATCACATTTTCAGTAGGTTATATGTCATTGCCTTGTGATTGTTGATAACAGAACGTTGCGCAAGCATTGCCGGGCAATCGAGTTATCAGGTGGGGTGACAATAAAAACTTCGTATAAATAAGCGATAGGGAATCAGTATGCGTATTGGTATACCAAAAGAACGGTTGGCCAATGAAGCGCGTGTCGCAGCAACGCCGAAAACGGTGGAACAGTTGCTGAAACTCGGCTTCGAGGTCTCAGTAGAACGTGACGCGGGCAAATTGGCCAGTTTCGACGATGCCGCTTATGCCGCTGTGGGCGCAGCGATTGCGGAACCGGCGGATGTCTGGCAATCCGATATCATTTTCAAAGTTAACGCGCCGTTGGAGGATGAAACGGCGTTGTTGCGTGCAGGCAGCACGCTGGTGAGTTTTATTTGGCCTGCTCAGAATCCGGCATTGTTGGAAAAACTGGCAGAGCGTCAGATCACCGTGATGGCAATGGATTCCGTGCCGCGTATTTCTCGTGCGCAATCCTTGGATTCCTTGAGCTCCATGGCCAATATTGCCGGTTACCGCGCCATTGTGGAAGCCGCCCATGAGTTTGGCCGCTTCTTCACCGGTCAGATTACCGCTGCGGGTAAAGTACCGCCCGCCAAAGTGATGGTGATCGGTGCGGGCGTTGCCGGACTGGCCGCTGTCGGTGCAGCAGGCAGCCTGGGCGCGATTGTGCGTGCGTTCGACACCCGCCCGGAGGTTAAGGAACAGGTGCAGAGTATGGGCGCCGAATTCCTTGAGCTTGATTTTGAAGAAGAAGCGGGCAGCGGTGACGGCTATGCCAAAGTGATGTCCGAAGCCTTTATCAAAGCGGAAATGGAACTGTTCGCCGCGCAGGCGAAAGACGTCGACATTATTGTGACTACCGCCTTGATCCCTGGCAAACCGGCACCGCGCCTTATCACTAAAGAGATGGTGCTGAGCATGAAGCCGGGCAGCGTAATTGTCGATCTGGCGGCACAAACCGGTGGCAACTGTGAACTCACTGTTGCCGATCAGGTGACTGTCACTGAGAACGGTGTGAAAATTATCGGTTACACAGATTTACCGAGCCGTTTACCGACACAATCTTCACAACTGTATGCCACTAACCTGGTTAACTTGTTGAAACTTTTGTGCAAAGAGAAAGACGGCACCATCACCGTTGATTTCGATGACGTGGTGATCCGTGGTGTTACCGTGGTGAAAGAAGGGGATGTCACCTGGCCGGCACCGCCGATTCAGGTTTCTGCTCAACCGCAACAGGCCAAGGCGGCCGCTGCTGCGCCAACAGTAGAAGCGACACCGGCGTCACCGTGGAAAAAATACGTGTTTATGGCCTTGGCTATTTTGTTGTTCGGCTGGCTGGCCAACGTGGCTCCGAAAGAGTTTTTATCGCATTTCACCGTGTTTGCGTTGTCGTGTGTGGTGGGCTACTACGTGGTGTGGAACGTCAGTCATGCGTTGCATACGCCGCTGATGTCCGTTACCAATGCGATTTCGGGCATTATTGTGGTGGGGGCGCTGTTGCAGATCGGTCATGGTGGATGGGTATCGTTCTTCTCCTTCATTGCCGTACTGATCGCCAGCATCAATATATTCGGTGGTTTCACCGTCACCCAGCGCATGCTGAAAATGTTCCGTAAAAACTAAGGGGTAACACATGTCTGGAGGATTGGTTACAGCTGCATACATTGTTGCCGCTATTTTGTTTATTTTCAGTCTGGCAGGGCTGTCAAAACATGAAACATCACGTCAGGGGAATATCTTTGGCGTTACCGGGATGGCGATTGCGCTGATTGCCACCATTCTCGGGCCAAATGCCGGAAATGTTGGCTGGATTATTGCCGCGATGGCGATCGGTGGTGCTGTCGGTATCTACCTGGCGCGTAAAGTCGAAATGACTGAAATGCCGGAGTTGGTTGCCATTCTGCACAGCTTCGTTGGCCTGGCTGCGGTATTGGTTGGGTTTAACAGCTTCCTGGATCACGGTGAAATCACCGATCCGGTGATGGTCAATATCCATCTGACGGAAGTGTTCCTCGGCATCTTTATCGGTGCGGTAACCTTTACCGGTTCCGTGGTGGCCTTCGGTAAACTGCGTGGCATTATTTCATCCAAGCCACTGATGCTGCCGCATCGCCATAAGATGAACCTGGCCGCGCTGGTCGTGTCGTTCCTGCTGCTGTTGTGGTTTGTGAATACCGGCAGCGTGGCAGGACAGAGCATTGCTCTGCTGTTCATGACCGCCATTGCATTGGTGTTCGGTTGGCATCTGGTGGCCTCCATCGGTGGTGCTGACATGCCTGTGGTGGTGTCGATGCTGAACTCCTATTCAGGTTGGGCGGCGGCGGCGGCGGGCTTTATGCTCAGCAACGACCTGCTGATCGTTACCGGTGCGTTGGTCGGTTCTTCGGGTGCGATTCTCTCTTACATCATGTGTAAGGCGATGAACCGTTCATTCTTCAGCGTCATTGCCGGCGGATTCGGTACCGATGGTTCTTCTACCGGCGCCAGCGAAGAAGTGGGTGAATACCGTGAAGCGTCTGCGGAAGACGTCGCGGAACTGCTGAAAAACTCCACTTCGGTCATTATTACGCCGGGATACGGCATGGCGGTAGCACAGGCGCAATATCCGGTACATGACATCACGGCCAAATTGCGTGCACGTGGCATCAAAGTGCGTTTCGGTATCCACCCGGTTGCTGGGCGTTTGCCGGGCCATATGAACGTGCTGCTGGCGGAAGCCAAAGTGCCTTATGATGTCGTGCTGGAAATGGACGAGATCAATGACGATTTCTCCGATACCGATACCGTGCTGGTCATTGGTGCGAACGATACGGTGAACCCGGCGGCACAGGAAGATCCGGGTAGTCCGATTGCCGGTATGCCCGTGTTGGAAGTGTGGAAAGCACAGAACGTTATTGTGTTTAAACGTTCTATGAACACCGGTTATGCCGGTGTGCAGAACCCGCTGTTCTTCAAGGAAAACACCCAAATGCTGTTTGGCGATGCCAAAGAAAGCGTGGAAGCGATCCTGAAAGCGTTGTAACAGGTTTATGACCTGACGTGACGTGTTAGTTAATAAAGGCAGGGGAAATCCTGCCCTTTTTTATTGATTATCCGTTTACCAACTCAAACCAAAACCGCGTGGAAAGGCGACCGTACCCGTGTTGGTTTCTGCGTCGTAGTCTTTCCACACCACCACCGGCAACTTGCCCCGCGGAGAGGCGTTTCCTGTCAGCACTTTCGCCAGCGATATCATGGATTTCCCACGCCATACACCGTTGTCACAGCCAAAATAGGCGTAACTGGCGACAGCGGCCTCAACGTCATTGGCATAAAGGGCAATATCATAAGGCGCCCGCAGTGACAAATGTACCCGTGTTTTGGCCAGCGAACCCGCATAACGTAACCAGTCCAGGTAGCGCGCCGTATCGTTTTGCAACGTGTTTTCCCCTGTTGCTATACCGTCCTTTTCCACCGGGGTAAAACGGGTCGAGAGGGTTCCGAGCAGAAACACATCACATTGCGCTATCCTCTGGCGAATCTCACTATCGGTTAATTGAGACTCCTTGGCGGCATCAACGTGAGAGTAACCATATTGTGCCATCGTTATTTTTATGCCGTCGGCCTGCTCCATCCAGGGCGTCAGGATAAAGTAGCGTAAGTTTTTATCGTACAGCGGTAGTGTGGTATGTTGATTAATCACGGCAGTGATTGAACGATCGGCAATCAGGGCTTCGGTATCGTCGTTGGGGGGGGCGATCGTGGGTGCACTGGAGTTGCCCAGCAGGTGATAGCGCTGTTTCAACGTGAGGATACGCGCTACGGATTCGTTGATTTCCGCCTCACTATAGTCACCCTGTTTCACTTTCTCAACAATGCGGGCAATCAAGGCTGACAGCGCTGCGCCCTGTTCCGGTGTGGTTATGCTGACAGGCATCAGTGCGATGTCTACGCCTGCCTTAAACACCGCATCCAGCGTGTCTTGTTGCGTAAAGTGATCTGCGATCGCGCCCATGTCCAACGCATCGGTGATGGTGACGCCCTGATAGTGCAGTTGTTCACGCAGCAGATTGCTCTGTATTTCTCGCGACATGGTGGCTGGCACAATGATGCTTTCACCATTGCAGGTTGTGATATGGCTGTTATCCAGCGCGGGGTACTGAATGTGAGTCGTCATGATCATATCGGGTCCAGACCCATGTTCAATGGCGTGTGCAAAGGGAGCGATATCAATGGCGAAAGCGTCGTGGCGTGAACGATCAACCCGTGGCAGAGACGTATGGGAATCGGTTGAGGTATCACCATGACCGGGAAAGTGTTTATAAGCCGTCATCACACCTTGTTGCTGCATGCCAGCAGAGATTTTTTCTGCCAGTGTCGTGACGGTCGCGACATCATCGCTAAAACTGCGCACATTAATCACCGGATTGAGCGGATTGCTGTTTACGTCGACCACAGGGGCAAAGTTGGTATTGATGTTCAACGACCGTAAATCGTGCCCCATGTGTGTGCCCTGCGCGTAGGCGAGTTGGCTATCGCCACCGCCGGTAACCGCTGCGGCCAGCGCCATGTTGCCTGAAAAAGGGGCATACTCATCGCGCGGCAAACGAAATACGTTCCCGCCCTCATTGTCAGTGCCGATAAACAACCGAACGCCAGACAGGGATTCCAGTGAGGCATACCACGAAGTCAGTGCTTTAATTTGTTCTTTGTTTTTCAGGTTGTTGGCAAAAAGAATGACGCCACCGATGTTGTGGACGCGCAGCAGGTTTGCGATGATGCTGTTGGGCTCGATCATATCCTGCTGTTGCCAGAGGCGAAAATCCAGCATGATTTTCTGTCCTATCTTTTCCTCCAACGTCATGGCGTGTAGGATTTGCTGAACTTCCATGGTCGATCTCCTGTATCAATAGCGTGTTAACTCTTCTAACCTAAGACAAGCATAAACGAGAAAATGCATTAAACCGTTTGACAACATAAATGAGATTACGGCACAGCGTGTCAAGCGACGGTTATTAGCGCATAAAAAAACGAAATCGGCCGTCAGGTCGATTTCGTCCAGAGAAGTAGATTATAACCTTGAGGCACTAAGCTTTGGTATCCTCACCTTCGCCATCAAGGGTAACAGGGGATACAAAATCATTGGGTTTGATGGCTAGCAGGTCACATGAGTGGCTTCTTTGCCTGAGTGTTTTTCTTGATGACGACTCAGATTCCCACCGTCTGATGCGGTGGGATATCGGATTTCACAATACGGGCTAATCGAGTGACTGTTATCGTGTAATTAACTGAATTTCAAGGAATATAACCATGTTACCAGCAGTGATTTCCGAATCTATCGCTCTGTTACCCCTTTATTCCCGCGAGCGGCAGCACGCTGCCTTGACGCCCACCTCAGTGATGAATCAAACCCACCTCAGGCTGCATGGACACTTGGTTTATCGTTTTCAGGATCGGTTTTTCTGGTGTGAGCATGATGATGTTTCCTCGCTACGTAGTCGGGTGAGTTATATCAATACGCTGATTAATCATATCCGGCAGACGATGCCCAACCGGGATCAACCGCTGACGCTGATTTCGCTTGGCGCAGGTGGGTTGCTGATGGAGCCCTTTATTCATGTGCAGTTGCAAGGCAATGGGTATCAGGACATCAACTGGCGGGTGATCGATGTCGAATACGGACCAGATGGAACTCAACGCTGTCTTTCACACCGCGACAGCCTTGATGCCTTTGTCGCGTTAACGAAGGAAAAACTGGCTGTTTACGGTTCGGACCAACGCTATTTTACTACTTTTATGGATGGGAACGGTGCAACGAATGACAGAGGCCGCGGCGCTATCGTGCTGCTGTCCATTGATCCGCCTACTTCATCGTCGCAGGCTTTAGGCATGGCGTGCTTCGATCCGCAAAGCATGTCGGTCAAGGGGTGCCCCGTTGAGGATATCACCGACGCCAATTGTCTCTATTTGATCGCCTGCGATCCTGAATATAAAGAGCAGGTACACCATGCGATGGCGGCGCTGGCACGTGGCGATCGCGTGGTAACCCTAGGCAGCATCTTAAAATGCCATGTCAACAAATTCGGGCGTTGTGAGGTGTTATCGACGCAATCGCCAAGAAGTTTGATGATGAAAGAAGCCTGTACGCTACTTCTGGAGCAAGCAAAAACCACGCAGGCATCAACGTCGGCTCTCGAAATCACGTTATCAGATATCAAGCGTACCGTTGAGCGCTATGTTGCCGCGATGGCAGATGAAAACGATTTGTACTACGCCCTGCACTGCGTGTCTGATTACGATTTCAGTCTGGCACGACTGCGCGATTACATCATGGATAACCCGTGCTCATCATTACTCGCCACGCTGGAGATGAACGCGACTCATATTGAAAACTACCCGTGAACGGCCTGATGTTGGAAATTTTGCCCCTGCATTCAGCAGGGGCGGAGCACTTATTTTGCGCCGGAAGGGGTGGGCTTGAAAATTTGCAAAATGGCACCCAACTGTTTGCGCTGTTCCGCATCCAGTTCGCCACCCGCTGAATGCCCGGCATTTTGCAGAATCAGGGTATTGAGCCCAACAAGCCAGTCATACACGTAAAATGCCGTATTGTTGGTCGGCGTGAGTGACAACTTGGTCAATCGCTTGGCGCTACCCCAACTGATAGCCTGTTTTTCCGGCTTGGCGAAGATTTTACGTCCACGGTTGATGCGGCTTTCCGGGCGCTGTTCCTCGGGCAAGTTCTGGAAGCCTAACCAGGCGATATAATCGCCGAGTACCGTCAGGGCGCGAGAAACCTGACTGTCGATCTCATTGTCCGTGTAGGCGCTGGGGTCATCGTCCTGATTCAGCGTCGCGTGTAGCGCCTGATTGATGCCTTGACGCAGGCCGGCGGTGATGACTTCTTCCATCAGCATTTCCAGCGTCGGTTTACTCAACCCGAGCAATTCAACCAGCGGTGCATTGTCAGGCAAGTTGCGCATATGGTTTATCCAAAAGCGCAAGACCTGACTGGCAAAGGCCGCATTGGTATCCACATCGCTCGGGGCTTGGGACTCATCAGTCTGTGTCACATACAGCGGTGTGTCGCTGAATAAATCGATATCCATACCGATGCCAAAAGGATCGGCGTTGGTCATGGCACTACTGTTATCCAGGGCCGGATGGGTGACATGGCTAACGCCGGATTGACGCTGCTGTTGGTAAAGACGGCGCAACTCATCCCGCGTCGGCAACATGCGCTCCAGCAATTCGCCGTGTACGCCCGGTCGCGTCTGGAGTGATTTCAACACGGATTCGGCCACCTTCTGCTTTCTCATCGCCGAAATTTCACTGTCAGACTGGTACCAGCCGCCGAGGATGTGCTCGAACAGTTCATTTTGCATGTCATGCAATTGTTCTGACAGTCGCGCCAGCTTGTTTTCCCGTTTGACCTCGGTATTCAGCCAGTTCGCCATGCGTTTTACACCGCGTTCGTCCGTTGCCAGCATGGTTCCCCAGGATTCTCCCGGATTACCTACGTAACGTTGAACGCCTTCATCGTAGTGGGTGTTGTGTATGACACGCTGATCGAATTTGGTTACCGCCCAAATCAAGCCAGGTTTATGCTGACTACGCTGCTGTGCGGTTTCCCCCTGCGTCTGTTTCACCCAGTAGTCGAGCGCTTTACCGACTGCTTTGACATCAGCGCGCCGATCTACCGCCGTGCAGATCATCAACAGATTGATGGCGTGCTGCTCGGTGTACCGTTCCAGCAAATAGCTAGCCTTGGCTTGCAGCAGGTTTTTTATCAGCACCGGATAACGTTGCACTGCGCCGTGCTCGCGATCGCTACTGGAAGCGGCGTGTACGTTGCTGAGCGGATTGAAGCCCGGAATATCAAGCAGATCAACTTGCTCAAACAGCGGCTCACGCGTCGGTGACTGTAGCGTCACCACCAGTTCAACGGCGAGGAAAGCCAGCTCCGCCAGAGAAAGTTCAACCGGTTTGCTGGCCCGATTATTGATGACTGGGCGCACATGCACGCTGGGATCGGACGAAGTATTGAGGTAAGCTACGGTTGACAGGTTCATGATGCCATCGGTAGGCAGCAAGACGTCATCGACCAGTACGCTGAGCGGTGCCAGCACTTTAGAGCTGTAATTCAGGCGCTGTAGCGTATGCGCAAATTGGCGATAGGTCGCCGTGTACTCTTCTTTGCCTTGCCACAACACTGAGAATAACCGCGCCCGATCGTCAATAGTCAACGTTGGGGTAAGGGCGATAGCGGCTGGCCAGAAGTGGGTTTCAAGCCATTTTTGCCGTTTGCCATAGTGACGCGCCAGGCTGTCCCACAGGGCAATGACGTCATCACTGCTGAATCCCGGGATTGTCTCGGGCTGACGATGCATCGCCAGCAGCGCCATCTGCTCGACGAGTTGCTGTTCATCTTCGGCCAAACTACGGGGAGACGGAGGTGCAACGGTCGTGGACAAATACGCTTGTGCCAGAATATTGACGATGTCCGCTTCGCTTAACAACAGCAATTGAAGCGGATAGGTAGCGTTTTTCACGCCTGGCTGACGGGTAAAGCGGGTTACCAGTCCGGCGAGTTGGTTTTCAGGGTTAATATGCGCCTGATAGTCTAGGGTATGGCCGCCGAGATCGCTCTCCAATCGACCATTTTCACCTGCGGCTAATGCGGAAATCAGGTAGGTTTTGCCTTCCTGTGCCTGACCGAACAGCCCGATGGCCATCTCTTTTCCGGCACTGTCTGCCAGCCGTTGTGCCTTATTACGATGACGGCGTAGTTTGATGGTTAGCGTATCGGCTTCCATCTCCAAACGCGGTGAGCGGGGGCGGTTGGTCTCTACCCACTCAATGGCCTGCTCGATACCTTCTGATGCGGCAGTCAACTGCGTGGTTAACCGGGTCGAAAGTTGTTTTGGCGTCAGTGCTCTCATTTGCTGAATACGCTCCCGCTGTCGATCCAGTAGTGTGTTGCGCCGGAAGCGCTGTCAGCCAGCGTGTTAAGCCGCAGCCGCAGATAGTGAAGTGGTACCTTGCTGCCATCTTGTAGCGTGGCGTCGGCGATGTCGAAACGTTCTGGCGTAGGTTGCCCCGCCTCGCGCGCGACCGCTAAACGCAGATGCAATACGCTGTCACCCGCAAGCTTGCGGGCTAGCGCTTGATCGATAATGGTCAGCGTGTACAGCGGCGTAGCGGGCCAGCGTTCGTTATCCAACTGACGGAAACCAAGCCCAATACCGCCGCGCACCGAGAAGTAGCCGCGTTTATCCAATTCAAAATCGGCGGCATCCAGATCGATATCGCTGTAATAAAGGTTATCCTGCGTTAACTGTTGGTTGGCATCGATCATGCCGAAATAGCGGATAGTGGAGTAGGGTTCAAAATCCCCTGCTTTAAAATAAAATCCCGGCAGGCGCAGGTCCAGAGCCAACAGGCACAGCATGGCGCCGACTGCTGCGGTGGATTTCGGGTTCTCGATACGGCCGAATTTATTGAACGGATACCAATCGCTGGTGTGGTAGCCATCCAGTGACACGATACGGCTGATGGGCAACGGCTGAAGGTAACGGAACAGTGCCTGTATGCCGGGGAAACGCGACGGGCGGCCGGTAAGCAGCAACACATCACAATCATAGAGTGCCACCACCTCGCACAGTGAACGCAAATTTTGCGTGATACTGATACGGTTGGATAAGAACTCGCCGTGCAACTTGCTTAGCCGAACGATAAGCGGCGTGTGCAGAATATCAAACGCGGCAGTATCCGCCGGTTGTTCACGCTGGATTTCACCGTTCAAATAGTCCAGCACCTTGCCGGTCGGGCGCTGTGGCAGCAGCTCACCAAAGCTGGCTTCCAGTTCGGCACTCATGTCGAGTGGATCGAACCCTTCATAGGCTTCGAGGATCGCACGCCCAATCGGCATCAGAATTTGCAAGGTGGACTGCTGACGCAGGGTTGATTGACCATCCATTCTGCCCGCGTTACCAAACAGCTTGTCCATCAGGCTGTCCGGCGTGGCGATCCCGGCTTTCTTCAGTGACGTATGCAGTGCAGGCAGCACGTAGAGCTGGATCATATCCAGCAAGATATCGTCGCCCGCCACTTTGAAACCTTCGCGGAACATCAGCAATGGGCTGATTTTGACGTTACTGCCGATACTGTCATCCAGCGTATACTGCGTTACCGCGAGATCGGTGGTACCACCGCCGATATCAATCGATGCAACGCGCAGAGTTTTTCCCGGCTGTTCAGCGGCATCGCGCACCCGGTCTGGCCGCGCCTGGCTCGCGAAAAAGGCTTTGGTATTGCCACCAAAATTGACCTGACTTTCATTGTAGAGATAGACCATCTGGCCGCAGGTGGCTTCATCCCATTCCATTTGCACGTCAGGCACGGGGAAACGACTGGCCGCTTTCTCTTGTTCCGTATTGAAGCCATCATCCGCCGGGTGCCATCCCATAGCTTTCCAGACCAGACCAATGGCTTCTTGCATGCGACGTCGGAAAATCTCGCGCTCAGGTTTTGGCATGGCGGAGGGCAGCGTCAGAATGATGTTACGCAGGCGGCGCGGTGCGCTGTCATTCGTCATTTTGGCGCGCTGTGCCGCACTGTTCATCTGGCTCAACGACTGTGCCAGCAGTTCACACAGCATCAGCGTCATCAGCGAGCTGCGGCTATATTGTGCGGAAAATACCGGAAGACGATCGTCGAACGGCACAGTAAAAAGCGGTTGGCCTTCGTCATTGATCAAATGTGTGAACGGTGCGGCGATGGCGTGCGGCTCGAGCGCGGCGTTGCCAACGGTTTTGCTGAATCGCCAGCCGGGGGTATAGCTCTCTTCATCCCACAGATAGCGGCGTGGGCTGGAGAGCCCGCTGGCCCCTTCGGTGCCGAGTCGCGCCAGCGCCATACGGCTGGCTTCTCGGCCAACGCGCACGATGGAAGGCCAGAGAAAGGCGTCTTCGCGGCCACTTTCCAAGGAGAAATTGGGCTTGCCAAACTGCGCGTGCGCAAATTCGATGCGGCTTTCAAACATCTCATTGTAGATCTGATGCGGCTGTTCCAGATCGCGCAATTGCAACTCATAACTCTGGCTTAGCCCGTTATGCGCCTCCGGATGGTCTTCGACCAGAATGCCGCAGGTGTGCGAGTTGCCCACATCCAGAATCAGGTCAACGGCGATATCCGGCTCTTGACGTGTGCCTGCAACCAGGGTGATTTCAGGGATCCGCAATTGCTTGCCCAGCATATCCAGTAGGTTCAGGTAGTGCGCCTGATACTCAAAACCACTCAATGCGGTGCGTTGGTCCGCTTCACTGCGCTGTTCACGCTTGGTGGCATGGTGAGTAAAGACTTCGCGCAGCCAGCCATCGACCCAGGTTAAATCGAGAAACTCCCCCAACTCTTCACTGTGATATGCCAGCGTAAACTTCAAACCGGCAGTAATGTCGCTTTCGGTCGGAGCGAGCAGCTCGTTCTCATCGCCGTCAGGATAGACTTTGGTATCGAAAACGATGCAGATACGGTGAGTATTGCCGTCCTGATCCGGTCTTGGCAGGGGCACGACCTTCACACGTGCCCAGTTATCCGGGCCGCCAATAAAGGTACGCGGTGGGTTGAAGCGCATAAACGGGAGCGGCAGCCAGACATTACTCAGTAGCAGCAGCGATTGGCCCAGCGAGAAGCTAGATTCAGGGCGTACCACTTCTGGCACTGATCCCAGCGGCGCAGGCAGGAGATATTTGCCGTTCTCCTCATTGAGGATCAGGCGCAGCAGCGGGCCGTTTGCCGTCTTGCGGACGAACTTGCCCGGGCCTTGCGCATCGATAGCGGGTTTAAGCGCAAAATCCAGAAATTGCAGACCGCTGTCCTGGATGAGCGTGATCTTTTGTTTATAGTCCGTAATCGTGGCCAGCATAGGGTTATTCGCTCTCACGCTTGAAAGTCAAAGGGATCAGGTTGTCGTCGTCATAACGGCCTGAGCACTCAGCCGGGCCGTTGGCCCCCTGAGAACAAACAATTTCCGGCATTTGATAGCGTGACCCATCGCTACAGCGTGCTTTCACCCGGCTGTTGATAATCAGATTGCCCGATTGCATCAATCCGGCACTGACGTTGGCGCGGCAAGTGACACCTTCACCGTGAGTGAGGCGCACCGAACCCTGACCATCTTTGAGTTGATAACGCAGGCTGGCCGGTTTGCCAATGGTGGGGGTTTTTATATCGGCCGTCACGCGCCAGGTGCCGTTCAAGAAATCGGTTTTTCCCAGCTTGACCGATAATATCGGCATCACCAGTGCATTTTTGTCTACCGGCTTGGCTTCTTCCGGTTTGGTTTCTGCAACCACCGTTTCAACCGGTGGCGTGCTCGGGGCCGGGGCAGCTTTCTGTGCCACCACCGGCGCTGCTTCTGGATGTGCAACCACGGGCGCTTTTTCGGCTTCTGGCGGTGTTTCAGCAGCAACAGGCGGTGGGGCTATCTGTGTGGCGTTTTGTGCGATGACTTCAGCTTCCTTGGTTTTGTCTGTGGCTGGCAGCACACGTTTTTCCGGTGTATGCGCAACCACCGGTTCTGAGGTTATCGGTTTACCAGGCACCCCAGCGCGGAATTGCCACACCAGCGCACCCGCGAGTGCCACTCCCGGTGCAACCCACCACCAGCGACGCAATGCGGATTTCCTTGATGCCGTCGGTGGCATGGCAGGAATCGCCACCTTGGGTACTTCTTCAGGCTCGTTTTCTGGCTCAACCGGTAACGACGCCGTTTCTGCATAGACGGCGGCAGCGTTGGGTTGTGGAATGGGCGGTGCAATCGGATCGACCAGCGGTTGTGCCGTGATGACCGGTAAGGCTTCGCGCAGGCACTCTAAGGCGTAGGTTCGCGGTTTTTGGTCAAGATTAATAAAACCCCAAAAGGTGATGACGGGGCGGCCACCGACCAGATAAACGTAATTTGCGGCTGGGAATTGGAACGCCTTGGCGAGCAGGGCACCAAATCGTTGCTGCGCCGCACTGTCTGATGCCAACGCACGTTCACTTAATGCTGCAACGGTGGTCAGGCAGGTTTGCAACTGCTCCAGCGCGGCCTCCCGTTCCGCTTCGCCAGCGGCCATCCATGAGGTGACTTTTCCTTCGCCGGGAGCGTACCAGTCAAGACGATCGCCCGTTTCATTCGGTTGCGGAATGGCCAGACAGTCAGCGATAGTTTGTTGTCGCCGTAAACGCAGAGTTTCTCGCAACTGAAGAGCCGATGCATACACCGGTTGCCCATTTTCGCCCAGCGCAAAAAAATCGGCCAAACTTCCGCTGCGTAGTAATGATTTTGCCAAGAAAGAGACCTTATTAAATGGAAGGTTAAAGTCTGAAATCCAATCAGTTTACTATAAAATGTACTTTAAACCGGAAATGGCAATGTCAAACGGATAAAGAAACGACAAAACCACTAAATATTTGACCTATCAACGCCGTTTCTTGGGTTTGGCGTCGCATATGGGCGGTTTTTTTCTATGGGCTGTCGTTTTCCGAGTATGCCGCGCCTTGCGATGCGGGGGGGCAGGAAACTGACGTCTTTTCGGGCACAAAGGGCATCCACCATAACGGCGGAGTGGATAATGAATGACTGTCCACCACTTCACCCAGACGTGGGCAAAGCACCTGAACGCCTTTCTGAGCGGCCAACGCGCAACTGCGCTGTACGGGTTCTGTCCAGTGATGCAGTGACAGCGTAAACATGCCCCAGTGAATAGGAATAAAGGTGCGCGGTGCCAGATCGAGTACCGCTTGCAGGGTTTGTTCCGGTGTCATGTGAGAATCTGGCCAGCGCCGGTTGTATTGACCATTCTCGACAAACGCAAGATCGATAGGTCCAAAGCGTTCTTTGATGGCCGTGAAGTGGTCGTCGTAGGCGGAGTCTCCGCTGTAATACAGTGTTTCATGCGGGCTTTGCAGCACCCAGGAGCACCAGAGCGTGCGGTTATGATCGAAGGGGGTGCGCCCGGAGGCATGACGCGCTGGCGTCGCAGTTAATCTCAGTGTCTTCCACGCGCATTCCTCATACCAATCCCGTTCGGTAATGCGCTCTGCGTTAATCCCCTATTTTTTTCATGGTTTTTCCCATGCCAAGCGGAGTAACAAAATGGGTTTTCTTATCGCGGAAAAAATCGATGGTTACGCGGTCCAGATGATCGTAATGGTTGTGTGAAAGCACGATCACATCGATAGCGGGCAACGCTTCCATCGGGACCACCGGTGGTTGAAAGCGTTTGATGCGAAAAGGAAAGGGGGCTGCGGATGCAGAAAACACCGGGTCGATCAGTACGGTAACGCCATCCATGTTCAGTAACAGACTGGAGTGACCAAACCAGATGATGCGGGTTTTATTATCAGGTTTGAGAAACTCCCGCCAATTCGGCGTAACTTCTGGCAACCGCTGTCCCGGCATACGGGATCGTGCAGTAAACAACAGGCACCGGAGTACCGAAAGCCGTTCACGCCAGCCCATGTGCAGGTATACGCTGGGCCGCACGTTGTGAAAACGCTGGTCAGCCGTAGAATAGTGGGGAGGCGTGGTGTTCGATATCGCCTTTTCGGTCATGGTATCACTCCGCCTTAAGGTGAAATTGTGCTGTCTGAGTAAAAAAGCCACATGACACTGTCATGTTTGTTTAGTATGCTAAACAAACCGTGATTAACGATGACATAACAATATCATGATTTTCTCTCAGGTAAGACAGGGGGCGTTATCCAGTAATAAGTTATTGCTCATTTGTGGCACCGGTTGGCTGTTTGATGCCATGGATGTCGGGCTATTATCTTTTGTTCTGGCGGCGCTGAAACTGGAGTGGGGGCTCTCCGCCGCGCAGTTAGGGTTGATCGGCAGTGTCAATTCCATTGGTATGGCGGTTGGCGCGTTTGTTTTCGGACTTTATGCCGATCGTAAAGGGCGCAAATCTGCCTTTATGATCACGTTGTTGATGTTCAGCATCGCCAGCGGGTTAAGCGCCTTTGCCTGGGGATTTGGCAGCTATCGGCATGGGATTAGGCGGTAGAGTCCGTCAAGGTGGTGTAAATTCGGAACCCGCTTTCCGGC
>SMLE01000313.1_pt1 | contig 15976 bp, 12 predicted proteins | sample 2451431 | NCBI scaffold set ML178787.1 | reverse complement strand
CTATCAGCGTACCGCTCACAGGGTGGGGGTGACCATCTCATTAACCCCAGCGCGCCCATCAGACTCCAGAACACGGCGCTCATCACATAGGCTAATTCCTGCCAGAACTCGTTCATCGGTGTGCGCCAAAAATGCAGGATAATCAGGCACAGCGGCATGGCCATCAGTGCGCCGAGAAAGGGATAACGCAAGCGGCCGCGTGCCGATAAACCTCTGGCTACAATGCCGGGCAGCAAAAACAACAGCATTCCAGGCTCTCCCCGAAATCCCGTTTCCGTTGTGGAAAAGACATCCATTTTTTGACTCAAAAACACCACGGTAAACAACAAAAAACAGCAGGTTGCACCCACCCACCCCTTATTGCTTCCCATATTCGCCTCTCTTTGCCCCACGCCGACATCGCAAGACGAGGTCGAGTAAGGTGTATTTAATCGGAACAACATCGGAATATCCCTGAGATAACAACAAGCAAGGCGGCATCACTTTTTATAAAATAAAGGCTGGCTGTAACACAAACACCCAACTAAAATGGCAGCACTCTTGCTACGCTTCAGGCAATTTATTTTCAGGAAACGGATGGTACCTGTGCCGAATAACGCGCTTTCTCTGCCGGATGCTTCAGCCCTGTTCCGCCATTGCCCTACAGTGAGTATTCTGAGTGAATGGCAATAAATTTAGCCCTTACCTTCATTAACATCAAGAACTTACTAGTAAACAACACGTTACAGGCCATGAATATAAACGTCGCTGAGTTGTTAAACGGGAATTACATACTGCTGTTATTTGTGGTGCTCTCATTGGGGCTGTGCTTGGCGAAAATACGGCTAGGCAGCGTTCAACTGGGTAATTCCATTGGTGTTTTAGTGGTGTCGTTATTATTAGGGCAGCAACATTTTGCCATAAATACCGATGCGCTGAACCTTGGTTTTATGCTGTTTATTTTTTGCGTCGGTATCGAAGCGGGCCCTAATTTTTTCTCCATTTTTTTTCGTGACGGTAAAAACTATTTCGCCCTGGCCTTAGTGTTAGTCAGCTCAGCGCTGGTGCTGGCACTGCTGTTGGGCAAACTCTTCGGTTGGGATATCGGCCTGACAGCTGGCATGCTGGCGGGGGCAATGACGTCAACGCCCGTGCTGGTCGGAGCCGGAGATGCGCTGCGCAATGCTAACAGTGTCGATCCGCAGCTCAGCGTCGAGTTGGATCACCTGAGCCTTGGCTATGCGCTTACCTATCTGATCGGGCTGGTCAGCCTGATTTTTGGCGCGCGCTATCTGCCGAAACTGCAACATCAGGATCTGCCGACCAGCGCGCAACAAATCGCGCGTGAACGCGGTCTCGATCCCGACAGCCAACGTAAAGTGTATCTCCCCATTATCCGTGCTTATCGCGTCGGACCGGAGCTGGTCGCCTGGGCTGACGGAAAAAATCTGCGCGAGCTGGGCATTTACCGGCAAACCTGCTGCTCCATTGAGCGTCTGCGCCGTAACGGCATTCTCGCCACGCCCGATGGGGATGCCACCTTGCAACTGGGTGATGAAATTGCGCTGGTGGGCTACCCGGATGCCCATGCTCGCCTCAATTCCAATTTCCGTGACGGCAAGGAAGTGTTCGATCGCGACCTGCTCGATATGCGCATCGTCACCGAAGAGATAGTGGTCAAAAACAACAACGGCGTCGGCAAACGCCTCAGCCAGCTAAAACTGACCGACCACGGCTGCTTTTTAAACCGCATCGTACGCAACCAGATCGAAATGCCCATTGATGACGGCGTGGTGCTGAACAAAGGGGATGTACTACAGGTGAGCGGCGATGCCCGGCGAGTGAAAAGCATCGCCGATCGCATCGGGTTTATTTCCATCCACAGTCAGGTTACCGATTTGCTCGCGTTCTGCGCCTTCTTTATCATCGGCATCATGGTCGGGCTTATCACCTTCCAGTTCCGTAACTTCAATTTTGCCATTGGCAGTGCAGCCGGGTTGCTGTTTGCCGGGATCATGCTGGGCTTCCTACGCGCCAACCACCCGACCTTTGGCTATATCCCGCAGGGTGCGCTGAATATGGTAAAAGAGTTTGGTCTGATGGTGTTTATGGCGGGCGTTGGCCTGAGCGCTGGCAGCACCATCGGCACCAGTTTTGGCTCCGTGGGCGTACAAATGTTGTTTGCAGGACTGGCTATCAGCCTGATCCCGGTGGTGATCTGTTTCCTGTTTGGTGCCTATGTGCTACGCATGAATCGGGCGCTGCTGTTTGGCGCCATTATGGGTGCGCGTACCTGTGCGCCCGCCATGGATATCATCAGTGATACCGCACGCAGTAATATCCCGGCGCTCGGCTATGCGGGCACTTATGCCATCGCCAACGTGTTGCTGACATTAGCCGGTTCGCTGATTGTCATTATCTGGCCTGAACTGCCGTTTTAAGCGGGTTGAAAAAAATTGTCACTATTATTTAAATAAAACCGAACTTTTTCGCATGCAGAGCGTCTGAATAAGTGCCGCTGCTTTTCTTTGAAATCCCCTTATTGAGGAGCCCGTCGTTCCCACCTTTTCAGGTTCAAGAATGATGGGCCTTTTCTTTTCTTACCCACCAGACTTCTCTTTGCGACCCGATTCTATTGGATGGTACTATTTACGCCGGACTCATAGGGGATCACCACACGATGGAAACACGGCGCGCAGCACGGATTAACAAACTGACTCAGGCATTGAAGAATAGCGATCGGCTGCACTTGAAACAAGCGGCAGAATTGTTGGGCGTATCCGAAATGACCGTACGTCGCGACCTGAACGCCACGCCAGCCAGCGTGATTCTCTTGGGCGGCTACGTGGTTAACGATCCGCAGAGCAGCGCCATGGGTCACTACTTTGTGTCCGATCAGCAGAACCAGCAGGTGCCGGAGAAACGTGTGGCGGGCCGTCTGGCAGCACAACTGGTCGAGGCGGGCGACACCGTTTTTTTTGACTGCGGCACCACCCTGCCCTTTGTTATCGATGCCATCGATGAAGATCTGCCTTTTACCGCTGTCTGCTACTCCCTGAATACCTTTCTGGCACTGCAAGCCAAACCCGCTGCCAAAGTCATTTTGTGCGGCGGGGAATTCCACCCCGATAATGCGATTTTCACGCCGCTGACTCGGCAGAGTGAACTGGACCCGATCTGCACCAACAAAGCGTTCATCTCGGCGGCAGGGGTCGATCTCAAGCGGGGAGCAACCTGTTTTAATTTTGCAGAGCTGGATATCAAACACCGAGCGATGGCGCTATCTCAGCGCACTATTCTGGTGGCCGACAGCAGCAAGTTTGGCCGAATACAGCCTGCCGCTATCGGCGCATTGACGCAGTTCGATACGCTGGTGTCCGACTGCGCCCCGCAGGGCACCTATCAGGATTTCGCGCTCGACAACGGCATCATGCTGATCTATCCCGGCTGTTAAAACCAGCCGCCAAACCATTTGGTCAGGGTTAGCCATATCGCATCCCACAGTCGCCCGAACACACCGGCTTCAGGCACGTCATCCAGCACTACCAGCGGTCGTTGGGCAATCACTTTGCCATCCAACTGGAAATCCACGGTACCGACTGCCTGGTTTTTCGCCAACGGCGCCTGTAGATGTGGCGACGTCAGAGTAAAACTGGCTTTCAGGTTGTGCATTTGCCCTTTAGGCACCGTCAGTGCGACATCGTCAGCAACCCCTAACCGTGCTTCACTCTGCGCACCGTACCAGACACGCTGTGTGGTAAACGTGGTATTGGCCTGAACTGGCGTGACTGTTTCGAAAAAGCGGAAACCCCAGGTCAGCAGCTTTTCGCTATCGCGAAAACGAATGGCATCCGTCGGTGCGCCCAGCACCACAGAAATTAACCGCATGTTACCTTCCGTCGCGGATGCCACCAGATTGTGTCCAGCACCACTGGTATGCCCGGTTTTGATGCCGTCAACATTCAGGTTGCTGCTCCACAACAAACGGTTGCGGTTGGGCTGCTTAATGTTATTGAAGGTGAATTCTTTTTCTTTATGCAGGGCATACTCTTCCGGCACATCGCGAATCAACGCCTGCCCCAGCAGCGCCATATCACGCGCCGTGCTGTACTGGCCAGCAGCATCCAGTCCGTGCACGGTGAGGAAATGGGTATTGGTGAGGTTGAGTGATTTGACATAGTTGTTCATCAGGCTGACAAACGCATCCTGACTGCCCGCTACATAGTCGGCCAACGCAATGCTGGCATCATTGCCCGATTGGATAACGATGCCTTTATTCAGTTCCAAAACCGGAATTTTATCGCCGGGTTTCAAAAACATCAGAGACGATCCCCGCAGCACCGGATTACCCGTTGCCCAAGCATCTTTACCGACGGTAACCAGATCGTCTGGGTTAATTTTTTCCGTTTTTATCGCCTGACCGATAACGTAGCTTGCCATCATTTTCGTCAGGCTGGCGGGATCTAGTCGCTCATCCGCTCGCTGTTCCGCAAGAACCACGCCGCTGTGGTAATCCATGAGAATAAAGGCTTTAGCTTCGATCTGCGGCGCGGCAGGTGCCTGTTCGGCGTATACGTGTGGGGTTAGCGCCAGCCACAGCAGCGTTGCGCTGCATAGCATTGAGCGGGAGCACGCGGCCTTGGAAAATCGCGCCTGGGGGAAATGGGCCGTGGTGTTCATGCGTCCTCCATGTCGTAAGTCGTGCGGTTAATCTGATCAGATTTCGATATTCTTTGCAACGAATGGCAATAAGCTGTAAACGTTACCGCCCGCCGCCCGACAATGAAACGCCCTACTCTGTAAAGATACTCAAAGAAATGAAAACGTCTAGAAAATACGCTGAATTATAAATACGTTATGAGAGTTATCTCATGGAAGGAAGGGATAACCGACAAGCGGCATAGACCGCTCGCCGGTAACAGAACGTTAGCGCCGATCGCGTTTATCCGCACGCTTGGCAAACCAGTCACCCAGCGTCTGGACCACTTGCACCAGAATAACCAGCGCCACCACGGTCACCACCATCACCTGCGTTTCATAGCGGTAATAACCAAAGCGGATCGCTAAATCACCGACGCCACCACCGCCCACAATCCCCGCCATCGCGGAGTAGCCAATCAGACTGACCAGGGTGATGGTCAGACCGCGCAACAAACCCGCCTTGGCTTCCGGCAGCAGTACGGTCGCAATAATACGCATTGGGCTGGCGCCGAACGCTTCGGCCGCTTCAACAATGCCGGGGTCGACTTCGCGCAGGGCGCTGTCCACCAGACGTGCATAAAACGCCATCGCCGCTACCGACATCGGCACCGATGCCGCCACCGGACCGATGGTGTTACCCAGCAAAATCTGGGTAAGCGGCAACAACAACACCAGCAGGATGACAAACGGGATAGAGCGGATAATGTTAACCAAAATCGTGCTGCATAAATACACCGCACAGTTTTGCCAAAACAGGTTTCTGTCGGTGACGAAGATCAACAGACCCAAAGGTAGGCCTCCGACAATGGCGCACAGCGTCGCGATGCTGACCATCTGAAAGGTTTCGCCAAACGCAACGGTCAGGTCAAGCCAAAAATCACCCATGTAACACCTCCACGCGCGCCGTGCGGGTCTGAACATAATGAATAGCGGCAGCCAGTTGCTCGCTGTCCGTCGGGTGGGTCAGTAACACCACCAGAATACCTAACGCACGGTTGCCAATATATTCAATCTTGCCGTGCAAGATGTTGACCGAAACGCCATAGCGCACTGCCACATCAGATAAGACCGGCTGCTCGGCGGAATCGCCGATAAACAGGATTTTTAGCAACGTGCCTTGCAGCTCTTCTTTCAGGCGAGCGGGCAATTCCAGATTCAGCGTGTGGGAGACCAACTGTTGCGTGAAGGGATGTTGCGGCGCAGCAAACACATCGAACACCTCACCTTCTTCCACTACGCGGCCTTGCGTCATTACCGCCATGCGATCGCACACCGTCTTGATGACGCTCATTTCATGAGAAATCAGCACAATGGTGATCCCCAGGCGCTGATTAATCTCTTTAAGCAGCACCAGGATGGCGGCAGAGGTTTCCAGATCGAGGGCCGAGGTCGGCGCATCGCACAGCAGCACTTCGGGATGGTTGGCAATCGCGCGAGCAATGCCGACGCGCTGTTTCTGCCCACCACTCAAACGGGAAGGATAGACATCCGCCTTATCGGACAATCCGACAAGGCTCAGCATTTCAGGCACGCGCTGGGCAATTTCCTGTGGAGATTTGCCCGCTGCTTTCAAACTGAACGCGACGTTTTCCGCCACGGTACGCGTCTGCATCAGATTGAAATGCTGAAAAATCATGCCAATGCCCTGACGAGCCCGGCGCAGCTCACTGCCGCTTAAATCACTGATCGTGACGCCATTCACCGTGACACTGCCGCTTGTCGGGCGTTGCAACAGGTTAATGGTACGCAACAGGGTACTTTTCCCCGCACCGCTGGTGCCCACAATCCCAAAAATTTCGCCCTGCTGGATACGCAAGCTGACGTTATCTACCGCCGCCGTTGCGCCCACTTTCCCCTGCGAAAAATTCACGCTAATCGCATTGAGTTCTATCATCACCGATTCTCTGTTTTATCCCGGCCAAAAACATTATCCCGGCCAAACCAAAGGCCGGGATAATAACACGCTATCGGACTTATACCGACTGACTGTGCGGCACGCGCCTTCATCCATTCTGGCTTCTGGAATTCACTGAACACGCTGCCCGGTGCGTTGATCGCAGCAGCATACTCCTCGGATTCCACTGCTGCTTTGATATCTTTGGCGAACGGCTTATCAATATCGTCCGCGCGCACGGCAATCACGTTTTTCAGGTTTTCGTCCAACGTTTCCAGCTTGAGCGCAGTGGACAGTTTCAGCCCAGCAGCAAACGCAAAGTTACCGTTAACCAGCGATGCGGTGACGCTATCCAGCGTGCGCGGCAGTTGGGCTGCTTCCAGCGGTTTGAATACCAGACCGCGTGGGTTATCAACAATATCTTTTTCTGATGCTTTGGTGGCATCAAGCTCCGGCTTGATGGTGATCAACCCGAGCGATTGCAAGAAACGCAGTCCGCGCGCCAGATTGGTCGCATCGTTGGACAGCGTAATCACATCGCCCTTTTTCAACTCGTCCAGCGAGTGGATTTTTTTGGAGTAGAACCCCATGCTCGCGGTCGGCACGATGATCAGCTTCTCCAGTTTCAATCCTTTATCAGCCGCAAACTTTTCCAGATAGAGCGAGTGCTGGAACAGGTTGGCATCGATACTGCCGTTCGCCAGCGCCAGATTGGGCTGCACGTAGTCGCTAAACTCACGTACCACCACTTTGTAGCCCTTTTTCTCGAGCTGCGGTTTGATGGTCTGATTTACCATGTCGCCATAAGGACCGGGTGCCACACCAAACGTCAACGTCTGCGGATCGGTGCTGGCCAATGCCGTGGAAGTGCCCGCCACAAACGGCAGTGCGGAAAGAAGCGCCGCGCCCAGCAAAGCGCGAAAACGATGGGTCAAAGTCATTGTGGTCTCCCTGTTTTATATTGTGTACTGCATTATGAAAAATCCGCTTTAGGATGATAAAGACTAAATTGGCATATCTTTATGACGGCGACACGTTAGCACAGGCAAGCCGGGATCAAAACAGCATGCTATTCAGGATGATAATTCCCTTTTCTTATCTCCCGCGCCGTTGAAAAACCGGTATAGTGATTGGTAGTGTTGCTGTCGGGGCGTCAAGGCGCTTCCTCCCATTCGTCATCAGAGGGTTATCATGCTTACTTTATGGGGCCGAGAGAATTCGAGTAATGTCAAAAAAGTCCGCTGGCTCGCCGCAGAACTGGGGTTGAGTTATCAGCACATTCCAGCAGGCGGTCAGTTTGGCCATAATCGCGAGGCGGATTATCTGGCGATGAACCCCAACGGGCTAATCCCCTGCCTGCAAGACGACGATCTGGTGTTGTGGGAATCCAATACTATCGTTCGTTATCTGGCCGCCAAATACGGTCAGCAGAGCCTGTATCTCGCAGACCACGGTCAGCGCGCCAATGCAGAAAAGTGGATGGACTGGGCAATATCGTTGGCCGTACCGTTTGGCACCGTATTTATTGGCCTGGTGCGCACGGCGCCTGGACAGCGTGACGTTGCCCTGATTGCCAAACAGAAAGCTGAGTGCGAACGCCTGCTGGCTATCGCTGACGATGCGCTCTCCCGTCAACCCTGGCTGTCCGGACCGGCATTCGGTATTGGCGATATTCCTCTGGGATGTATCGCGTATGGCTGGTTTAACATGGACATCGAACGCCCGGCATTGCCGCATCTGGAACGCTGGTATCAGCAGTTGACCGCACGCCCCGCCTTCCGCGATACGGTCATGCTGCCGTTAACCTGATGCGATGTATCCGGCGTCATTCTTTAACGAATGTGCGCCGGTTATTGCAGCCCGACACGCAGCAATTTGCCATTGCTGTCTTCGGTCAGCAGGTACAGATAACCATCCGGTCCCCCCCTGACGTCGCGAATTCGTTCATTGCGATCCGCCAGCAAGCGCTCCTCAGACAGGATTCGATCACCCTCCAGCGTCAAGCGTATCAGGTTGCACTCGGCCAACGCACCGATAAACACCCAATTTTTCCACTGCGGGAAACGCTCGCCCTGATAAAATGCCATACCGCTTATCCCTGGCGACTTTTTCCACACGTGCGCCGGATCGGCCATGCCCGGCACACGGGCTCCCTTCGCTTCCGGAATTTTCAGTCCAGAGTAGTTGATACCGTGCGTCGCCAATGGCCAACCGTAGTTTTTCCCGGCGGCGGGAAAGTTGATTTCATCGCCACCACGCGGACCATGCTCGTGCTCCCACAAGGTTCCGGTAACCGGGTTAAAGGCCAGCCCCTGCGGATTACGATGACCGTACGACCATATTTCGGGTCGCGCCCCGGCCTTGTTCACAAAAGGATTATCGACAGGGACTTTGCCTTCAGCCGTACAATCTTCCCTTGCAGCTTATCGAGCGCCTGCGCGGTGGGACGTTGGTTATTTTCACCGAGCGAGATAAACAGCATGCCGTTTTTATCGAAAACCAACTTACCGCCAAAGTGATTACCGCTGGAGAGTTTGGGCTGTTGGCGGAAGAATACGGTGAACTGCTCCACATGGCGATAATCCTCAGATAAACGCCCATAGCCCACCGCTGTACCCGCGTTGCCATCATCGCCCACTTCGGCAAAGCGCAAGTAAAGGCCTCGGCTTTGTGCAAAATCCGGGGCTAAAGCGACTTCCAGCAAGCCTCCCTGAGATTTGGCAAATACCGCCGGTACGCCTTCAATCGGTGCAGAAAGCCCCTTTCCCTCCTGCCAGTACCGCAATTGCCCGGCACGTTCAGTGATCAACATGCCATTATTTCCTGGCAAGAAGGCCAGTGACCAGGGGTGGTCCAGTTTATCTTGCAACTCGGTCACAGTAGGCTGTGCCGCCAGCAACGGCGTGGCCACAGTAAGCGCAAACAACAGCAAACCGCGAGCAAGGGCAGTAACGATGCGGGTCAATGGAAACAGCATGGTAGGGCTCCTTGGCAAGGCATTTCACTAACTGTAGGCAGCGCGACCACGGCACGCAAAAAAAGCGGCGACGTTTTACTTTTCTTGACGTTAGCGCGTCCAGAACATGTAAATCGCGCACCTGATAGCACATGTCGCCACGTTCTCGCATTACCCCCACACTTAGCTGTATAATGTTTGCCGTAATGCCATTAAAATCCCGCGCCATTGATGCAAAGTGAGTAACGTTGAATGTCCCACACAAAAACACCTGCCGCCACGCCGAAAGTCGGTTTTGTCAGTCTCGGTTGCCCGAAAAACCTGGTCGATTCCGAGCGTATCCTGACCGAATTACGCAATGAGGGCTATCAGGTTGTGCCAACCTACGATGACGCCGAAGTGGTTATCGTCAATACCTGCGGTTTCATCGACAGCGCGGTGCAAGAGTCTCTGGAAGCCATTGGCGAAGCACTGAACGAAAACGGCAAAGTGATCGTTACCGGTTGCCTCGGTGCCAAAGAGAATCAAATTCGTGAAGTGCACCCGAAAGTGTTGGAAATCTCTGGGCCGCACAGCTATGAGCAGGTGATCTCGCATGTGCATCACTATGTTCCCAAACCGGCGCACGATCCTTTTACCAGTCTGGTACCGGCGCAGGGCGTCAAGCTGACCCCCAAGCATTATGCCTATCTGAAAATTTCTGAAGGCTGCAACCATCGCTGCACCTTCTGTATCATTCCGTCGATGCGCGGTGATTTGGATAGCCGCCCCATTGGCAGCGTGCTGGATGAAGCCAAACGCCTGGTTGAAGCGGGTGTGAAAGAGCTGCTGGTGATTTCTCAGGATACCTCGGCCTACGGTGCCGATGTAAAACAGCGCACTGGTTTCTGGAACGGACAACCGGTAAAAACCAGCATGATCAGCTTATGTGAACAGCTTGCCTCACTGGGCGTGTGGGTGCGGTTGCACTATGTTTACCCCTATCCACATGTGGATGACGTGATCCCGTTGATGGCCGCAGGCAAGATCCTGCCCTATCTGGATATTCCATTGCAGCATGCCAGCCCGAAAATTCTCAAGCTGATGAAACGTCCCGGTGCGGTAGAACGCACGCTGGAGCGAATCAAACAGTGGCGCGCGATGTGTCCCGAGCTGACGCTGCGCTCCACCTTTATTGTCGGTTTTCCCGGTGAAACCGAAGAAGATTTCCAAATGCTGCTCGATTTTCTGAGCGAGGCGCGGCTGGATCGCGTGGGCTGTTTCCAATACAGTCAGGTTGAAGGCGCAACGGCAAACGAACTGCCGGATCAGGTGCCGGAAGCGATCAAGAAAGAACGTTTTCACCGCTTTATGGCGCTGCAACAGCGTATCTCCGCGGAGCGCTTGCAGGAGAAAATCGGCCGCACATTGCGCGTACTGATCGATGAAGTGGATAACGAAGGCGCGATTGGCCGCAGCATGGCCGACGCGCCGGAAATCGATGGCAGCGTCTACCTTAACGGCGAAACCAACGTCAAAGTGGGCGATGTTGTCCAAGTGGTTATCGAACACACCGATGAATACGACCTGTGGGGCAGTCGGGTAAACTAACCGGGTCTTTTACAACATAACCCGACCTGCTGACAGAATCACTTTACTCCTCGTCATCCTCGGCGAAAGCCGGGGATCTCTGCGAGAACAAACGCGTTTCGTCTGTCAGGGATTCCCGCCTTCGCGGGAATGACAGAGATGGGAGCACTGTTTTAGCTAGGTTTCTCATCAACCTCTCCGGCTCGCTGGCCGGTTTTTTTTGCCTGCTTTTCGCGCATTCGCACAACAATCAATCAATAATCGGCTATTACCTTGGCTATGGCTTGCTTACGCCAGACGGGTAAAGTAGCCTTTGTTCATGATCATTTTTCTCATTTTGATACCCGTATGAGCATATGGAAGCGCCTGATAGTCGGTTCAGGTATTGTTCTTTGCGTATCATTACTGTCAACATTCGCTCTGGACCGGTGGATTGGCTGGAAAACGGCCCCCTACATCTATGACGATTTAGCTGCACTGCCGGAGCGTCAAGTGGGAGTCGTGCTGGGCACGGCAAAATATTACCGTGTTGGCGCATTGAATCAGTACTACCTGTTCCGTATTCAGGGGGCTATCAATGCTTACAACGGTCGGAAAGTCAGCTATTTGCTGCTCAGCGGCGACAACGCGCTACAAAGTTATAATGAGCCGATGACCATGCGGCGCGATTTGATCGCGGCAGGCATTTCACCCAGCGACATTGTGCTTGATTACGCGGGGTTCCGTACGCTGGACTCCATTGTGCGCACGCGCAAAGTGTTTGATACCAACGATTTCACGATTATTACCCAACGCTTCCACTGTGAACGCGCGCTGTTTATCGCTATGTATATGGGCATTCAGGCACAGTGTTATGCTGTACCCTCACCGAAAAACATGATGACGATCCGCCTGCGTGAGGTGGGTGCACGACTAGGGACGCTGTTCGATCTCTACATTCTCAAACGCGAACCCCGCTTCCTTGGTCCATTGGTGCCTATCCCGGCAGAGCACAAAATTGCCAAGGATGAGCCTGATTATCCTGCTGTCCCCCCCGAATTGCTCAATACGTTAGACAATCCACCCGCTGAAAAAGAGCATGACAGTAGCACCGACGCAAACGGCGCTAGCACACCACAACAACCATAATGTGGGGCCCACTATCAGACGTGCCAGATTAGCGCGAAGGCCCGGCAACCAGCCTCGTTAAACGTCGCCATCCCCACTCCAGCGGACCTTGTTCGAAATTACGCAGCCAGTAGTGCGCCGCTAAACCGTTAATCAACCAGATAAACGGCACAATGCCCAGCAATTGCAAACGGTCGAACTGCATAAAACCGCCCCAGTGATAAAAGAATCGGGTGCAGATCAGCGTCTGCAACAGATAGCTACTCAACGCCATCCGTCCGATGTCTCCTATCCAGGAGGATACCCGCCATTGTCGTAACGTTGACCAATACCCGTAGCAGAGTGCCAGATAACCGATCGCCTGAATCGGCGCGGCAATATCGCGAGGAATTTGCAGCAACAGCCCGCTCCAGCGGTACTCCCAGGCAAGATGCCACTGCAACACCATGCCGACGGCATCAATCAACACCCCCCCAGCGATGAACCACAGCGCAACCTTGCGATAGTGCGCCGTACTGAATTCACCGCGCAGCCAAACGCTGCGCATCAACCCGGCCCCCAACAGCAACGAGCCTGCCAGCAGCCAACCATATTGCACACCCAGCGACAATAAACTCTCGATCAGCAGATCCACGCGATTGCGCCACGCTTCTACGCCCCCCAGTTGGAGCCAATAGGCCTCGTAGGCCATGTCTGCATCACCCGGCAACCAGTAACGCCCCGGTTCCGGGCTGAGAATCTGGCTTAACACCACCAGCATGCCAACGCCTACGGCGTACATTACCACTCCCATACGTATCAGCATGCGGCTGCTGTCCGCCTGTCGAATCATGGCATAGCAGAGCAAACCGATCAGGCCGTAATCCAGCAAAATATCGCCATCCCACAGAAAAATTCCGTGCAACAAGCCAATCAGCATCAACCAGAACAGACGCGCATGCACCCAACGCGTACCTCGCGGCAGCAGCAGTTGTAAGCCCGCACCAAACAACAAGGCGAACAATGTCAGAAACTTCGCCTGCGCCAGCAGATCCATCACAGCCCAGGTCAGAGCATCACGCAGTGCGGGATAACCTGCGTAAGCAGGGTTAAGATAAGCAGCTTTGGGCAGACCGAATGCGGTGATATTGAGCAACAAGATGCTCAATACGGCAACGCCACGCACGAAATCCAACGTGGCGATACGGCGCAGCGATGACAGCGAGTGAGACTTCATAGGCGTTTGTGCCAATCCAAGGGGACGCATGCCGCCGACAGCCACACCCGGTGGCTGCGGCACAACGATCAGTGTTGGTGGTGGCGCACGGCGCGCAAGAATTCCTGACGCGTATTCTGGCTCGATTTGAACAAACCACCCAGCGATGTGGTGGTCGTCGCACTGGTCGCATCACAAATACCGCGCGCCTTGACACAGTAGTGCACGGCATCAATCGATACGGCGACGTTGCTGGTGCCCAGCAGAGTTTGCGACGCGACAAGAATCTGCTGGGTCAAACGCTCTTGTACCTGGGGACGCTGTGCAAAAAACTGCACGATACGGTTGATCTTCGACAGGCCAATCACCCCTTCCTTTGGAATATAAGCGACGGTTGCCTTGCCATCGATGGTGACAAAATGATGCTCGCAGGTGCTGGTCAGTGTGATATCACGCACGGTAACCATTTCATCCACTTTCATTTTGTTTTCAATGATGGTGATTTTTGGGAAATTGGCATAGTCCAACCCGGCGAAAATTTCATCCACATACATTTTTGCGATGCGATGCGGCGTTTCTGCCAGGCTGTCATCTTGCAGATCGAGACTCAGCAGATTCATGATTTCGGTCATGTGTTCGGCGATGCGCGCCTTGCGGGTAGAGGCATCCAGTAGCGCGCCGCGCAGCGGGGTTTCCAGACCGTGCGCCAGCAACGCTTCATGAACCAGCGCCGCTTCGCGACTCAACGTGGGGGTCATTCTCTTTCTTCTCCGGCAGGTGTGACATTCCAAGCGCGTTCACTCTAGTGGAGTGACGCAGGATTATCCAGTGATTGTACTTAACGGGAGAGAAAAAGTGAAAGCTTGATGATGTAGATTTAAAGCGGGTTGAAAGCAGAGTGTTAGCGCAAGACGAACCATGCCAGCATGCTGATGTGAGTTGTTTTGCGCTAATTTTTTGCCCCATATATGCCCCATAGCCATCCTTGGCTGCATTGACATAAAGATATTTTACTTTATCGATAGGATTTGCCCCGGTCGCTATCTCTTGATTTTTTCATCATGTAAAGTGACAAAAATAGAATCAGCGTTGGGGGGTTATCCAATGGCAACCCTTGCATTACAAAATGCCAAAGCATCCGCCTCATTATCAAATTCCACAATGAAGTAATATTGAAGCCTGATTACGGCTGCTGATGTTGCGGCCAGATTCAATCTTGCATTACCTGATGATCCAGCTTTAGCTATCCCAAAGGTACCAACCCAACGCCCGGTAGATACATAAATATTCCCCGCCGTAACAGTGTTTGTGAATCTGAAGTTTCCCCCGCCAGACACCAGCCTTGCATTAACCCCCCACACGTACCATTTCCCAGCAGTGATCGTTGCAGTTGGGGTGCTCAGTTGAGTATTTCCTGATGCAATAGCGAGTTCAGCACAACCCTGAGTTGAAGAAACCCCATCTGCAACACATGTAGCAGTGGCAGATACTGAGCCTGGGAAAGCCCACGTAGTTGTTCCAACTGTTCCCATGTATGCGTCATAAGCTCTTACTGTGCCTCCCCACAAGCTGGCATCACGCGCCATTTTAACAACGGCCTCGCCACGCAATGACAAGTTAGCAGAGCTAAGCGCGTAACTTTGGGCAGCAACGCTTTTTATCAGCGGAACGCTCCCTATCGGCCCGTTTGCATATACTTCCTCAGCAATAAAGGTGCTATCCGCATCTGCGTTAAGGCTGAACACGTTAGATGAAATGCTATCAATTCGGCATTTCCGAGCCGTCAGGTTTGAATTAATTAGCTCAATATTTGTCAGGTATGATTCCTCAATGAATGCTTGAGGGGTGTTTATCAGTTTAACTTGCCGTGGTATCTCACTTGTGCCGTCATAATCAATAGTGGCTGCGGTAGCGATGTTTTCAAACCAAACATTCCTAATCACAATAGGCGTGTAGGGCGTAATGTTGTTAAAATTAATACGAATGCCGCCGCCAGGACACAACTCCATAATGGAGTCTTGAATTTGAATGGCTCCGGCTCCATCAACAGAGTTATTGATATCAATGCAATACTTGCTTATAGATTGAAAATAGCAGTCCCTAAAGGTATCACACCCAACGTGCATAGTAGGTGATGATGAACTAACCGCTCTATAACCATACTCGGAAGATCTAAAATTAACAGCGGTAAATACGTTGCCAATATTTCCTTTCGGTTTTTTAATTCCAACACCAAATCCTGATATTCCAACATGATCTACATCCCACCTACCGGCATATGCATCATCTGGATTGTACAATACCCCAACAGATGCGGACGTAGTTGGCCCTTGCAAAGCAAGGTGAGAGATTTTTCTGCGCTCCCAATTTGGCAAAGATTGCAATACGTTAATTGCGTAGTTATCGCTACCGGGAGATATGAGCGCCGAATATCCAACTCCCTCAATATCTGCATTGCCGGTTGATATGCTTTCTGTATGTGCCCCTGCGGAAACAACAATACTTCCTCTTGCAGTAGTAGCATCAATTGGGTAGAGTCCACGGACGTGGTGTAAATTCGGCAGGAGATGGTGAG
>SMLE01000504.1_pt1 | contig 16059 bp, 16 predicted proteins | sample 2451431 | NCBI scaffold set ML178787.1 | reverse complement strand
ACGCTGATCACCCCGGAAACCTGCTCACTTTTGCACGCTGTTTTACATACCGCCACAGCTTTTGGCGCTGATCCCACCGTCGCCAATTGGAAGATAGAAACGATCTGATTGAGATAACGTGCCTGCTCTTCCAGCGAAGCAGAAGCGGAAGCAGATTGTTCAACCAACGCCGCGTTCTGCTGTGTCACGCTATCCATTTCCACCACGGCCTGACCCACCTGGCTGATCCCTTTGCTCTGTTCGCTCGATGCAGAAGTAATCTCACCCATGATGTCCGTTACACTGGTCACCGCTTTGACGATATTCTCCATTGCACTGCCTGCCAGCGCCACCTGATCCGAACCAATTTTGACATTATTGACGGATTCATCGATCAGCGTTTCAATTTCTTTTGCCGCCTGAGCACTACGCTGGGCCAGGTTACGTACCTCTCCTGCCACTACGGCAAAACCTCGCCCTTGTTCCCCTGCACGTGCGGCTTCAACGGCCGCATTCAGCGCCAGGATGTTGGTCTGAAAGGCAATGCCGTTAATCACGGAAATGATATCGGCAATTTTTTGCGAGCTGCTGCTGATCGTACTCATGGTTTTGATCACGCCGTTAACGATATCACCGCCTTCATTTGCGGTCTGCGAAGCGTTCTTCGCGACCAGACTAGCCTGGTTGGCGTTATACCACTGCGCTCAACTGCTCCATGCTGGCAGCTGTCTGCTCTAAGGCTGATGCCTGCTCTTCGGTGCGCGATGAAAGATCGGTGTTGCCCGACGCAATTTCCCCGGCGCTGCGGTAAATTTCCTCTGCACTACCGCGAATATCCGATACGGTCTTCACCCAGTTGTTCTGCATTTGCTGAACGAAAGGAACCAACCTGCCAACACAGTTTTTTCCCATCTGCGCCAAAGGCGTATGCAAAATGCCCTCAGCTAATACTTCCAGGTGCTGCTGAATCCGCTCCAACGGACGAACCACGAACGCCACCAGATAGCGATCGGTCAACACCACAATTACCGCGCCTACGGTCAGTGCGGCAATCAGGATACGTTTGCACCACTCCACCCAACCGCTAATGCGCTTCTGCGCCTGCTCTTTTAAATCAGTGATAACCGCGTTGTATTTGTCGATAGCCGTGGTGAAATCACGACGCAGTTCGCGATAAGCGCCACTGGAAACCTGTTGAAAGGTATCCGCACGATCGGCTTTCAACGCCTCATACATTGGAACCATGGCCTGACTATACAGCCGATAGGAGCTGTTATAGATTTCATCTACCGCCGCGTTATTGATATTGGCGTGATCGGTCATCTTAAACGTGTCCAGTCCCTGTTTTAAACGGGCCAACTCTTCCTCTGCTGTGCGCAATTCAGTAGCGAGTAGCGTTGGGTTGTTACTGGTTTTCGCTTCAGCGGCGCGATCCAATGCGCTTTTCGCACGGTAATATTGACCGCTGGCACCATTGATAATGTCGCCGTTAATTTGCTGTACATTGGTGAGATCAATTTCATCGTTAAGCTGGCTAAGCGAGTAGAGCGCGAACGCCGAAACACCGCCCCACAGCAAGGAAAACAGGATCAGGATAAGCACCAGCATGGTTCTTATTTTGGTATCGCGGATAAAATTCATAATATTTGCCCTGGAAAGGTAATGATTAGGGGTTCATCGAAGTGAACCAAATCCATGCTTCCTTGCGTGGAAACCGCGCAAGTCTACCTGCGGGCCAAGATTGTCCATAGTTGTGTAACACTCAATGCATTAAGGTTATCGACATGTTATTGATACACTTGAGGGTTACGTTAAAATATTTTTATTATAATTAAAAAAAACATGTAATTTAGCAGTTGGGACTGAGAGAGATAGCTGAGGGTAATACAGAATACGCAGTAACAGGCTGGCGCCTGTTACTGCCGCGTTGGCTAGAGAGCAACTTAGTCGCGAAAGAGATCGTCCCGGCAGTAGGGTTCTGTCTCACCCGGTTTGCGGGTTTTCAACAGCTTCAAAATCCAAGTGTACTGCTCCGGGTTCGGGCTAACCAATTGTTCGACTTCTTCATTCATCCGGCGTGCAATCTGGACGTCATCCGCCTCAAGTAAGTCATCCATTGGTGGACGGATCACCACATCCAGTACCCCTTGCGCGGCGTTATACACCGGAAACAGCGGTACCACGGAAGCTTTACTGACCTTCATCAAACGACCTATAGCGGGTAAGGTAGCTTTGTAGGTGGCAAAGAAATCAACAAATTCGCTGTGTTCAGGACCGTGATCCTGATCGGGCAGATAATAGCCCCAGTAACCATTACGAATTGAACTCACAAAAGGTTTGATGCCATCATTTCGGGCATGAACGCGGCCATTAGTGCAAAGGCGTGCGCTGTTCCACAGATAATCCACCAGCGGATTTTTTTGATTATGCATCATTGCCGCAATCTTTTGGCCTTTGGCAGAGATCAGCATGGCGGGAATATCAACGCCCCACCCATGAGGTACCAAAAAGATGATATTGCGCTCTTGCTGCTGAAGCGCTTCGACGATTTCCCAACCGTGCCAGCGCAGTTTTTTCTGCACATAAGTCGGACCACGAACCGCCACCTCGGCCATCATCACCATCGCCTGCGGTGCGGTAGCAAACATCCTGTCGATAATCGCTTCCCGCTTTGATTCAGACAGTTCAGGAAAACAATAGAGCAGATTGATTCTGGCTCGTCTTCTCGCACCTTTGGCAAACCGCCCTACCAGCTTGCCCAGCTGTCCCAACACCGGGTCGCGCCAGCGAGCGGGGACATAAGCGGTTGCCGCCATGGCTCCTGCGGCTAGCCAGACGCCCCAATAACGCGGTAGATAAAATTCGCGTTTGAACTCTGGAATAAACTCGGCGCTATTTTTTTTCTCTGTATTCATGCCTTAACTCTTCATATACAACATAGGGTAATGATAATTGTCCGCTCAGGTTTTGCAATCATCTTACCTATAAACGCATGACGGGTATAAATAAAACAGCCGACAGCAAGCTGTCGGCTGAAGATTAACAATGCCAGATATTAATCAAACTTGAGCTGCGGCGTCACTTCTCTGACCTGCGCCAGGTACTCACGATGCTCCTGACCCGCCAAGCCTTCCGAGCGCGGTAGTTTCGCCGTCAACGGGTTTACCGCTTGCTGGTTGATCCAGAACTCATAGTGCAAATGTGGGCCAGTTGAGCGTCCGGTATTGCCGGAGAGCGCAATACGATCGCCGCGTTTCACTTTCTGCCCAGGTTTCACCAGAAGGCGATTTAAGTGCATATAGCGCGTGGTATATTGGCGCCCGTGGCGGATCTCAACGAAGTTGCCAGTATCCGGCCCGCGCGATGCGGCCACCACTTCACCATCGCCAACCGACAGCACCGGCGTTCCTACTGGCATGGAGAAATCCACACCGAGGTGCGGCGTCACACGCCCGGTAACCGGATTGAGACGACGCGGATTAAAATTCGAAGAGACGCGGAATTGCTTCATGGTAGGGAAACGCATAAAGCCACGGGTCAACCCAGAGCCTTCCCGATCGTAGAACTTGCCGTCTGCCGCGCGGATAGCAAAGTAATCCTTATCGCCGGTGTTAAGACGAACACCGATCAATTCGCTCTGCTCACTGCGGCCATCAAGAATTTCCCGAGACAGCAATACCGAGAAATTATCGTCTTTACGCAGTTTGCGGAAATCAAGCTGCCATTGCAGCGCCTTGATCACCGCACTGACCTCACTGTCAGTCAGCCCCGCCGCTTTGGCGCTCTGTACAAAACTGCCACTCAGGCGACCGTTGATAACGCGGTTGTGCCATTCCCCTTTCTGCATTTCAACGCGTTCTTTAAACCCGTTATCACCGCGCTCATAGATACGGGTTTCACGGCGCGAAATCTGCCATGTCAGGCTCTGCAACTCACCGTCATCGTTGACCCCCCAAGAGAGTTGCTGCCCGATTTTGAGATTACGCAGGTCGTCGTGTTTATCAGCCAGCAGCGTCACGTCAACCATATCTATGCCGTACTGGGTTAAAATACTGCTTAGCGTATCCCCCGTCGACACCACATACTCATGCACGCTGCTGTCATCACTGCCGGTAGTGCCCAGTTCATCCGCAGGAATCGCCACTGGCGGCGTCGGTTGCTCAATGCTTTCGCTATCCATCGGCTCACTGGCTTCAGGCGCGAGCGTCTGCGGTTGCGTAGCGGTTTGAATGGATGTGGGGGCAGTGTTAATCGGGGCTTCTTTGACGGTAACAGGCGTATCATCAGCGGGGGGATAGACAACGGGCCGCCAAACGGCGACGGCCAGGGTGATGACACTCAACGACCCCAGCATTATGCGATGGGGTCGCGGCAAGTTGTTATACGCTATAGCGATAGTTCGGACTATCTGCTGCACTTATCGGCATCCTCATGATCTCTTCTCCAGGCAGCGGCTATACTGATCGGACAGCTGTAACAGAAACTCGGCATAACTGTCCTTACTTAGCGCAATGTTGCTTCCCAATGGATCCAGTACGCCAATGCGTACTTCTGTTCCTTTGGCAACAGCGTTGATAACCGCTGGCCTGAATTGTGGCTCAGCAAAGACACATACGGCCTTCTTCTCAACCAGTTGTGTTCGTATCTGGTGTAAACGCTGTGCACCGGGTTGAATGGCTGGGTTGATAGTGAAATAGCCTAGCGGGCTTAACCCGAAACGCTTCTCAAAATAGCCATAGGCATCGTGAAACACGAAGTAGCCCTTCCCCTTGACAGGTGCCAGCATATTAACAACTTTTTCTTCTGTCTGCGCGAGTTGATCTGTAAAATTAAGCAGATTCGCGTCTAGTTTGTCTTTCTTTTGTGGCATTAGTTCCAATAATTTTGCATGAATTGCGATTGCAGTCTGCTTTGCCATCTCTGGGGACAGCCAAATGTGCATATTGTACTCGCCATGATGATGCCCTTCATGGGCATCTTCATCTGCGCCATGGTCGTGGTGAGCATCAGCACTTCCATGCTCGTGTTGATGATCGGCGTCATGATGCTCGTGCTCTTCCGCTTCAGCATGCTCATCATCGTGATGTCCACTCTCTTTTATCAGCGCATTCTGAATAGCTGGCAAGCCTGCCAGCGAAATCTGCGGAGCGGCGGAATGGGATGCCAGCGTCTTGGTTAAAAACGCTTCCATTTCCGGCCCAACCCAAATAACCAGCTCTGCCGACTCTAAACGCTGGACATCGCTCGGGCGCAGGGCATAATCGTGAGGCGATGCGCCATCCGGCAATAGCACCTCCGTTGGCGTTACCCCATCAGCGATGGCCGCAGCAATGAACCCAAGAGGACGAACGGAAGTAACGACCGCCGCCTGAGCACTTTCAACAGTGAACCCCGCAAAGAATAGTGCACCCGCGACAAATAGGGCTTTCAATTTTTGTTCATTTGGCGATTTTTTCGGTGTGAAGCTGGCTGGCATACGTGTTTTCTCATTCATTTACCGTTAATTTTGTGATATTATAACGTCACAGACACTCTGCAAACTAAATTTTATGTCTACACTCGTTTCGCTCGATCGCATTTCCGTCGCCTTTGGTGAACGTAACGTGCTTAGCGACATTTCGCTGAACCTGCAATCGGGCCGCATTCTCACGCTGCTTGGGCCCAATGGCGCAGGAAAATCCACGCTGGTACGCGTGGTGCTCGGCCTGCTGTCACCCACGGCAGGCACCCTGCATAAGCAACCGAATTTACGCATTGGCTACGTGCCGCAAAAACTGCATCTGGATGCGACCCTGCCCTTGACCGTGGGTCGCTTTATGCGATTACGTCCCGGCGTTAAGCAGCAGGATATTTTGCCTGCGCTCAAGCGGGTACAGGCCGCTCATTTGTTCGATCAACCGATGCAAAAGCTCTCGGGTGGCGAGACGCAGCGGGTGCTGCTGGCACGTGCGCTGCTCAATCAGCCCCAATTGCTGGTGTTGGATGAGCCGACACAGGGGGTGGATGTCAACGGACAATTGGCGCTGTACGACCTTATCAACCAGTTGCGGCAGGAGTTTAACTGCGGCGTGTTGATGGTTTCGCACGATTTGCACTTGGTGATGGCCAAAACCGACGAAGTACTGTGCCTGAATCAGCATGTGTGCTGTTCGGGTGCGCCAGAGGTCGTCTCTCTGCATCCTCAATTTCTTGCCATGTTCGGCCCGCGCGGCGCAGAGCAACTGGCGGTGTATCGCCACCACCATAATCATCGTCACGATTTAAACGGACGCATTATTTTAAAACGACAGGGCGGCAACGACGCATGATTGACATTTTGTTCCCCGGTTGGCTGGCCGGTATTTTTCTCGCATGTGCGGCCGGTCCACTCGGTTCGTTCGTGGTCTGGCGACGGATGTCTTATTTTGGTGATACGCTGGCCCATGCCTCTCTGCTGGGCGTTGCCATCGGTTTCCTGTTGGATATCAACGTCTATTACGCCGTTATTCTGGTAACACTACTGCTGGCACTGGGATTGGTGTGGCTTGAACGACGCCCGTATCTTGCCATCGACACGCTGCTTGGCATCATGGCGCACAGCGCGCTGTCGTTAGGACTGGTGGTGGTTAGCCTGATGAACAGCATTCGTGTTGACTTGATGGCCTACCTGTTTGGTGATTTGCTGTCGGTAACGACGCAGGATTTGTGGTTGATTGGACCGGGCGTGCTGGTGGTGATTGCCATCATGTGCTGGCAATGGCGTTCATTGCTTTCCATGACTATCAGCCAGGAGTTGGCACACGTAGACGGTGTCAATTTACAGCGCACCCGTTTAATCCTGATGCTGGTAACCGCGTTGACCATCGGGCTGGCAATGAAATTTGTCGGTGCGCTGATCATCACCTCATTGCTGATCATTCCTGCCGCCACCGCTCGCCGTTTTGCGCACACACCGGAGCAGATGGCGGGGTTGGCTGTAGTAGTGGGAATGCTCGCCGTGACCGGCGGCCTGATCTTCTCCGCCTTTTACAACACCCCAGCGGGCCCTTCTGTGGTGCTCAGCGCTTCGTTTCTGTTTATGCTGAGTCTGATTCGCAAACAACCCGCCTGAAGGCGGGTCAGGTTCTATCGATACCGAAATGGCGATACGCGTGCGCGGTGGCAATACGCCCGCGCGGCGTACGCTGAATAAAGCCCTGCTGAATCAGGTAAGGCTCCAGCACATCTTCAATGGTTTCCCGCTCTTCACCGATGGCCGCCGCCAGATTATCCAGCCCCACCGGCCCACCGGTAAATTTATCGATGATGGCCAGCAGCAGTTTGCGATCCATATAATCGAAGCCTTCCGTGTCTACCGCCAGCATATCCAGCGCCAGCCTCGCAGTTTCGGCATTAATGGCTCCACTCGATTTTACCTCTGAGTAATCACGGACCCGTCGCAGCAAACGGTTGGCAATACGCGGCGTGCCACGGGAACGTCGAGCCACTTCTAACGCCCCCTCATCGGTAAGATCCAATCCAAGGCATGCCGCGCTGCGGCCGACAATATGCTGTAAATCCTCGACCTTGTAGAATTCGAGCCGTTGTACAATGCCAAAACGATCGCGCAGTGGTGACGTCAAAGAGCCAACACGGGTCGTCGCGCCAATCAGAGTAAACGGGGGAAGATCGAGTTTAATCGAACGCGCGGCAGGTCCCTCACCGATCATGATATCCAGTTGATAATCTTCCATCGCCGGATAGAGCACTTCTTCCACCACGGGCGACAAACGATGGATTTCATCGATAAATAACACATCATGCGGTTCAAGGTTGGTTAACAGTGCCGCCAGGTCGCCGGCCTTCTCCAACACCGGGCCTGATGTGGTGCGCAGGCTCACGTTCATCTCATTGGCAACGATATTGGCGAGCGTGGTTTTTCCTAAACCGGGCGGACCAAAAATCAGCAAGTGATCCAGTGCCTCACCCCGTTTGCGGGCCGCCTCAATAAAGATTTCCATCTGCTCGCGCACCTGAGGCTGTCCGACGTATTCCGCCAGCATGCGCGGACGGATCGCACGGTCAATGATCTCTTCTTCAGGCATTTCTTGCGCAGAGATCAGGCGGTCGGCTTCAATCATGGCAATCCCCTTACAGTGCCGAGCGCAGCGCTTCGCGGATCAGCGACTCACAGTCCGCACCGGGTCGGGCAATTTTGGATACCATCCGGCTGGCTTCCTGCGGTTTATACCCCAAAGCCACCAGCGCTGAAGCCGCTTCACTTTCCGCATCTTCTTCGGGCGCTGCGGTGGATGCTGAATGGCTAAGAGGAACATCAATGGTAGCGGGATTAAACAGGTCTCCACTCATGCCTTTGAAGCGGTCTTTCATTTCTACTACCAACCGCTCTGCCGTTTTCTTACCGACTCCCGGCAGTTTGATTAACGTAGCGATCTCTTCTCGTTCAACGGCGCTTACGAACTGCTGTGCGGACATCCCTGAGAGGATTGCCAGCGCCAGTTTCGGCCCAACACCGTTGGTTTTAATCAACTCACGAAATAACGCACGTTCTTGCTTGTTGTTAAAACCAAACAATAACTGTGCATCTTCCCGCACCACAAACTGGGTGAAAATGACCGCTTCCTGGTTCAAATCGGGCAGTTCATAAAAGCAGGTCATCGGCATATGGACCTCGTAGCCAACCCCGTTGACTTCGATCAGCACCTGCGGCGGTTGTTTTTCCAGAATGATGCCTCTGAGACGACCAATCACGTTGACCTTCCTTTTCGTTACGTTAAAACCTTTTTGCTAGCTTATAGCATAAAAAAGGCTGGATGAATATCCAGCCTGATGTTCAACGCAGCCGCCCGCGCACTAAATTCAACCTGTCGGGGCCGATGCGTGTCAGATTCTGACTCAAATGACAGTGCGTAATGGCAATAGCGAGCGCATCGGCGGCGTCCGCCTGCGGATTCGCTGACAACTTTAGCAAGGTACGCACCATATGCTGCACCTGACTTTTTTCTGCCGCGCCGGTGCCGACAACCGTTTGTTTTACTTGCCGGGCAGCGTATTCAAAAATGGGTAACCCTTGATTGACACCCGCCACAATCGCCACACCGCGAGCCTGCCCCAGTTTCAGGGCTGAATCCGCATTTTTGGCCATAAAAACTTGTTCTATCGCCAGACAGTCGGGCTGAAACTGGGTGATTATCTCGCTCACTCCGGCATAAATCAGCTTCAATCGCGTAGGGAGATCGTCCACCCCGGTGCGAATGCAGCCACTGCCGACATAGCTGAGCTGACGCCCTTGCTGGCGGATAATGCCATATCCGGTAATGCGTGAACCGGGGTCGATGCCTAGAATTAGCGTCATAGCGCATCGCCCCCTGTTAACGCGTTAACCGTAATCCGCGAAAACACCATTACAGTGTTGCCGCTACCTCGTCGGAAATTTCACCGTTGTGATACACTTCCTGCACATCATCACAGTCTTCCAGCATGTCGATCAGGCGCATCAATTTGGGTGCGGTGTCTGCATCCATGTCGGCATTGGTCGACGGGATCATGGACACTTCTGCGGATTCGGCTTTCAGACCGGCGGCATCCAGCGCATCTTTCACCTGACCGAAGGTTTCCCACGGGGTAAAGACGTCGATAGCGCCATCGTCGTAGGTCATGACATCATCTGCGCCAGCTTCCAGCGCCGCGTCCATCACCTGATCTTCATCCAAACCCGGTGCATAAGAAATAACGCCTTTTTTGGTGAACAGATAGGAAACGGAACCATCGGTGCCCAGGTTACCCCCGCATTTGGTGAAGGCATGGCGCACTTCGGATACGGTACGATTGCGGTTGTCCCTCAGACATTCCACCATCACCGCCGTGCCGCCAGGGCCATAACCTTCATAAATGATGGTTTCCATGTTGTTATCTTCATCGCCACCGACACCACGCGCAATCGCGCGGTTCAGGGTATCGCGCGTCATGTTGTTGGAGAGCGCTTTATCGATGGCCGCACGCAAACGCGGGTTGGAGCCCGGATCGCCGCCGCCCAAACGGGCCGCCGTCACCAGTTCGCGGATAATTTTGGTAAAGATTTTGCCGCGTTTTGCATCCTGCGCCGCTTTACGATGCTTTGTGTTGGCCCACTTACTATGACCTGCCATAAAAATCTCCGAAAAAAGCCTCTTCAGGCCGGATAAATAACAAATTCTTCAATCGCCTGCCGGTTGCTCCACGATTTGGTCAGTTGCGCCGCCTCAGGCGCCGCTAACCAACGGTAGGCAAGATGCTCGGTGAGAATCACCTCGCGTTCACTCGGCAACGCCAGACAGAACCAGTGTTCCATGTTGTGCGTGATGCCAGGGGCATAGCGACGTCTCAAATGGGCAAAGAGCTCAAACTCGACACAGCGCTGACAGTCAAACAGGGATAATCCCTCAGCGGCGATATCGATGTTAACTTCTTCTTTCACTTCGCGCTGCGCGGTAAGCGCCGCAGTTTCACCGTCCTCAAGGCTGCCGGTAACCGACTGCCAAAAATCGGGATCGTCGCGACGCTGAAGCATCAGCACCCGTCCGGTATCCTGAGCATAAATAACGATCAGGGCCGAAACGGGACGCTTATAAGCCATCGGCGGTTACTCCGCATCCTGCACAGGTTTTGCTTTCGTCACCACAGCAATAGACAGCTCTTCCAAGGCTGCCGGATTGGCGTAACTCGGTGCCTCCGTCATCAGACAGGCTGCTGCGGTGGTTTTCGGGAAAGCGATCACGTCACGAATGTTTTCAGTACCGGTCAACAACATCACCAGACGGTCCAAACCGAACGCCAGACCAGCATGAGGCGGTGTACCGTATTTCAATGCATCCAGCAGGAAGCCAAATTTTTCACGCTGTTCCTGCTCGTTGATCCCCAGAATACGGAACACGGTCTGTTGCATTGCGCTGCTGTGAATACGCACGGAACCACCGCCGACTTCATAGCCGTTCAGTACCATATCGTACGCGTTAGCGATAGCGGAAACCGGGTTACTTTCCAGGGCTTCAGGCGTCATATCTCGCGGTGAAGTAAACGGGTGGTGCATGGCGGCCAACCCGCCTTCGCCATCGTCTTCAAACATCGGGAAGTCGATGACCCACAGCGGTTTCCAGCTTGCCAGATTGGTCAGGCCGAGATCGCGTCCCAGTTTAAGACGCAGCGCACCCAATGCATCCGTCACCACTTTCGCGCTATCTGCACCGAAGAACAGAATGTCTCCGTCTTCGGCTGCAGTGCGCTCCAACAGCGCTGCCAGCAGCGTTTCATTCAGGAATTTAGCCACCGGACTGGAAATACCTTCGAGCCCTTTCGCTTTCTCATTCACTTTAATATAGGCAAGACCCTTGGCACCGTAGATCTCGATAAATTTGCCGTATTCATCAATCTGTTTGCGGCTCAATTGTGCACCGCCCGGAACGCGAATCACCGCCACACGACCTTTGGCATCGTTAGCCGGACCGGAGAACACTTTAAAGTCGATCGTTTTGAGCAAATCGGCGACATCAACCAGTTCTAACGGGTTACGCAGGTCAGGTTTGTCGGAGCCAAAGCGGCGCATAGCTTCAGCAAACGTCATGATAGGGAAATCCCCCAGATCAATGCTTAAAATTTCTTGCCACAGTTCGCGCACCAGTTTTTCCATCACTTCACGCACCTGCGGTGCCGTCATGAAGGAGGTTTCGACGTCGATCTGGGTAAATTCCGGCTGACGATCCGCACGCAGATCCTCATCACGGAAGCATTTAACAATCTGGTAGTAACGGTCGAAACCGGACATCATCAGCAATTGCTTGAACAACTGCGGCGATTGCGGCAGCGCGTAGAATTTGCCCTTGTGCACTCGGCTTGGTACCAGGTAATCACGAGCCCCTTCAGGCGTGGCTTTGGTCAGCATCGGCGTTTCAATATCCAGAAAATCGTGGCTGTCCATAAAACGACGCACAAAACTGGTAATACGCGCGCGAGTTTTTAACCGCGTCGCCATTTCAGGGCGGCGCAAATCAAGATAGCGGTATTTTAAACGCGCTTCTTCAGTGTTGGTTTGGTTAGCATCCAGCGGCAGCGGCTCTGAGCGGTTGATAATCGTCAGCGCGGTCGCAAACACTTCCACGTCGCCCGTAGACATATCCTTATTCACCTGGCTTTCAGGGCGCGCACGTACCACACCGGTCAGTTGAATGCAGAATTCGTTACGCAGTTCTGAAGCCAAAGTGAAAGCATCCTGCCGATCGGGGTCGAAAAACACCTGGACCACGCCGTCGCGGTCACGCATATCGATAAAAATCAAACCACCCAGATCGCGGCGACGGTTAACCCAACCGCACAATGTCACTTCCTGGCCCACATGGGACGCGTTCAGTTGTCCACAATATTCAGTACGCATTACGATGTCCTTTTGAGCAATCACGCTAGAAATCATCTCAATGAGATATAATCACACCTACAACAACCACGCCTGAGAGCACCGGCCAGACCGCATCGTCACAGTGAGCGCAAACTCCGGCTCCATAAAACCCATCGGTTCTATAAAACACACGGGTTCCACACACAACGGCATTTCCCCACGCATCAGGTCACAACGGTGTTTTTTTGCGCGGAATGGTTGTTCTGGATTGCTGTTCAGTAAAAAAAGGTGGCTATTATAAAGGATATTCCCCGGAACGATAAGAGTGAAGCGGTTTCCGGGCAGTGATATGTCGCAAGAATTGTGAGAATTCCCTCTCGGTTAAAAAAATGTTTTACTGTTCTTCACTCTGTTAATGGGTTGCAACGGAATGTTTATTGGCTTACCACAATGGCAACATCCCGCGTGGCACAAGTTCGGACTGCGCACGCTGGCTGACTACGCGCGATATTTCAACGGTGTTGAAGGTAACACCACGTTTTATGCGCTGCCCAGCGCCGACAGCGTATTGCGTTGGCGGGACATGACCTCTGACAGTTTCCGATTCTGTTTCAAATTTCCTGCCACCATTAGTCATCAGGCAGGGTTACGCCACTGTGAAGAGGAAACGCGTCAGTTTTTTCATTGCCTGCAACCGCTCGCTTCGCGTGTTGGACAATTCTGGTTGCAGCTTCCTGCAGCCTTTTCGCCCGAGCGACTCCCCGATTTATGGCGTTTTCTCGATACGCTGCCGCAGGAATTCAACTACGGCGTCGAAGTTCGCCACCTTGCATTTTTTGCCAAAGGTGAGGATGAACAACAACTGAACCAAGGGCTTGCACAGCGTGCAATCGATAGGATCATGCTCGACAGTCGCCCAGTGCACCACGCGCGGCCGGATACGCCCGCGCTGCTGGAAGCCCAGCGAAAAAAACCGCGTTTGCCGGTTCATGCGCTGTTGACCGCACAGCACCCCGCCATCCGTTTTATTGGCAATGAAGATATTGCAGACAATTTGCGCTGGTTTGCTCCCTGTATTGATAAACTGAAGGTCTGGCAGGAACATTCTCCGTATCTGTTTATCCATACGCCTGACATTGGCAATGTACTCCCGCTGGCACTGGCGATATGGCCGTTATTAGCGCCGGTTATCGCTGCCTGCCCGCCGCGCTCTGACTGGCCGCAACAAGACGCCTTACTTTAAACAAATATGAAACAGCAACGTATTAAAAGGCTTTTTTTAGCATTTTTTATTATAATTTCAGGTTTTGAACTGCTTTTTTTTAAAAGCAGACATTACAGGCGACAGTCTGACAGCAGAAAGTTATCATTCTAACAGCCGAAGTCGGTTAATATTTTCTGTCAGGCAATGTTTGCCCGACAATGGAGTGGAACATGGTAAGCGCGCTCTATGTGGTGCTTGGCGCATTGTTGTTGGTAAAACTGTCTCTCGATGTGGTTAAACTGCGTATGCAATACCGCGTAGCTTACGGAGACGGTGGTTTTTATGAATTACAGACCGCCATCCGGGTGCATGGCAATGCCGTAGAATACCTCCCCATCGGCGCTATTCTTCTGGTGCTGATGGAAATGAACGGTGCCTTGATCGCCATGATTCACCTGTGCGGTATTTTGTTGATTATTGGCCGGCTCTTTCACTACGTGGGCTTGCGTCAACGTGAATTCCGCTGGCGTCGTACCGGAATGGCCGCTACCTACGCCTCACTGGTATTGATGTCGCTGTTCAATCTTTACTACCTTCCCTGGGAATTGGTGCTCACGCTCTATTAACCGCGCGTGTGAGGTTGGAGCGCCGTATGTACTGTGGCGCGCCGCAAGGAAACAGACTTTCTTATCCGTATTTGCTAGACTGTCCCACCTTTTTTATTAACCGCACTGTAATTTCGTGTCCATCATGCCAAATCGCGATACGCTTTTTTCTGTTCCCATAGCCCACCTCGGTGATTGGACCTTTGACGAACGCGTCGCTGAAGTCTTTCCCGATATGGTTCAGCGCTCCGTCCCCGGTTATTCTAATATTATCTCCATGATCGGCATGTTGGCCGAACGTTTCGTCAAACCAGATACTCAGATTTACGATCTGGGCTGCTCGCTAGGTGCCGCTACCCTGTCGATGCGGCGTAATATTCAGACCACGGGTTGCAACATTATCGCCGTTGACAACTCACCCGCGATGATTGAACGCTGTCGCCGCCATATTGATGCTTTTCGCGCAGCCACTCCCGTCAAGGTCATCGAAGCAGATATCCGCGACATCGTCATCGAAAATGCCTCCCTGGTGGTACTCAACTTCACCTTGCAATTCCTGGCACCGGAAGAGCGGCAAACGCTGTTAACGCGTATCTATCATGGCTTGAACCCCGGTGGTGCGCTGGTGTTATCGGAGAAGTTCAGCTTTGAAGACAGCAAAGTGGGTGAGCTGTTATTCAACATGCACCACTATTTCAAACGGGCAAATGGCTACAGCGAATTAGAGATCAGTCAAAAGCGCAATATGTTGGAAAACGTCATGCTGACCGATTCGGTGGAGACCCATAAATCTCGTCTGGCGCACGCTGGATTTCAACACAGCGAAGTGTGGTTCCAGTGCTTTAATTTTGGTTCGTTACTGGCGCTAAAAGCTGAGGATAAGGCGTGATCGATTTCGGCAATTTTTATCAGCTTATCGCGAAAGGCCCATTGAGCCATTGGTTAAATACGCTGCCAGCCCAACTGAGTGCATGGCAACGGGAATCACTGCACGGTAAATTTAAGCAATGGTTCAATGCCGTTGAAGCCTTGCCTGAACTAACGCCCTCGCAGCTAGATGTGCTACACAGCGTCAGCGCGGTGTTACAGCCGGATCTCAGCAATGGGCAGCATGAAGGGCTGGAAGTGCGCCTGCGTCAACTGATGCCATGGCGTAAAGGCCCCTATTCGCTTTACGGTGTCAATATCGACACCGAATGGCGCTCCGATTGGAAATGGGAGCGGCTAACGCCACATATCAGCGCCTTGCAGGGTCGTCTGGTATTGGATGTCGGTTGCGGCAGCGGTTATCACCTATGGCGCATGGTTGGTGCCGGTGCGCATCTGGCTGTGGGTATCGACCCAATGCAGCTTTTCGTCTGCCAATTCGAAGCCGTACGCAAACTGCTTGGTAACGATCAACGTGCGTATGTATTACCGCTTGGCATCGAACAACTGCCGGAGCTCGCTGCCTTTGATACCGTGTTCTCCATGGGCGTACTTTACCATCGCCGTTCGCCGCTCGATCATCTGTGGCAGTTGAAAAATCAGTTGGTTTCCGGTGGAGAACTGGTGCTGGAAACGCTGGTTATCGAGGGCGATGAAAATGCCGTGCTAGTGCCTGGCGAGCGTTACGCGCAAATGCGCAATGTTTACTTTATTCCCTCAGCGCCGGCGCTGGTACGCTGGTTGGAAAAGTGCGGTTTTGTCGATGTGCGTATCGTCGATCAGTGCGTCACTACCCTCGAGGAACAGCGCAGAACCTCATGGATGACCACAGAATCACTGGCCGATTTTCTCGATCCTAACGATCGCAGTAAAACCTGCGAAGGTTACCCCGCGCCATTGCGTGCCGTGATTGTGGCACGTAATCCGTAGCATCTCGCCCCGGCTTTGCGCCGGGGTTAATGAGATGGTCACCCCCACCCTGTGAGCGGTACGCTGAT
>SMLE01000097.1_pt1 | contig 16383 bp, 17 predicted proteins | sample 2451431 | NCBI scaffold set ML178787.1 | reverse complement strand
TCTGATCCTGTTTCACGCCGAAAGTTCGATTTATTCAACAAAGCCCCGACTGTTTCGAAAATAACCAGGTTCCTATTGAAGAGTGCTATTTCCGTTTTTTTATCAGGCGATCAATCCGCAGGATTGGCGTTGTACCAGCTGTGCGGGTTGCATGTAATCCCGCCAAACCCGTAGAGCCATTTTACTCTCCTTCGCGTTTTAACCTCCAGCGTTATATCTGTCCTGCCGCGCCCTTTACTTTCGCGCCGAATTCTGGAATAAGGCTCGCAACAGCGTGGTAGGGGAAGGCGAACCCGTGTGAAAATGATACGCTGTGATGCGATACCCTCAATCAACGTGGAGTGAACATGGAAACCGAGATTTTGCAGTTAAGCGCCCAGATTGGAGCGCGCCTGACTGCGTTGGGTGCAAAGGTGACCTGTGCAGAATCTTGTACGGGAGGCTGGATAGCGAAATCGATTACTGATGTGGCGGGGAGTTCCGGCTGGTTTGACTATGGATTTGTCACTTACAGCAACCAGGCAAAACAGCGCCTCATCGGTGTCAGTGAGGAAACGCTCGCCCAATACGGCGCAGTGAGTAAGCAAACCGTACGGGAAATGGCGCAGGGGGCCTTGCGCGCAGCGGGGGCTGATTATTCACTTTCTGTGAGCGGCATTGCTGGCCCCGACGGCGGTTCTGACGAAAAACCCGTTGGTACCGTCTGGTTTGGCTGGTGTGACAAGCATGGCAACCTACTGGCGCGTGAAATGCTGTTTCTTGGCGATAGGCATGCAGTGCGGCTTCAGGCCGTGCGTTTCGCACTTCAGATGCTTTTGGATGGATTTCTGCAAAAATAATCTTGATGCTGTATGTGTATACAGTATAATGCTGTTAATGATTCGGTGACACGCCTGTTTGATTACATACCAGTGTCAGTCACATAAAGCGCGCGGCCGTGTAGCGAGAGCGTTACGCCGCATGACAGGAGTAGAAATGGCTATTGACGAGAACAAACAAAAGGCATTGGCGGCTGCGCTGGGCCAGATCGAAAAGCAATTTGGTAAAGGTTCTATCATGCGTTTGGGCGAAGACCGCTCAATGGACGTTGAAACGATCTCTACCGGCTCTCTGTCACTTGATATTGCCTTGGGCGCTGGTGGGCTGCCAATGGGGCGTATCGTTGAAATCTACGGACCAGAATCGTCAGGTAAAACCACACTAACGCTGCAAGTTATCGCCGCTGCACAGCGTGAAGGTAAAACCTGCGCATTTATCGATGCTGAACATGCACTCGATCCGATTTATGCCAAAAAACTGGGTGTCGACATCGATAACCTGCTGTGTTCTCAGCCTGATACCGGCGAGCAGGCGTTAGAGATTTGCGATGCGTTGACGCGTTCAGGCGCGGTTGACGTGATCATCGTTGACTCCGTGGCGGCACTGACGCCAAAAGCGGAAATCGAAGGTGAAATCGGTGATTCCCACATGGGGCTGGCGGCTCGCATGATGAGTCAGGCGATGCGTAAGCTGGCCGGTAACTTGAAGCAGGCGAATACGCTGCTGATTTTTATCAACCAGATCCGTATGAAAATTGGCGTTATGTTTGGTAACCCGGAAACCACCACGGGGGGGAACGCGCTGAAGTTTTATGCTTCTGTACGTCTCGATATTCGCCGCATTGGCTCCATTAAAGATGGAGAAGAAGTGGTGGGCAGCGAAACCCGCGTGAAAGTGGTGAAAAACAAAGTGGCTGCGCCCTTTAAACAGGCTGAGTTCCAGATTATGTACGGTGAAGGGATCAACATCCACGGTGAATTGGTCGATCTTGGCGTGAAACATAAGCTGATTGAGAAAGCGGGTGCCTGGTATAGCTACAACGGCGACAAGATCGGGCAAGGCAAAGCGAATGCGTGTAATTACCTGAAAGAAAACCCGGCAGTCGCGGCCGAGTTGGATAAAAAACTGCGTGAAATGCTGTTGCACAACAAAGATCATGTGTCTGCACCAGCAAGCGAAGCGGGTTTCTACGATGATGCAGAAACCGCGGGTAGTGAAAATAACGGCGAGTTTTAAACCGCGTTAAGTGACTTGAATGGAGCACGATAAACGTTATTCGTAGTTTGTCGTGCTCTCTCACCAACATGTATCTCTAATGACACCACCAACTCCTTCTGTTAACGCACTCACTATTGCAATGCGCCTGTTAGCGGTACGCGATCACAGCGAAGGGGAGCTACGCCGCAAGTTGACGGCTCGTGTTGATCCGGTATTTGACGCTGCGGATATTGACGCTGCTTTGGCATATTGCCATGAACACGGCTGGTTGGATGATGCGCGATTTGCTCAGCGGTACATTCATGGACGAAGCCGAAAAGGTTATGGCTCTCAGCGTATTGTGGCGGAATTACGTCAGAAAGGCCTTTCGCGTTCTGTCATTTCATCCGCATTGATGGAATGTGAAATTGACTGGTTCGCCCTCGCGCAGCAGGTAGCAACGCGTAAATTTGGTGATGTGCCGCCAATTGACTGGAAAGAAAAAGCAAAACAGCAGCGATATTTGTTAACTCGCGGCTTTTCTCATGATGAAATTCAGGACATTTATACGAATTTTTCGCATTGAATGCATCCGGTGTTTTACTTCCCCCCGAAGAAAATTTATCTTATTCCCACTTTTTGTTCGTGAGTTGCACGGGTAGCGTCACTATGCTGCACTAGCCTTGCCCACGATCTGTTCTTTTAGTTTCATTCCAGGACAATTATGAGCAAGAGCACCGCTGAGATCCGTCAAGCGTTTCTCGATTTTTTCCAGAGTAAAGGACACCAGATCGTTTCCAGTAGTTCACTAGTGCCGAATAACGATCCGACATTGCTGTTTACCAACGCGGGAATGAACCAGTTCAAGGATGTTTTCCTGGGGCTGGACAAGCTCAACTATGTGCGTGCTACCACGTCACAGCGCTGCGTGCGTGCAGGCGGTAAGCATAACGATTTAGATAACGTCGGGTACACCGCGCGTCACCACACCTTCTTTGAAATGCTGGGTAATTTTAGCTTCGGTGACTACTTCAAGCGTGATGCCATCCAATATGCATGGGAACTGCTGACTGGCGCGCAATGGTTTAACCTGCCCAAAGAGAAATTATGGGTAACGGTATATGCCACCGACGATGAAGCTTATGACATCTGGGCAAACGAAGTCGGCGTACCCGCCGAGCGCATTATCCGTATTGGTGACAACAAGGGCGGTCAATACGCGTCTGACAACTTCTGGCAGATGGGGGATACTGGCCCATGTGGTCCGTGTTCGGAAATTTTTTACGATCATGGCGACCATATCCAGGGCGGTCCTCCGGGAAGCCCGGATGAAGATGGCGATCGCTATATCGAGATCTGGAACCTGGTATTTATGCAGTTCAACCGTCAGGCGGATGGCACCATGGTTCCGTTGCCTAAACCGTCTGTTGATACCGGGATGGGGCTGGAGCGTGTTACTGCGGTATTGCAACACGTCAATTCCAACTACGAGATCGATGTCTTTACCACATTGATCCAAGAAGCGGCGCGCGTTATTGGCACTCAGGATTTGAGCAACAAGTCCTTGCGCGTTATCGCTGACCATATCCGCTCCTGCGCATTCCTGATCGCTGATGGCGTCATGCCATCCAACGAAAACCGTGGTTATGTTCTGCGCCGTATTATTCGTCGCGCGGTGCGTCACGGTAATTTCCTCGGTGCCAAAGAGGCCTTCTTCTATAAATTGGTTGCGCCATTGATTCAGGTCATGGGGGCGGCGGCTGATGAATTGAAACAGCAGCGAGCGGTGGTTGAACAGGCGCTGAAAGCGGAAGAAGAGCAGTTTGCCCGCACGCTGGAACGCGGCCTTAGCCTGCTGGATGAAGAAATCAAAAACCTGAAAGGGAACGTACTGGACGGTGAGACGGCGTTCCGGCTGTATGACACTTACGGCTTCCCGTTCGATTTGACGGAAGACGTGTGCCGTGAGCACGATCTTACGGTGGATAAGGACGGCTTTGAGCGTGCGATGGAAGCACAACGCCAGCGCGCGCGTGAAACCAGTGGGTTCGGCATCGATTATAACACCCTGATTCGTGTTGATGTGGCCACGCCATTTACCGGATACGACAAGACACAGCAGCAGGCTACGGTTATTGCACTCTATCAAAACGGACAGGCGGTCGAAGCGATCAATGCCGGTGAAGAGGGCGTGGTTATCCTCAATGAAACACCGTTCTATGGGGAATCGGGCGGTCAGGTCGGCGATACCGGGACGCTGCATAATGCCAACGTGTGCTTTACGGTTGGGAATACCCAAAAGTTTGGTCAGGCAATTGGTCACCTGGGGTCTCTGACTCAGGGTACGCTGCGCGTCAATGATACGGTGAATGCTGATGTAGATAGTGAGCGTCGCGATCGTATTCGTCTTAACCACTCTGCCACTCATTTGCTGCACGCCGCGTTGCGCCAGGTACTGGGTGAGCATGTTGCTCAGAAAGGCTCGTTGGTTAACGATAACTACCTGCGGTTTGACTTCTCGCAGCCGGAAGCCATGACGGCAGAGCAAATCCGTCAGGTGGAAGATATTGTCAACGCGCAGATTCGTCGTAACCACGACGTTGACACTAACGTGATGGCGCTGTCGGATGCAAAAGCCAAAGGTGCAATGGCCCTGTTCGGCGAGAAATATGAAGACCATGTGCGTGTATTGATCATGGGCGATTTCTCCATTGAGCTGTGTGGCGGTACGCACGCCAAACGTACCGGGGATATCGGTTTGTTCCAGATTGTCTCCGAATCAGGGACGGCGGCGGGTATTCGACGCATTGAAGCCGTTACGGGCAGTGGGGCACTGGCGGCGCTGCATCGTCAAAGTGACGTATTACAGGATGTGACTCAACTGGTCAAAGGCGATAGCCATAACGTGGCGGAAAAAGTGCGTTCCCTGCTGGATCGTACTCGTCAGTTGGAAAAAGAGCTGCAACAGTTGAAAGAACAGCAGGCAGCCCAGGAAAGTGCCTCGCTCTCCTCGAAGGCGAAAACGATCAAGGGTGCGAAACTGTTGGTAACACAGTTGGATAACACCGACCCGAAATTATTGCGTACTATGGTGGACGATCTGAAGAACCAGCTCGGTTCAGCCATCATTGTGCTGGCAACCGTCTCAGAAGATAAAGTCAGCTTGATTTCCGGTATCACCAAGGATTTGACCGATCGTGTTAAAGCCGGTGAATTGATTGGCTTTATCGCTCAGCAGGTCGGTGGTAAAGGGGGGGGACGTCCTGATATGGCACAAGCCGGTGGGAACAATCCAGCCGCTTTACCTTCGGCACTATCTAGCGTTGAAACATGGGTAACGGATAGGCTATAACTATAAATAGTGTGTTATCTCAACGAAACGCCAAAATATTTATTTTGGCGTTTTCCCCTTAGGCCAGGGACGTGCGCTGGGGGGAAATATCGGTCTGCCGAGCTTGTGTTGGTAAGCGGAGCATGCCGTAGCCCTTTGTTGTGATAACAAATGTCGTGATAAAACAGCGAAAACGGCTGACATCGACTAAACTAAAAGTAACGATACACTGGAGTAAGATGGTGGAGTGCGTTTCCCCATTTAGGTTTATGTTTTCACGGCGCATGATGGAGAATGGCGGGGAGACAAAGAGACCCGACTCTTATAATCTTTCAAGGAGCAAAGAATGCTTATTTTGACTCGTCGAGTTGGCGAAACCCTCATGATTGGCGATGAGGTGACGGTTACTGTGCTAGGGGTAAAGGGCAACCAGGTTCGTATTGGTGTTAATGCGCCGAAAGAAGTTTCTGTTCACCGCGAAGAGATTTACCAGCGGATCCAAGCGGAAAAGTCGCAACCGACGTCCTACTGATTTACCAAGCGTCTCGCCTCTCAGGCGGGACGCGTTCATTTTAGCTTCCCTGAATATCCTCCATGCCGTTTTAGTTTCCTATGAGTGCGTTTTGTCACAGGCATCAATAGCCGTTAACGCTGTTGATAAAATAGACTTTTCGCTGTGAATCTGTGCGTGTTGGGTGTGATTTGTTCAAACAACCAAGAGTTAGGAAAAATTGTTTGACTTATAAGTCCGGGAAAGTAATATGTGCGCCACGCAGTACCGGTGAGCACGATGAAAGAAACATCATCATCGTGGTTCGAAGGTTAGCGTGTTGGTGAGGTGGCCGAGAGGCTGAAGGCGCTCCCCTGCTAAGGGAGTATGCGGTCAAAAGCTGCATCGAGGGTTCGAATCCCTCCCTCACCGCCATTTACTATGCATCCGTAGCTCAGCTGGATAGAGTACTCGGCTACGAACCGAGCGGTCGGAGGTTCGAATCCTCCCGGATGCACCATAACACCGATGATAAATGATGAAAGTTACGTATCTATCAGGGTCATGAAAATAGTAAATGTTGTTACTCTTACGCGTTGTAAGCAAACGCTGCTTGATACAAAGAATTTTTCTGCATCCGTAGCTCAGCTGGATAGAGTACTCGGCTACGAACCGAGCGGTCGGAGGTTCGAATCCTCCCGGATGCACCATTCCTCATGTTGTGAATCATAATATTCCATACTTTTCCTTTGATTTTATCCCCAGCGTTGCCTGCATGCGGCTAATCCATCCTTGCTAACCGCTTATACACCGATAGCCTTGCTTTTTGTGGTTTTATTGAACCAGCGACATCATTTTGACTTTGCGCTAAAGTAACGGCTCTTTTGCGCTATTCACGGAGTCACGATGTACGATCGTTATCAAGGTCTTATTTTTGATATGGATGGCACCATCCTCGATACAGAGCCCACGCACCGCGCAGCCTGGCATAACATTCTGGGCAAGTACGGCATGACCTATGATGCTCAAGAAATGGTGGCGTACAATGGTGCTCCCATTGAGAAAATCGCAGCGGTGATCCTGGCCCGGCATAACGTGGATATGGACCCAAAGGCGCTGGCCACTGAAAAGCTGGCGCTGGTGGAAGAGATGCTGTTTGATACGGTTAAGCCGTTGCCCTTGATTGACGTGGTGAAAGCGTACCTGGGACGTCGACCTATGACGGTTGGTACCGGTAGCCCACGCCATCTGGCTGACAGGCTGCTACGTCATCTTGGCTTGCGCGACTACTTTGTTGGTATTGTCGGCGCGGAGGATGTACTGCATCATAAACCGTTTCCTGACACCTTCCTGCGCTGCGCCCAGCTCATGCAGGTAGAGCCTGAAACCTGCGTCGTATTTGAAGATGCGAATTTCGGCATTCAGGCAGCACAGCGCGCAAACATGGCTGTTGTCGATGTGCGCACGCTGTGAGTGCCTTCTGGGGACTGGTTTCTCTCTTCTGGAGTAGTTTTCTCAGCGCGACATTATTACCTGGCAGCTCTGAAGTGCTGCTGGTCTCTTTATTGGTGGCGAAGGTTACCGGCGCGGTGCCGCTGATTGTCGTGGCAACAATAGGCAATACGCTGGGCGGTATGACCAATCTGGTGCTGGGGTGTATTCTGCCACGGCCAAAGCCGCGTACCGGCACGTTGACGGCGCTACGCTGGTTGCAGCGTTATGGTCCGGTGGCGCTTTTGTTGAGGTGGGTCCCGGTTATTGGCGACGTGCTATGCGTGGCAGCGGGATGGCTGCGCATGCCGTGGTTGTACTCTACGCTTTTTATCTGTATCGGAAAAGCGCTGCGTTATATCGTGGTGGCCATAGTGGCATTACAAGGAATGACTTTGTGGTCATAACGTGTAGCACTGTATTTTAGTAGAGATGATACGATTTCATTATGCGAACAATCATTACATCTAACAGCGGGAGGTCGATTTGATCCCGGATATATCACAAGCGTTGACCTGTCTTGAGCATCACCCTGATGCGGTGAAGGGGATTCAACGCGGTATTGAACGCGAAACGTTACGCGTACAGCCCAATGGACATTTGGCACAGACAGGGCACCCAGAAAATTTAGGGGCGGCATTAACCCATCCCTGGATCACAACGGATTTCGCAGAATCCTTATTAGAATTTATTACGCCTGTAGATCGGGATGTCGATCACCTGTTGGCATTCTTACAGGACATTCACCGCTATGTCGCGCGTAACATCGGTTCTGAGCGGTTATGGCCGTTTAGCATGCCGTGTTTTATTCCCGATGAGACAACTATCGAGCTGGCTCAGTACGGCACATCGAACGTTGGCCGGTTTAGAACGCTCTACCGTGAGGGGTTGAAAAACCGCTATGGCGCGTTGATGCAGACCATTTCCGGCGTGCATTACAACTTTTCACTGCCGCTGGCATTCTGGCAAGCGCGTGCAGGCGTCGCTGACGTTGAAAGCGGTAAGCAGGAGATATCCGCCGGTTATTTTCGTTTGATTCGTAACTACTACCGTTTCGGATGGGTGATTCCTTATCTGTTTGGCGCCTCGCCCGCGATCTGCTCTTCTTTTTTGCAGGGGCGTGAAACGGCATTGCCGTTTGAACGTGGCGAAAACGGGCTCTATTATCTTCCCTACGCGACCTCGTTGCGTTTGAGCGATCTGGGCTACACCAACAAATCACAGAGCAATCTGGGCATCACGTTTAATACGCTGGATGGATATGTGGCAGCGCTGAAGCGTGCGATCAAAACGCCGTCAGCGGAATATGCCGCTATGGGGGTTAAACAAGGCGATCGCTACTTGCAGCTCAATACCAACGTGTTGCAGATCGAAAATGAGCTGTATGCGCCGATCCGTCCTAAACGTGTAACTCGCAGTGGCGAAACGCCCTCTGATGCGCTGATGCGCGGCGGTATTGAGTATATTGAAGTACGCTCACTGGATATCAATCCCTTTACCCCGTCAGGGGTCAGCGCCGAGCAGGTGCGTTTCCTCGATCTGTTCCTGATCTGGTGCGCACTGGCTGATGCGCCGGAAATGGATAGCGCCGAACTGCAATGTACCCGTAAAAACTGGAACCGTATTATTCTGGAAGGGCGCAAACCGGGGTTGACCGTCGGTATGGGATGTGAAACGCGGCAGCAGCCATTGGCTGATGTCGGACATGCCTTGTTCCGCGATCTGCGTCGCGTGGCAGAAGTGCTGGATAGAGAACATGAACAGCCCTATTATCAGCAGGTCTGCGACGAGTTGAGCGTGGGGTTCGATAAGCCGGAAAATACGTTCTCCGGGCGTCTGTTGCCGTTATTGAAAGCGCAGGGCTGCGGTAATCTTGGCTTGACGTTGGCAGACCGCTATCGTGAGCAGCTCAGTCAAGAGCCTTTAGCGGTGTTGACGGAGGCGCAGTTTGTTGCCGAGAGTGAACGCGCCTGGCAAAAACAGCGCGCGCTGGAAGCGCAAGATACGCTGTCGTTCGAGGCCTATCTGGCAGCGACTCAGGCTTGAGCAGACACTAGATAAAGAAAAGGCCACGGTATAAGCCGTGACCGAAAAACATCTCTGAGAAATAGGGATGATGATAATAAATGCGTGTCTTTCATAGAGTCAGACTCGTTGGGAACCAAAAAGTTTCTTGGAAAGATGAAAAAAGTCATTTTTTTTATGAGGAGGTGGCAACATGCCGTTATTAGATAGCTTCACCGTAGACCATACCCGCATGGCAGCACCGGCGGTTCGAGTGGCTAAAACCATGACAACCCCTCATGGCGACACCATTACCGTGTTCGACCTGCGTTTCTGTCGCCCGAATAAAGAGGTGATGCCGGAGCGCGGTATTCATACGCTGGAGCACCTGTTTGCCGGTTTCATGCGCAACCATCTCAACGGTGATGGCGTTGAGATTATCGATATTTCTCCGATGGGTTGCCGCACGGGATTCTACATGAGCCTGATTGGCACACCGGCAGAGCAACGCGTGGCTAAAGCCTGGAGCGCGGCGATGGAGGATGTGCTCAAAGTGACCGATCAACGCAAAATCCCTGAGCTAAACGAGTTCCAGTGCGGCACCTATGAGATGCACTCTCTGGAAGAGGCTCAGGACATTGCACGCCATATTCTGGCGCATCCAATTGGCGTCAACCAGAACGATGATCTGGCGTTACCGAAGGATAAACTGGCAGAGTTGCATATCTAAAAAATAAAAAAGGCACCCTTCACCAGGTGCCTTTTTTGTTTGCATATCGTCACGGATAAAGCGTATTACTGTGCAACAAAGTGCTGGATAACACGGCTGCCGAAGTAGGCCAGCGTCAGTAACAGTGTGCCCACCATGCTGAACCATACTACTCGGCGTCCGCGCCACCCTTCATGGTAATGCCCCCACAGCAGCAGAATATAGTTAAACCAGGCAAACAAGGAGAACAGCGCCTTGTGCAGATTCTCTTTGTTCTCAATGATGTTATCCATGTAAAACAAACCGCTGCACAACGTCATCGTCAGCAGGATGACGCCAATTTGCGTGACATGAAACATCTTGCGCTCAATGCTCAACAGCGGCGGCATTTCAGAAACGATGCTCAGCTTTTTGTTTTTGAGCAGATAATCGATCAGTGCTAATTGCAGCGCATAGAGCGCGGCAATAATCAGGGTGGCATAAGAGAACAACGCCAGCCCGATATGGAACAGCAACCCCGGCGTTTTTTCCAGATGTGTTATAAACTCACCGGGCAAAAAGCTGGCAAAGGCCAGATTAATAAGCGCAAACGCGTAAACGATAGGCAACAGAAACCAGCCACGATTGCGCGACGCAACAACCGTCATCACGGTGCATATCATCAGGCTGATGGTAGAGCCGATATTCAACAGGCTAAGATTCTGCCCGGTTTGCACATCAAAAATGCGGTGATAGAGCGTAATGGCGTGGCAGATCAGGGCCACTGTCGCAGAGATCATCGCCAACCGACGGTAGGCACTCTGTTTGCGCAATAGGCCAGGAATAATCAGTCCCAGGCTGATTGAGTAGGCGACTAACGCTGTAATGGCAAAGAGTGGCATAGTGATCAACACATTGAGCGGCTGTTGAAGTGATAGGGAGTGCCAGTATAGCGGTTGTCTCGTCACGCACCAACCGGTTATCGTCGCGCTTCACAGCAATCGTTTCGTCTTTCATGGTATAATCAGCCATATTTGTCCAGAGTGTCGCGTATGCGGCCCGCCTTTCGTTGAGCACAAGATAATGTTTGATAACTTAACTGACAGACTCTCGCGCACATTGCGCAACATCAGTGGCCGCGGACGGTTGACTGAAGACAATATCAAAGACACCCTGCGCGAAGTGCGTATGGCCTTACTTGAAGCCGATGTGGCGCTCCCTGTGGTGCGTGATTTTATCAACCGGGTCAAAGAAAGTGCCGTCGGGCATGAAGTAAACAAAAGCCTGTCGCCGGGCCAGGAATTCATCAAGATCGTCAAAAACGAACTTGTTGCCGCGATGGGAGAAACCAACGAAGCCTTGAATCTGACAGCTCAACCGCCGGCCGTGGTGTTGATGGCGGGTTTGCAAGGGGCGGGTAAAACCACCAGCGTGGGTAAGCTGGGCAAGTTCCTGCGTGAGAAGCACAAGAAGAAAGTGCTGGTGGTTTCCGCGGACGTATACCGCCCCGCGGCGATCAAACAGTTGGAAACCCTGGCTCAAACGGTCGAGGTGGATTTCTTCCCCTCCGACGCGCATGAAAAACCGCTTGATATCGTTAATCGCGCGTTACAACACGCCAAGCTGAAGTTTTACGATGTGCTGCTGGTGGATACGGCCGGCCGTCTGCACGTTGACGAAGCGATGATGGACGAGATCAAGCAGGTGCATGCGGCCATCAAGCCTGTTGAAACACTGTTTGTGGTTGACGCAATGACCGGTCAGGATGCGGCCAATACCGCAAAAGCCTTTAATGAGGCACTGCCGCTTACCGGTGTGATTTTGACTAAAATTGATGGTGATGCGCGCGGCGGTGCGGCGCTGTCAATTCGTCATATTACCGGCAAACCGATTAAATTCCTCGGCGTTGGCGAAAAGACAGAAGCCTTGGAGCCGTTCCATCCCGAACGTATTGCGTCGCGTATTCTCGGTATGGGGGATGTGCTTTCCCTGATCGAAGATATTGAAAGCAAGGTTGACCGCTCTCAGGCGGAAAAACTGGCGAAAAAGCTGAAGAAAGGGGATGGTTTTGATTTAACCGACTCCCTCGATCAGCTTAAGCAGATGCGTAACATGGGCGGCATGGCCAGCATGATGAGCAAGCTGCCGGGCGTGGGACAGTTGCCGGACAACGTGAAATCTCAAATGGATGACAAAGTGCTGGTGCGTATGGAAGCTATCATCAACTCGATGACGCAACAGGAGCGCGCCAAACCGGAAATCATCAAAGGGTCACGCAAGCGTCGTATCGCCACTGGGTCAGGTATGCAAGTGCAAGACGTCAACCGTTTGTTAAAACAGTTTGACGACATGCAGCGTATGATGAAAAAGATGAAAAATGGCGGTATGGCAAAAATGATGCGCAGCATGAAAGGCATGATGCCGCCGGGTTTCCCAGGGCGTTAATCGCGATTTTTTTGCTCTTGGCTGCGCAAGTTGACGCTTTAGATTGCTTTTTGCGCCAAAATGAGTAAAATTTTCGGGCTTTTTATATGACACCCGGGCCCCGTTCCTCGATAGGGCCCGGCTGTTTTATTAACTAAAGAGGATGTTATGGTAACAATTCGTTTGGCACGTGGCGGCGCGAAAAAACGCCCGTTCTATCAAGTCGTCGTGACTGACAGCCGCAATGCACGCGACGGTTGTTTCATCGAGCGCGTCGGTTTCTTCAACCCGATCGCAGCCGGTAAAGCCGAAGCTCTGCGTCTGGATCTGGACCGTATTGCACATTGGGTTGGCCAAGGTGCAACTATCTCTGATCGCGTTTCTGCGCTGATCAAAGATGCACAAAAAGCTGCGTAATCTGCTGCGGTGGTGACAATGAGCAAGCAACTTAACCCGTCATCCCCTGTTAATCCCATCGTAATGGGAAAAATGGGGTCAACGTATGGTATTCGGGGTTGGCTCAGAGTGTTTTCCTCCACCGAAGAAACCGAGAGCATTTTTGATTACCAGCCTTGGTATATCCAGTCTCAGGGATCTTGGCTGATTGTCGAGATCGAAAGCTGGAAACACCACAATCAGTATCTGATCATCAAAGTAAAAGGTGCTGATGATCGCGATGCGGCAAATTTATTAACGAACGCTGAGATCGTTGTAGATTCTGCACAGCTTCCTGATTTGGAGGAAGGTGATTATTACTGGAAGGATCTTTTTGGCTGCGAAGTCATTACATCTGCGGGATATCAGCTGGGCAAAGTCGTTGATATGATGGAAACCGGTTCTAACGATGTGCTGGTGGTCAAAGCTAACCTGAAAGATGCCTTCGGCGCGAAGGAACGGTTGGTTCCGTTTCTGACCGGACAGGTTATCAAGCACGTAGACCTTTCTACGAAAACGATTGAAGTAGATTGGGACCCGAGTTTTTGAGCTCTGAATCAAACGAACGAACTGAGTGGAACGCAAAAATGTGGATTGGGGTGATTAGCCTGTTTCCAGAGATGTTTCGCACAGTGGTTGATTATGGAGTCACTGGTCGGGCAGTAAAAAATGGCCTGCTGAACGTAACGTGTTGGAATCCTCGTGATTTCGCCTACGATCGGCATCGTACCGTGGACGATCGCCCTTATGGTGGCGGCCCCGGTATGCTGATGATGGTGCAACCCTTGCGGGATGCCATTCATGAAGCAAAGGCCGCGGCAGGCGACGGTGCCAGGGTGATTTATTTATCACCTCAGGGCCGTAAGCTGGATCAACAGGGCGTACGGCAGCTCGCAACGCATCAGAAACTGATTTTGGTGTGTGGCCGGTATGAAGGGATTGACGAGCGCGTAATCAGAACCGAAATTGATGAAGAATGGTCAATCGGGGATTACGTTCTCAGTGGCGGTGAGTTGCCAGCAATGGTGCTTATCGACTCGGTATCCCGTTTTATTCCCGGCGTGCTGGGGCATGAATCTTCTGCGGAAGAGGACTCCTTTGCTGATGGGCTGTTGGATTGTCCACACTTCACTCGTCCTGAAGTGCTGGAAGGCGTGGAGGTTCCCCCGGTGTTACTGTCGGGAAACCATGCTGAAATACGTCGCTGGCGATTAAAGCAGTCGCTTGGCCGAACCTGGCTTAGAAGACCTGAACTTCTGAAAAGCCTAGCTCTGACTGACGAGCAAACGGCGTTGCTGACTGAGTTCCAGCGTGAACATCAGCCTGAGCAACGAGAGGATTAGGGCGTTGCACTTCGGTGCGCGTACCCATGTATCAGTTTACCTAGGGTAAGAGACATATTATGAGCAACATTATTAAGCAGCTTGAACAAGAGCAGATGAAACAGGACGTACCTGCATTTCGTCCGGGTGATTCCGTGGAAGTGAAGGTATGGGTCGTTGAAGGTAGCAAAAAACGTCTGCAGGCATTCGAGGGCGTGGTTATCGCTATTCGTAACCGCGGTCTGCACTCTGCATTCACTGTTCGCAAAATTTCTAACGGCGAAGGCGTAGAGCGTGTATTCCAGACTCACTCTCCGGTTGTTGACAGCATCACTGTGAAACGTCGTGGTGCAGTACGCCAGGCTAAACTGTATTACCTGCGTGAGCGCACTGGTAAGTCTGCTCGTATCAAAGAGCGTCTTAACTAAGAGTTCGCTAACGCGACATCTGAAAGCTTTTAGTTATCAATGGCTTAGCCAATGGCCAAGCCCTTTTTTTATTCGTTTGATATACGTTATTTATCTGTGTCCTTCAGGGACAGATTTTTTACACCTCATTTTACTTCTGAATATCTAAAACATTAGGGTCAATACCTTCTGTTATTCATTTTGATAAATATTATATTTTCTATTCATCTTTTTAGAAGGGGGTAAAATGATTAATCAGACTTCAACTTTATCATCTTATTGCAACAGCTTGAATACATATAAACAAGATGTCATTTGTGATCAGGTAAGTGTCTTTAGAGATGTTGTGGATTCTTCAAAAAATAAAGTGCACCTCAGTGATGATGCAAAAAAAATATTGAACGTGATAACGCTAGGGTTGAGTTATTATATAATTCAATTCATAGAAGGGCGTTTGAGTGAAACCGCATTAGCTGACTATACAGAAATTACGGAAACGTTGATAAATGCCTTTGACACTGAGATGCAATGTATAAAAATCCCCCTAGGAAAGGGAAAATACATTGAGTTTAATGAAACAACAAGCGAGGGGAAAAATTTCGAAACGATAGTAACTGCGATACGACCTAAAATGTTCAGGACACTGAAATATAAAGATCAAGAATTAAAAGTTAACAAGTCATTGTCACAGATAGCAGAAATGTTGGTAGTTGATGTAATGAATAACAAAGAGAGACTAGAGGGTAGATTTACTAATCTTATCACACGCGCTGAATGTATACATGAACGCTTGGTAAAAAAACAAGAAGAAAATACAGTGGCTCCGAATACGAACTTACGCCATGATATTACTCACCCGATGAAATATAAGAAAAAAACGGTAAGTGCTAAATTAAATGAAATTCACATTGATGGAAAATCCTCATTGACCTATTTAAGTAAGGAAAAGATGTTTTTGGGGATGAGATTTGATGAGCATAAAGTGTTGGGTGTAACATCCCTGAGTGGAAAGAAATACATCTTTAGCCTTTCTCATGGAGAGCTAAAGAATATAGGTCATGAGGAGGGGGTTTGTTATTTTAAATTGAATGTAGGGCGGAGGAAAAATCCCGAAGGAATACTAAGGGTTTATAATGAGTTGGTTGATGTGGCAAATAAATATGGGCTTACGGACCATAATATTAAAGTTTTTGCTAAAGAAAAGAATCCTGACTTGAATTTTCAGATAAATAATCCAGGGGGATATTCGAAGCCAGTTGACGATCATAACCCATTTTTGGATAATAAACTTTCTTCAAGTTATAAAAACCGTTAATGTAGTATCCATCCTTGTAACGTGTAAATCAATGAACGCTAGCAAGCGTCATTTTCTGTAATATTCATTAGTACCATTAGTTATTACTATCACTGTTTTTTGCCAACTGGATTTGAGTTGCTCAGCATTTTCTAAACTGTCGCAGCTGGCGGGAAAATCTTTTCCCGCTTTTCCCCATTCCTCCAGTCGGGTTGCATGGCACAATGTGGCTTGTCCATCCTGATAACCCTGTAAGTAATGAGAGCGATCAATGGCCGTATCGCCAGACCATTCCACCAGAGCATCGTTGTCTTTCACCACGTTTCCGACCATGGCATCGTTGAGTCCCATGTTATACCAGAGGGAATGGGACTTTTCCGGTGACGGTGTCTGAGAGGTTTGACAACTGGCAAGCAACAATGTCAGGCATAACATGTATTAGCTCAGACCTGATCTGACAGTTACCGGTTATTTATACAGG
>SMLE01000201.1_pt1 | contig 16403 bp, 15 predicted proteins | sample 2451431 | NCBI scaffold set ML178787.1 | reverse complement strand
TCAATATTCGACGCTGTTTGCTGGTCAAAATTCAACGCTGATTGACAGGCGGGAATAATCCCGCCATTTTTTGTCCATAAAAAAAGGCCGATCGCTAGATCGGCCTTTTTTACTGAATGCGCAAGTTACATCGCTTTTTTCGTCAGCTCAATAACACGCAGTTTCGCAATCGCTTTCGACAATTCTGCGGAAGCCTGTGCGAAATCCACATCGCCATGCGAATTGCGAATGTGATCTTCCGCTTTACGCTTGGATTCCAGCGCGCGCGCTTCATCAAGGTCCTGCCCACGGATGGCGGTATCGGACAGCACGGTCACGGAGTTCGGTTGCACCTCAAGGACGCCGCCGGACAGATAGATATACTCTTCTTCGCCGTGTTGCTTAACGATACGCACCATACCAGGTTTAATGGCAGTGAGCAGCGGGGCGTGGCCAGGGTAAATACCCAGTTCGCCCTCACTCCCCGTCACCTGGATCTTTTGCACCAGGCCGGAGAACATTTCCTGTTCTGCGCTAACGACATCCAGATGGTAAGTCATAGCCATATCAACCTCCTAACAGACGTTACAGTTTCTTGGCTTTTTCCACTGCTTCGTCAATGGAGCCAACCATGTAGAACGCCTGCTCCGGCAGATGGTCGTATTCACCGTCCATGATGCCTTTAAAGCCGCGGATGGTGTCTTTCAGTGACACGTATTTGCCCGGAGAACCGGTAAATACTTCTGCCACGAAGAACGGCTGCGACAGGAAGCGCTGGATTTTACGCGCACGGGCAACGACCAGTTTGTCTTCTTCAGACAGCTCGTCCATACCCAGGATCGCGATGATATCCTTCAGTTCCTGATAGCGTTGCAGAATGGACTGCACGCCACGCGCTACGGCGTAGTGTTCCTGACCAACCACCAGCGGATCCAATTGACGGCTGGTAGAGTCCAGCGGGTCAACGGCCGGGTAGATACCCAGAGACGCGATTTGACGGCTCAGTACCACGGTCGCATCCAAGTGGGCGAAGGTGGTGGCTGGCGACGGGTCAGTCAAGTCATCCGCAGGGACGTATACGGCCTGTACAGAGGTGATAGAACCGGTTTTGGTAGAGGTGATACGTTCTTGCAGCACGCCCATCTCTTCCGCCAGCGTCGGCTGATAACCTACCGCAGAAGGCATACGACCCAGCAGTGCGGATACTTCCGTACCGGCCAAGGTATAACGGTAGATGTTATCGACGAACAGCAGTACGTCACGGCCTTCATCACGGAATTTTTCCGCCATGGTCAAGCCAGTCAGTGCTACGCGCAGACGGTTGCCTGGCGGCTCGTTCATCTGGCCGTAAACCAGTGATACTTTGTCAATAACGTTGGAGTCGGTCATTTCGTGGTAGAAGTCGTTACCTTCACGGGTACGTTCCCCTACACCGGCAAATACGGAGTAACCGGAGTGCTCGATCGCGATATTACGGATCAGCTCCATCATGTTTACCGTTTTACCTACACCAGCACCACCGAAGAGGCCCACTTTACCGCCCTTGGCGAACGGACACATCAGGTCGATAACCTTGATACCCGTTTCCAGCAGTTCCTGGGAGTTGGAGAGCTCTTCGTAGCTCGGCGCCTGACGGTGAATCGCCCAACGCTCTTCTTCGCCGATCTCGCCTTTCATGTCGACCGGTTCGCCCAGTACGTTCATGATACGGCCCAGCGTGGCTTTGCCTACCGGTACTTCGATCGGATGGCCCAGGCTGTTCACTTTCAGCCCGCGACGCAAACCGTCAGAAGAACCCATTGCAATACAACGAACAACGCCGCCGCCCAACTGTTGCTGCGTTTCCAGCACCAGTTTTTCAGCACCGTTTTCAACCTCAAGCGCATCGTACACGTTAGGTACGGCATCTTGCGGGAACTCGACGTCGACCACGGCGCCGATTACCTGGATGATCTTTCCAGTTGCCATCTTGAATCCTCTACGTAATTCGACAATACGTAATTCGTAAACCTGGTTTAAACCGCGGAGGCTCCCGATACGATCTCGGTGAGTTCCTGCGTGATGCTGGCCTGACGAGCCTTGTTGTAAACCAACTGCAACTCTTTGATCAGGCTACCGCCGTTATCCGTTGCGGCTTTCATCGCAACCATACGAGCGGCCTGTTCACTGGCCAGGTTTTCTACGACGCCCTGATAAACCTGAGACTCCACATAGCGGCGCAACAGGGTATCCAGCAGCGACTTAGGATCGGGTTCATACAGGTAATCCCAGGATTTCTTCTTCAGTTCGCCATCGTCCGCAGGCGGCAGAGGCAGAGGTAGAAGCTGAACCACTTGGGGTTCCTGAGACATGGTATTGATGAACTTGTTACTCACAATGTACAGCTTGTCCAGACGACCTTCGTCGTAGGCTTGCAGCATCACTTTTACCGGCCCGATCAGTTCGGACAGGCTAGGGTTATCCCCCATGCCGGTAACCTGAGCAACAACGTTACCGCCCACAGAACCGAAGAACGAAACCCCTTTGGAACCGATCATCGCCAGATCGCTCTGCACGCCTTTATCGCACCAGGTTTTCATGTCGGCCAGCAGTTTTTTGAACAGGTTAATGTTCAAGCCACCGCACAGGCCACGGTCCGTGGACACCACCAAATACCCGACGCGCTTAACGTCACGCTCTTCCAGGTACGGATGTTTATATTCCAGATTCCCTAACGCCAGGTGACCAATCACCGTGCGGATGGTCTCTGCATAAGGACGGCTGGCCGCCATACGATCCTGCGATTTACGCATTTTGGAAGCGGCGACCATTTCCATCGCTTTAGTGATCTTCTGCGTGTTCTGGACGCTTGCGATCTTACTACGTATCTCTTTTGCGCCGGCCATCTTTGCATCTCCTCAATGCCTGAAGGCCTGCCTGATGGCAGGCCTACGGGCGTTACCAGGACTGGGTTGCCTTGAAGGTATCAAGGATAGTTTTGAACTTACCCTCGATCTCATCGTTATAAGCGCCAGTCTGGTCGATTTGTTGCAGAAGATCGCCGTGTTCGCGGTCGGCATACGCCAACAGCGCCGCTTCAAAGCTGCCTACTTTCGCCAGTTCAACATCAGCCAGATAGCCACGTTCCGCAGCGAACAGCACCAGAGACTGCTGCGCAACCGACATCGGCGCATACTGTTTCTGTTTCAGCAGTTCAGTTACTTTCTGACCATGATTCAGCTGCTTACGCGTTGCATCATCCAGATCCGAAGCGAACTGGGAGAACGCTGCCAGTTCACGATACTGCGCCAGTGCGGTACGGATACCACCGGACAGTTTCTTCATGATCTTGGTCTGTGCTGCACCACCCACGCGGGATACGGAAATTCCGGGGTTAACCGCAGGACGGATACCGGCGTTGAACAGGTTCGATTCCAGGAAGATCTGACCATCGGTAATCGAGATTACGTTGGTCGGAACGAACGCGGAAACGTCACCCGCCTGCGTTTCGATGATCGGCAGCGCCGTCAATGAACCGGTTTGCCCTTTAACTTCACCTTTGGTAAACGCTTCTACGTAATCGGCGTTAACGCGTGCCGCGCGCTCCAGCAGACGGGAGTGGAGGTAGAAAACGTCGCCTGGGTAAGCTTCACGACCTGGCGGACGACGGAGCAGCAGGGAAATTTGACGATAAGCGACGGCCTGTTTGGACAAGTCATCGTAAATGATCAGTGCATCTTCACCGCGGTCACGGAAGTATTCACCCATCGCACAACCGGCATACGGCGCCAAATATTGCAGTGCGGCAGATTCAGACGCCGTTGCGACCACAACAATGGTGTTGGCCAATGCGCCGTGCTCTTCCAGTTTACGCACCACGTTGGAGATAGTGGAAGCTTTCTGGCCGATGGCAACGTACACGCACTTGATGCCGGAATCGCGCTGATTAATGATGGCGTCGATAGCCAGTGCGGTTTTACCCGTCTGACGGTCGCCGATAATCAATTCACGCTGACCACGACCAATCGGGATCATGGCGTCAACGGACTTGTAGCCCGTCTGTACCGGTTGATCAACGGATTGACGTTCGATAACGCCCGGTGCGATCGCTTCTACCGGAGAGAACCCGTCGTTCTCAACCGGGCCTTTGCCGTCGATAGGTGCACCCAGGGTGTTCACCACGCGGCCCAGCAGACCACGGCCAACCGGCACTTCCAGAATACGGCCGGTACACTTGACCTTCATGCCTTCGGCGAGGTCAGCGTACGGACCCATCACCACAGCACCAACAGAGTCGCGCTCCAGGTTCAGGGCGATAGCGTAACGGTTGCCAGGCAGGGAGATCATCTCCCCCTGCATCACGTCGGCCAGACCGTGTACGCGAATGATCCCGTCACTGACGGAAACAATAGTACCTTCATTGTGAGCTTCGCTCACCACATTGAACTGAGCAATGCGCTGCTTGATCAGTTCGCTGATTTCGGTGGAATTCAGTTGCATGCTCCAGTCCCCTTAAGACTGCAAGACGTCTGCGAGGCGTTCCAGACGACCGCGAATGCTGCCATCTATCACCATGTCGCCCGCGCGGATCACCACGCCTGCGACAACAGACTTATCAATTTTGCAATTCAGCTTCACTTTGCGTGACAGGCGTTTTTCCATGGCGGAAGTAATCTTGTCCAGCTGCGGTTCACTCAGTGCGCTTGCGGAGGTGACTTCGACGTCAACCGTCGACTCCTGCGAGGCGCGGAGTTGCGAAAACTGTTCCAAAACGTCAGGAAGCACCAGTAAACGCCCATTTTCCGCCATCACCTTAATCAGGTTCTGCCCGGGCTCATCCAGCTGATCGCCACACACGTCAATGAACGTGCTCGCCAGCAGATTCGGTGCCATAGCACCGGACAGCAGAGCGGCAACCTGTTCATTGCGTGTGACTTCAGCGGCAAACGCCAGCATGTTCTGCCAGCGTTCAACGGCCTGATGTTCAACCGCAAAGTCAAAAGCTGCTTTGGCGTAGGGGCGAGCTACCGTGACAAATTCAGACATCGGCCCCTCCCTCCTTACAGTTCAGCGACCAGTTTATCAACGATGTCGCTGTTAGCAGCTTCATCCACGGAACGTTCAATAATCTTCTCGGCACCGGCAATCGCCAGCATGGCAACCTGTTTACGCAGCTCTTCACGAGCACGTTTACGTTCGGCTTCAATTTCAGCCTGCGCCTGCGCCACGATTTTGCTACGTTCAGCTTCTGCTTCCGCTTTGGCCTCATCCAGGATCTGAGCACGGCGTTTATTGGCTTGCTCGACGATCACCTGAGCTTCCGCTTTGGCTTTTTTCAGCTGATCGGTGGCATTGGCCTGCGCTAAGTTCAAATCTTTTTTGCCACGTTCCGCAGAAGCCAAACCGTCAGCAATCTCTTTCTGACGCTTCTCGATGGCAGCCATTAACGGCGGCCATACAAACTTCATGCAAAACCAGACAAACAGGACGAACGCAATGGCTTGGCCGAGGATTATTGCATTAATATTCACAGCACAATGCCTCTTTTAAGTTAAATAATTGATGTTAAATACCTAACCGGCGATACCGGGTTAGGCGACCGCAAACATCACATACAGGCCCAGACCAACAGCAATCATCGGGATGGCGTCAACCAGACCCATAACGATAAAGAACTGTGTACGCAGCAGAGGAATCAGGTCAGGCTGGCGAGCCGCGCCTTCCAAGAATTTACCACCCAGAATGCCGATACCGATCGCAGCACCGATCGCCGCCAGACCCATCATCAACGCGGCAGCCATGTACAGCAGATCCACACTCAGGTTTTCCATGACAGTCTCCAGTTTGTTTCAGTTAGAACGTTATTGTGTTTAAAGAAAAATCAATGCTCTTCAGATGCCATCGAGAGATAAACAACCGTCAGAACCATGAAAATAAAGGCCTGAAGCGTAATGATCAGGATGTGGAATATTGCCCAAGGCACATTCAACAACCATTGCGACCACCACGGCAGCAAACCGGCAATCAGGATGAAGATCAACTCACCCGAATACATGTTGCCAAACAGTCGCAAGCCGAGTGAAACCGGTTTGGACAGCAGGCTGACACCTTCAAGAATCAGGTTGATGGGAATAAAGACCGGATGGTTGAAAGGTTGCATGGTCAGTTCTTTTACAAAACCGCCAACGCCTTTCATTTTGATGCTGTAGAACAGCACCAGAATAAACACGCCCAACGCCATTGACAGTGTGATGTTGACATCCGCCGTCGGTACTACGCGTAGGTAAGGCAATCCAATCCAATGCTCGCCGATAAAGGGCAGAAGATCGATCGGCAACAGGTCCATGGCGTTCATCAGGAACACCCAAACGAAAATGGTCAGCGCCAGAGGGGCGATAAGTTTGCTTTTGCCATGGAACATGTCACGCACGTTGCCATCAACAAAACCGATGATCATCTCCACAAAGGTTTGCAGTTTACCGGGCACGCCGCTGGTCGCGTTCTTTGCAACCTTGCGGAAAATGACCAGAAACAGGATCCCAAGTGCGATTGAGAAAAACATCGAATCGACGTTAATCGACCAGAACCCCGAACCTACCTGTAAATGTTTCAGGTGATGACCGATATACTCTTGGGGAGTAGATGCAGACATGATGTTCCTTACCCTGTTGTTGTTAATACGGTAACGGTTAACGATGGCTGGCGCCACTATCTGCATAATCAGCACCGCCAGGTAGGTCAGACCAAGGGGAACAAACGCCGCCTTGAGCAGACCCAACGCCACCACCAGCAACGCGATGGTGATAAATACTTTAAACGCCTCGCCAATGGCAAACGACCAGGCAACACGCCCTTCTATGGGCTTACCCGCCTGATGAGGCAAGGCGAACAGCACAAAGCACACGTTCGGCAACCATACCGCCAATCCTCCGGCTAAAGCGGAAGCACCCGCCTCAACACTCCGCAGGCAAAAAACGGCGCTGACCAAAACGAACGTAGCCGCCTGTAGCATCAACCCCAAAAAGGCCGGTTTTCCACTGTAAAGGGAGACTGACATGCGTTTTGCTCTTCATTCCTTTTCCAGAGGCTGACTGACGTATAAAACTGCCTTTATTCCATCGAGTCAAGCGGCAAAAAACGAGCAAATTATACGGTTCACGCCTGCGAATTCAATCGATAAGTAGCAAAAAGGTGAACAATAATTTAAATCTCTTATTCAAGCCCTATTTTTACTAACAATCGAGTCGGCAGCCGCGGCCCGTAAGCCTTTCAATAACCCGATAATATGTGATATCAATCACATAAAAATGACATATAGGCTTTATATCAGATCTGATTTTTTTAAGTCTTTAGCAAAAATAGCTATTTATCTTAATTAAATTCAATTAGTTAAATAACGACTCTTTTTAAAACGCCCCGAAAACATCCCGTGCACTGTGTATTGACATTATTAACATTATTTTTTATGTCTTTAACATCTGAGTTTTTCATCTGCAATCAACGACGGCAATTAATTTCTCTGGTTACTATTCGAAGAAAAACAAATAGCGTGCAAGGTTGCCAGGTTTTGTAAAAAAATGGTGATCGGTGTCCATTTTTTCGCAGATAATACCCTTCAGACTTAAAAGGTCTCTCTGATACAATTAGTTATAATTTATTTGATAAAACGCAAAATTAGTTTGGTTTAAGAATCACCAAATGCCGTTCACCGTCCAATTCAGGCACCGATAAACGCACAATACGCTCTACCGCTATCGACGTAGGCAATGCGGCTAATTCTTCTTCTGGCACTACCCCTTTCAGGGCATAAAAGCGTCCGGTTGCCGGTGCAGGCAGGTGTTTGCACCACTCCAACATATCAAGCAAAGAGGCAAAAGCGCGGCTGATAACGCCATCGAAAGGCGGTTCAGCAGTGAATTCCTCGACCCGAGACTGCACTGGAAAGACATTATCCAGCTTGAGTTCATGCTGAACCTGACGCAGAAAACGCACACGTTTTCCCAGGCTATCCAGCAGAGTGAATGACGCTGAGGGGCGTACAATAGCCAGTGGAATACCCGGCAATCCCGGTCCGGTACCCACATCGATAAACCGCTCGCCCTGCAAATGTGGCTCAACCACGATGCTATCCATGATATGCCGTACCAACATCTCCTGCGGGTCGCGCACTGACGTGAGATTATAGGCTTTGTTCCACTTGTGCAGCATGTCGACATACTGGATTAGCGAATTTTTTTGTTGTTCACTGACCGAAATGCCAGCCCGCTGCAACAGAGCGTCTAATTTGTGTTTCACGCGCTTACCCTGCCATATCTGATGAAACGTGGCTGCCAGGAACAGCCACACAATGACACATCGTAGAGTACTATCTGTTCGGTTATCAGGCGCTGCGGCGCAGTAGCCCCTGTTTTTTCAGCCAAACCAGCAGAATAGAGATTGCTGCAGGGGTAATTCCCGAAATACGTGAAGCCTGACCAATAGACCCCGGTTTGTGGTCGTTGAGTTTGGCTTTCACTTCGTTGGAAAGCCCGCTCACCTGAGCATAATCCAGATCCGCAGGCAGTACGGTACTCTCATTGCGCAGCTGTTTTTCAATCTCGTCCTGCTGACGCGCAATGTACCCTTCATACTTCACCTGAATTTCAACCTGCTCTGCCGCCTGAACATCCGTGAGCGCGGGCGAGAACATCGATAACGAGGTCAGGGTAGCGTAATCCATCTCGGGACGACGCAGCAGTTCCTCACCGGTAGCTTCGCGCGACAGAGGCGTTTTCAGCAACGCGTTCACCGCCTCTCGCTGTTCACTGTGGGGATGAACACGAATTTCACGTAGACGCTGGCGTTCCTGCTCAATCTGTTCCAGCTTCTCGTTGAAGCGCGCCCAGCGATAATCGTCCACCATTCCGAGTTCACGACCCATTTCAGTGAGACGCAGATCGGCATTGTCTTCGCGCAGCATCAGGCGGTATTCGGCACGCGAGGTGAACATGCGGTAGGGTTCTTTGGTACCGAGCGTACATAGGTCGTCCACCAGCACGCCCAGATACGCCTGGTCGCGACGTGGGAACCAACCGTCCTGATCGAACGCCAGACGTGCGGCGTTCAAGCCAGCCAGCATGCCCTGAGCAGCAGCCTCTTCGTAACCGGTTGTGCCGTTTATCTGTCCGGCAAAGAACAAACCGTGGATAAATTTGCTTTCCAGCGTGGGCTTAAGATCGCGCGGATCGAAGAAATCATATTCGATAGCATAACCGGGGCGCACTATCTTGGAGTTTTCCATGCCTTGCATCGAACGAACGATTTGCCACTGTACGTCGAAGGGCAGGCTGGTCGAAATGCCGTTGGGGTAAATCTCGTTACTGGTCAGCCCTTCTGGTTCAAGGAAAATCTGATGCGCATTGCGATCGGCAAAGCGCATTACTTTGTCTTCAATCGACGGGCAATAACGCGGGCCAATCCCCTCGATCACACCGGCATACATCGGGCTGCGATCGAGGTTATTGCGGATCACCTCATGGGTTTTTTCATTGGTGTGCGTGATGTAACACGGCATCTGTGCCGGATGCTCACTGGCGTTCCCCAGGAACGAGAATACCGGCATTGGATCATCACCGTGCTGTTGTGCCAGCACGCTGAAATCAATGGTGCGTGCATCGATACGCGGTGGCGTACCGGTTTTAAGGCGGCTGACACGTAACGGCAACTCACGCAGTCTGCGCGATAGCGGTATGGAGGGCGGATCGCCAGCACGTCCACCGCTGTAGTTATCCAGACCGATGTGAATTTTACCATCAAGGAATGTCCCAACGGTCAGCACCACCGTCTTGGCGCGGAACTTCAGTCCCATTTGAGTGACAGCACCGACTACACGATCGTTCTCGACAATAAGATCGTCAACCGCCTGCTGGAAGATCGTCAGGTTTGGCTGGTTCTCCAGCGCAGTGCGTACAGCCTGACGATAAAGCACGCGATCCGCCTGTGCACGGGTAGCACGAACGGCAGGACCTTTACTGTTGTTTAGTATTCTAAACTGAATACCGCCCCGATCGACAGCGCGAGCCATCAGGCCGCCCATGGCGTCGATCTCTTTAACCAGATGTCCTTTTCCGATCCCACCAATAGCCGGATTGCAGGACATTTGTCCCAGCGTATCGATATTGTGTGTCAATAACAGGGTTTGACGCCCCATGCGTGCCGCAGCCATGGCGGCTTCTGTGCCCGCATGGCCACCGCCGATCACGATGACGTCAAAAGGATCTGGATAAAACATGGTACTGCACCTCGCGTGGTGTTAACGAGAATAGTCGGGTTAACGATGTGTGCCTAAGATCATTGCTTGCCTTGGGGAAGGGGATTCTACTCAAGTTTACGCAAACGACAAGCCCGTTGGATCGTCGGTAGTTAAAGAAAGATCTTTTTATATAGAGATCTTTTTATTGGATCTATTATTAGGATCCATACTGCTTGTGGATAAGTACTTTTTCCAGATGAAGATCAACAAATTGTTGATGATCGTTTGCTGTGAATGATCGGTGATCCTGTACCGTATAGCTTGGGATCAAAACAGTTGGTTATTCACATGACAAAAAACGAACAACGGTTGTTATTGGGATAACTACCGGTTTTCACCCGGATATACATAAAGTTATACACAATTAAGTGGCTAAATAAACCGCTTAATTGAGTAATTCTACCCACGGAGCCAACCAGATTTCTGCTGGATCCTCGGGAATATCGTGCTCGGTGATGTCGATCTGCAACATCTCACCGATCCTTTTTGCGCCACGATCCGCAAGAATACGATCCACGGTAACGATCGCACCGCAGAAGGTGTCATACTCTTTGCTGCCGATCCCGATCGCGCCATAACGAACCTGCGAAAGATCCGCTTTCCGATCGCTAATCTGCTTAAACAACTGTTGCAGGTTATCCGGTAATTCACCTGCACCGTGGGTTGAGCTCACCAGTAGCCATACTCCGCTCTGCGGGAGGTCGTCCAGTTGCGGGCCATGTTGAACATTAGTGGAAAAGCCTTGCTGTTCCAGTAACTCGGCCAGATGTTCTGCTACATACTCCGCACTGCCTAACGTACTGCCGCTGATAAGCGTAATGTCTGCCATGCTCGATCCCGTTCGAATAAAAGATGCGATATTGTACGCTGTGATCGAGCTGTTATCTACCTGTGGATAATAGGGATATACCTGTTGACGTTTACGGGGTGATCGTCCGCATGATCGGGTTCTGTAGCGAGATCAGGGTTTCCGTAGACTGAATTTCATCAATGGTCTGGATCTTGTTGATAAGTACGTGTTGCAGTGCGTCAATGGAACGGCACATGACTTTGATGAAAATGCTGTAATGCCCGGTGGTGTAGTAGGCTTCTACCACTTCTTCCAGGTTATTCAGTTTCTCCAGGGCTGAGGGGTAATCCTTGGCGCTTTTTAAAATGATGCCGATAAAGCAGCACACGTCATAGCCGAGTTGCTTGGGGCTGACATCAACCCGGGTGCCGACAATAATGCCTGCCTGCTTCATTTTTTCGACGCGAACGTGGATGGTGCCGGGACTGACAGAAAACTGCTTGGCCAATTCGGCATAAGGGGTGCGGGCATTTTCCATTAAAGCGTTTAGGATGCCGCGATCGAGATTATCGATCTGATAAATTTCAGTCATAATTTTTCCTTATATTTGGTTCTTTCTCATTTTTAGCATGCGTTAAATGAGGAATCAAAACCATGATGCCTGTTTCTTTGCTGGATTATTGAATTTCACCGCCATTCTATTGCTTAATTGCGCTATAGACAGTGACGACGGACATGGGTAAATGAAAAAGAGCTATATCGAAAAACAACAACAAATTGCGTTTGTGAAATCCTTTTTCTCTGCACAGTTGGCGCAGAAGCTGGGTCTGATTGAAGTTCAGGCCCCAATATTGAGCCGCGTGGGCGATGGCTCTCAGGATAACCTCTCCGGCAGCGAGAAAGTGGTGCACTCCCTGGCGAAATGGAAGCGTAAAACCTTGGGTGACTATGACTTTAGCGCTGGGGAAGGGATCTACACTCACATGAAGGCGCTGCGCCCGGATGAAGATTGCTTGAGCCCGATCCACTCTGTTTATGTCGATCAGTGGGATTGGGAACGCGTAATGGGGGATGGCGAGCGTTCCATCGATTATTTGAAATCCACCGTTAACCACATTTATCAGGCAATAAAAAGCACCGAAGCAGAGGTTAGCCGCAAGTTTGGCCTGGCGCCTTTCCTGCCGGAAACCATTCATTTTGTCCACAGCGATACGTTGCTCAAGCGTTATCCTGAACTGGATGCCAAAGGGCGTGAACGTGCCATCGCCAAAGAGCTGGGTGCCGTATTCCTGATCGGCATTGGTGGGGCATTGTCTCATGGTGAGCGTCATGATGTACGTGCGCCAGATTATGATGACTGGTCGTCAGCGGGTGAACAGGGTCTGAAAGGGTTGAACGGCGATATCCTGGTGTGGAACCCGGCGTTAAACGATGCTTTCGAGCTATCTTCAATGGGGATTCGTGTCGATGCTGAGGCGCTCCAACGTCAATTGACACTGACAGGGGATGTCGATCGTCTGGCACTGGAGTGGCATCAGGCGCTGATGCGTGGTGACATGCCACAAACCATTGGTGGCGGTATCGGTCAGTCCCGCTTGGTGATGCTGCTACTGCAACTGGCGCACATTGGTCAGGTGCAGTGCGGTGTGTGGTCACAGCCCGTCAGAGAAGCCGTGCCTGCATTGCTGTAATCACTGTAGAAGCGCTACGCTCAGGCGTGGCGCAATCGCCGCAGTAAACGTCCTTTTAACCCGGTATCCACGTGCCAGATATGGTCGAAAATGTGCAGGATGCCAGGTTTTCCATGTTGTGACATCGCAACGGCATGAAAACGATGGTGGTGTTGTTGCTGTCGTTGCCGAACGCGTTGCACGGTCTCTTCAGGCAAGAGCTGTGCGATGAAATCAGAAATCATCACCGCATCGGCATCATGCCACACATCATCTTCCAGTTTGTCCAGCAGCACTGACATACAGGCTGCCATGTCGGTGCCGCCACGAAACGATTGACCAAGAAAACGCGTGGCCTGTTCGATACCGGTGACGGCTGTCAGCTCATAGCGCACGATATCGGTGGCAAACAGCATAATGCAGCAACGGCGATTATCGGCAAGGGCAACACGCATCAGTGCCAGACAAAAGGCTTTGGCGCAGCGTTCATTGAAACCGCCCATCGAGCCTGAGGTATCTAGACTAACAATAAAAGGGCCTCTGGGCTGCTGTTCGTTTTGCTGATGTGAAACCGGACGCTCTATGACCTTTTCGTGCCAGCTTTCCCCCTGTAGCCGATAGGTCAGCAACCGCCGTTCCAATAAGCGACGATAGAATTCGTATTCCAGCTCTTTTATGCCCATTGCGGCCAATTCGGCGGGGAGAAGGCGCAGAATATCATCGCTTTGATGGATGCCATCCACTTGCTCTGGCACCCTATCCGGTTCACGAACCATCACGCGAAACGCTTCGCTGGAGAGAATGGATTTGGTTTCCCGGCTGCGACCTAAACGCTCGGCCAGGCGCTGCAATGAAGGCTGCTTTTGTAGAAAGTCGCAGAAGTTAATCAGGGTTTGCAACTCGGTTTTAATCAATTTTCCCGCGCTGAGATCCCATAATCGTCCGGCAGCTGTCTCGTTCTCCGCCAGTACGGCTTCCAGTTTGCCGGTCAAGGTCAGCCGCTGCTGTAACTCATCAAGTAGGATCTCTTTTTCTGCCTCCATCAATTGATGGTGCAAGGAGACCGTTTGCAAAGAGAGGCTCATTTTCCTGCGCTGCAAGAACAACGCGTGGAAGGCGTTGCTAAACCGCTGCCCAAGTGTCGGTTCTGCCTGGGCGATCAGCTTGTTAGCTTGAGAAAGAAAAGGCGAGTCCACCGTTTGCAGCGTATCAACAATACGGGGAATGCGTGACTGAAAGGTCAGATTGTCGATGGTCTGGGTATTTTGATAGCAGGTAAACTCCCGCTCCAGATCGGCAGGTGCCACGGTTGCACGCAGGCGCTGCTTGAGTGACGCTTTCCATTCAGGCAGATCGTGCAGCAGCGCCGCTTTCATTCTCGGGTGCTGTTCAAGAAAGGCCGCAAGCTGTGGCGTCGCCAACAGCGCGATAACCAGGTCGTCCAAGAGCTCGTTTTTGTCAATGGACAACAGCATTTCCAGCGATTCCAACGTCAACATTCGATCAATCCTGTAACGAGAGCTGTATCTGTTCGTCGACCTGTTGCAGGCTGTCTTCTATTTTTGCCAGCCAGTCGGCAGGGATGAACAAACACGGCTGATGGTGGTGAAACAGACGTCGCTGCTCGCGCAGTTGTTGACGTAATTTTTCATATTCATCAGTAAGTTCTGTCGGTAAGGTACAGTCTCGTTTTTCAGGTAAAGAAAGAATGGTGGTCTGTAGGCTGATATCGCGCACCGCAAGATGAAGGTGGTCATCTACGTACATGTCGAGGTGCTGGGTAAACCCGATGCCGTTGAGTTTTCCCCTGATTTCGCCTTCTCCGCCTTTTTGCAGCCATAACTGCAAGGCGTTTTTTTCTAACACGATATGTGTCACATCAATATTATTCAGTACCAACGGGCGCTGCAACACCACGGTTAATGTCTCTTTATTCAGCGCTTCCGGTAGCTGGTAGTGGGCTTTACGGCTGAGAAATCCCCCCTGTTTTTCGACCGTGATCGCTTGCAACTCGCTCTGTTGCTGCTGATATTGCTGCCGTTTCACGTTTAATTGCTGCAAGCGGAACAGCAGTGCCTGTTGTTGATAGGCGTGTGCGGTGATGAGCTGCTCGGTGTGCTGTTCCACCAGTGTTTGTGAATCCCTGTCATGCCACAGGCAATCTTTCAGCAAGATGATATCTAGCGGGACAATGCTTTCACGGCCAGAGAAGAACGCGCAGGCTTGCAGCAGCCGCAGCGCTTTCTTCCACCGTCGATCGGAAACATACGGCGCATTGTCGGTGGTATTCAACTGTTGGCGCAGTGCGTAAATCAGTTCAAAGCAGGCATCCGGCAAGGCGATGCGATCGATGGCGCTTTGCCATGCCTGGTACTCTTCGTCGCTGACGCTCAGTGACAGCGGCACCGGGTTGTCGCGATCGCTACCGGCGTGCGTTAACAATGCGCGGAAGTTTTGTTTTTCCTGCACTTTATCCAGCCACAGGCGAATAAGCATGCGGTCATAGAGTGCTTCTAAGCTGCTGTCTGATTCGGGCAGTTCGTTGGAGGCGGTTACCAGCAGCCGCATGGGAATGGTTTCTTCGTGGCTGCCGTTGCGAAAGCGCCGCTCATTGATGGCTGTCAGCAGGGTATTGAGAATGGCCGGGCCGGCTTTCCAGATTTCATCCAGAAAAACGATTTCCGCCTCCGGCAAGTAGCCGCCGGTAAGACGCTGATAACGCCCTTCATCTTTTAGCGCCTGAATCGACAGCGGGCCAAACACCTCCTCCGGGGTAGAGAAGCGTGTCATCAGGTATTCGAAAGCGCGGGCGTCACGAAACGCGAACTTCAGGCGACGCGCGATCATGCTCTTGGCTATGCCCGGCGGCCCCAGCAAAAACACGCTTTCGCCGCTGAGCGCGGCGAGCAGGCACAGGCGAATAGCGTGCTGGCGTTCATACAGGCCGTGTTCAAGGGCTTGGCTGAGGCGTGTTATACGATCGGCCAAAGAGGCTGATTGAAGCATAAGAGATCCGTTTTTACTCTGATGACGCAAAACAGGGTGGCAAGCGATAAAGTCATCAACGATGATGCAATAATATACGGCAGATCACAGATTTTTTTAATCGTATCTGCATCGATTATTGCCATCTTTGGCTATGTTAATCAATAAACCAGTTTATTTCTGGATGTTTCGATACAGCGTGAAGGGATAGGTTTTTGCATGAATATATGCATACTGTGCGCTTTCGGGCTAAGTCTACGAAAAACGCGTTGCTCTCTACGCCGTGAAAACAGCGGAAGTCGCGAAGTGAAAACAACAGAAGATAGGCGCTATGAGCTCAGAGCATAAGCAATCGCTTCCTGCCATTACCTTGGCAGCTATTGGCGTGGTGTTCGGGGATATCGGCACCAGCCCGCTTTATACATTAAGGGAATGCCTTTCCGGACAGTTTGGGTTTGGCGTCGAGCAGCATTCAGTATTTGGCTTCCTCTCGCTGATTTTCTGGCTGCTGGTACTGGTGGTGTCGCTCAAGTATCTCTCCTATGTGATGCGAGCCGACAACGCCGGAGAAGGGGGCATTTTGACCCTGATGTCACTGGCCGGACGCCACACCAGCGATCGCATGACATCCATCGTGGTGATCATGGTGCTGATTGGCGGAGGGTTAATGAGATGGTCACCCCCACCCTGTGAGCGGTACGCTAACAGG
>SMLE01000003.1_pt1 | contig 16555 bp, 7 predicted proteins | sample 2451431 | NCBI scaffold set ML178787.1 | reverse complement strand
TGGCTCTCAATTTCTTTGTATTCTTTAATCAAATCAGGTAGCTCATTTTCTATCTCATCTCCTGTTAGTTCAAGTAGTTCCATGATATTGATTGATAATACCTTTGCTATTTCGTATAATTTATCAAGTGGAACAGCAGTCCTTCCTTGTTCATAATTGCTTATTTCGTGACGTGTTGTATTCATTTTTTCTGCTAAATCCTTTTGAGTGTACTCTCTTACCACTCTCCGTTCTTTTATCTTTTTCCCTATTTTGTAGTAGATAGAACCCGTTTTTTCTTCAACACATTCATCAGCAGAGAGACCAATTGTTTTTGCAACAACATCAACAGAAATTCCTGCTTTAACCAGACCCTTTGCAATTTTTATTTTTTCCGATTTTCTACTACTTTTCTCACTAACTTGGACAAATTTGGTTAGTAAACAAAACATTCTACGCAACTCTTGATCATTAATTGTTTTATATTTTCTTATTAGGTTCAGTATTTCTTCTCCCTCATCTTCAAGACAACTTTTTGATACAGGAATAAGATCCGTAATACTGATTGATAGTGCCTCAGCTATAGCATACAACCTTTCAATTGAAATTCTACGGTTCCCTTTTTCGTATTGCAGTATTACCCAATACTTTACACCAATTTTCTCTGCTAGATCCTTCTGAGTGTACCCTCGCTCTAACCTCCAACTTTTTACTTTTTGCCCTACTTCATAGTCTAGACTTTTTTCCACGCAAAGAACCATATATAATATTTTCTACTATAGCTCAATTTTGTTAAGGCTCCAATAAACTCTGGAACCTCAAAGTCAGCCATGAATAAATCAAAGCTTCCTACAAGTTTCTTTACTATTTTCACGTACTTTATCTACCCATGAAGACAGCTTTTCATCTGGGATATCAACTTCCTTCATAAGCTGTTTGCTACTCCATATGCCACACCTCATAAAATTTCCTTTTTCTACTGCTTCTTTAACTGTCATTCCTCCAAAAAGGCAGTTTTCTCTTATTACGCCTCCTGCTTTTTGCCACATTTCTTTATCTTCTACTATCACTTGTACTCGATCGTAATTTTCTCTATCGTGGCACAATCTAATTTTTACCTCGCCAAGATCTGAATGAAGTGTCATTGTAAAGTCGCTATCATCTGATAAGCTTGTGTAATTCCTCTCACCTCCTTTTTCAACCTTTACTTCAACCTCGTTATTGCCTATCTTTATGATGTGACTACCCCAGCCTTCTAAGCCTTCTAATACTTTTGCAGGCTCTACTGTACTACTCTCAGAGAATTTAATAAAAACCGTTCTATTATCTATTTCCACATCTTCTACGCTTCCTCCTTGAACAGCACTTTCACCGACTTTTCTCAATCCTTCTAGTTGCTTATCTATCTGTGGCTGAACTTCTGGTTGTAACTCATTATAGATTTCACCTATCAGTTTATTCTCCAATAAAGTATCATGAAACTCTGCACCACTCAGCATTAGTTTACGTATTAGCTTTTTTCGATCACTTTTTTCTAATCTGTGAAAGTGTGTACCCAATACTACATACTCTGCAATACTCCACTCTCCATCATTACATGCATTTAGCCTTGCTCCAGAAGCTAGTGCTTCGTCTATAGTCTTGTGCAGTTCATTTGGATTTTTTGCTCTTACCACAGCACTCTTAAACCAGCTTAACTTTTCACTTTCGCTTATACTTGGCTTTATTTTTTGCAAATTTGAAGCAAATGGGTTTAACATTTCTGGATAATCTGCTTGATCATTTAAAGGTTTTGTACCATATATATAGTCGAGCCCTTTTCCATAGTTGATTTGAACGTCTCTATCAGGGAAGGGCACTTCTCCAGTTTTTTTAGCCTTATTAATTTTGCTTACAAAGGTGGATTGCTCCTTAGTACGACCAATTCCTATAATTGCATTTAACATCTCACCTTTTGATAATTTATCCAGATCAACGTTTAACTCGTAAACACCTCCCTTTTTGTCATCAAAAGGTACAATTATTTTATTAACCATATTATCCTCACTATTAAAAATATCTTTTAAGCGTACAATAAACTTTGTTATTATACATCTCATTACTCATTATAAATTATAGTGAGTAGATTTACAAACATTTTCTGCTATAACAATCCGCTTTCCTTAAAACTAAAATAGCCCCCACTTGTGATAATAATGTGATCAAATAATCTAACGCTTACAGTACTACATGCTGCTGCTAAGTTCTTTGTTACTGCTTGATCTTCTTCTGAAGGTTCTAAACTTCCCCCAGGGTGGTTGTGTGACATTATTATTAATGCTGCATTTTTTATTAATGCTTTTCTTATAATCTCCTTTATGTATACTGGCGCCTTTTCCATTTCACCAATATAGAATTCTTCTCCAATTAGTTGGCGCCTTTTATTCAAATACAGTATTTTTACACATTCCCTTTCTGAGTGACCTATACTTACGTTTAAGTATTCTACTAGCCCTTGTAAGTCCATTATTGGCTCTCCCTTGAGCTTTTCTCTCAGTACTCTTTCTAGCTTTTCCTTAACACACATAATCATTGCTACTGCAGAATCAGTTACTCCTTCTATAACTTTCAGGTCATCCATTTCTCGGCCTAAAATCTTTCCTACTCCCGTATAGCTATTCACCAGATTTTTAGCAATTTCTTGAGCTTGTGGCCTTTCATGTACTGCACTTAGAAACGTTTCCATTATTTCACGATCAAGTAGTGCTTTGCCTTTGCTTTCTAATATTCTGAATTCTATTTCTTCTTTACTTTTATTCATATAATTTACCCTTCACTAACAACAAACTTTTTTTAAATATTTACTGCTGTTTTTTTATCAGCATTGGCATAGAGCCATAGCTTTCGAGTGAAGTCAAATCAATTTTTAAATCTTTTTTACTTATTTTTTCATCAAAAGGTAAAGATATTAATAGGTACTGATTTTTTATTTTAAATTTGTTGAATTTCGTCTAAAGAGATGCCTACTGTTTTTAAAATAATATTGATAGAAATTCCTTCCTTAACTAAATTCTTTGCAATTTTCACCTTTTCTACTCTCTTCACTTTCTCTTTGCAAATTTGTATGCCTTCAAACAGAGACTTTATTAGTGCATGGCGTAATTCTTGACTCTCAATTTTTTTGTATTCTTTTATTAAATCAGGTAGCTCATTTTCTACTATCTCATCTTCTTCTATGAGCAGATCTGTAATGCTAATCGATAATGTTTCTGCTATTGCATATAATTTTTCCAGTGGAATAGCTACACGCCCTTGCTCATAGTTGCTTATTTCATCACGTGTTGTAGTCATTTTCTCTGCTAAATCCTTTTGAGTATACTCTCTCACTAGCCTCCATTCTTTTATCTTTTTTCCTATTTTGTAGTATATAGAACCAACTTTTCCTTCAATACATTCATCAGCAGAGAGGCCAATTGTTTTTACAACAATATCAACAGAAACTCCTGCTTTAACCAAACCCTTTGCAATTTTTACTTTCTCTGCTTTTTTACTACTTTTTTCACTAATTTGAACAAACTTGGTTAGTAAACAAAATATTTTACGTAACTCTTGATCATTAATCTTTTTATATTCTCTTATTAAATTTAGTTCTTCATTTCCAAGGTAGATCTTCTCATTTGATACAGGAATGAGATCCTTAATATTAATTGATAATACCTCCGCCATAGAGCATAACTTCTCAATCGAAATTTTTCGTATTCCTTTTTCGTATTGTAGCACTACTTGATACGTTACACCGATTTTCTTCGCTAAATCTTTTTGAGTATAACCTCGCTTTAACCTCCAGCTTTTTACATTTTGTGCTATTTTGTACCCTATTGAGATATTTGCCATAAATATTATACAGGTTAATACTACCAAATAAAGATATACAAAAACTTCTATGTTTTAATTTTAGTTGAATATTTCTTCAGAATTGTGTATAATTATTAATGTTTTTTATCTTATTTTCTCATGGCTCTTTCCAAGTTCCTTGATGCTCGCAATGATTATGCCTTCAAAAGAATATTTGGCACCGAGAAGAATAAAGATATCCTCATTCATTTCTTGAACGATATTTTAGGCTTTACTGGCTTAGCTGCTATTCGCGATGTTGAATTCTTAGCTACCATTTTGGACCCTGAGATTGCCGCTAAAAAGCAAAGTATTGTCGATGTTCTTTGTAAAGACTCTCAAGGTTCAAGATACATTATAGAGATGCAGTTCACTAAGACCAAGGGCTTCGAAAAGCGTGCTCAATATTATGCTGCCAAAGCCTACTCAAGTCAAGCTGATCAAGGTGATGATTATCATAACCTCAAAGAAATTATCTTTATTGCTGTTGCTGATTGTATTATTTTTCCAGATAAGACTGAGTACAAATCTAATCATGTCATTTTAGATCAAAATAGCTTTGAACATGACTTAAAGGATTTTTACTTCGTATTCATAGAACTACCAAAATTTACAAAGACCAAAGAAGACCAACTAGAAAGTATAGTAGAAAAATGGTGTTATTTTTTCCGATATGCATCAGAAACAAGCGAAGAGGACCTAGATAAAATAGTTGGTAGTGACGTAATAATAAAACGAGCTTATGAAGAGATGAATAAGTTTAATTGGTCAGAAGAAGAATTACTAGCATATGAGCAAATGAAAAAACGCATAATGGATGAGATTGCTGCTTTCGCTCAAAAATTTGATGAAGGTGTTAGGATTGGAGAAGAAAGAGGCATCCAAATCGGCCATGAAAAAGGTAGACAGGAAGGCAAGGCAGAGGGAGAAAAACAAGCTAAAATAGCTGTGGCAAAAAACCTACTTAAAGCTGGTGTCTCTACTGATATCATATCACAAACTACAGGTTTTTCTCATTCTGAAATTTTACAACTCAGGGAAAAAACATAATATTCCTACTTATTCACTCCAATATTTATGAAAATCTTTCCTAATAATTAAGAGTCTAGTGAACTTTCTAAAATAACTATAAATATTATACATAAAATAACATAGATTACTACCATGACTAACCCTCCTATTCAGCCTTCCATTTATTTCCCGATTTCAGTCTTATTGCCTATAATTTCTACTTCATCCATGTTAGTGCTAGGAACTCCAAACTTTTCTTTACCTTGCTGTATAGCTCTTATAATCATACCCTCATCTATAGACCTCATCGATTGCTCTCTTGGTGACAAAAGATTTTCATGGATCGGTTGCTCATATCGTGTCCCATTCATAAAACGAACAGCTAAGTCACCTAATATTAGTGCACTATCTACCACAGCGATGTTTATTTCTGGTACAACTGTAACATTTGATCTGACTTTTTCCTGATTAGAAGACCAGCTCCTATTTGGAATATTCCCTTTCGGTGCATCTAGTGACTTTCTAGACTGTAATATGGTAGCACTATACATCTTTTCTAACCCTGCAGAGCATGGACCGGTATCTCCTAATTTAGAGTTCTCCGATTCTTCAGCAGCAAATTTGTCTGCTACACTTGATACCAACCCACCTATAGAGCTTTTTACCCAACCAAGTAAACCATTTATCCAGGAAGATGGTTTTATTGCACTGCTTGTTGCTATTTCAGGTTGATTACTTGAATCTATAGCAAGTGGTTTTCTTGACATATGGTGACGAGCATGATCTCCATGGTGATGACGGCGTCTGCGTTGTACAGGTTTTTCCCTCTCTTTATTAAGCTCTTCCTCTAAATAATTTACAATATTATTATATCCTTTATCTCTAGCAATATCTAGAGGTGTTTTGCCACCCTTGTCTCCGGCCTGAATACTAGCACCTTGACTTATAAGGTATTTTACTGCATCTAAATTACCATTATAAGAAGCCCAATATAGCGATGTCCGACCATTTTTATCAGTATCATTAATATTCACTCCTTTGCTGAGGAGGAGAGTTATAATATTTTTATTATTGTCCTCAGCAGCACGCTGTATAGGCTTTTTACCATATTTATCCTCAGCATTAATATCAGCACCTTTCTCTATCAAAAACTCTGCAACTTCTAAATAACCTCTTCTTGCAGTATGATGTAGTAGTGTCCAACCATCACTATCTTTAGTATCTACGCTAGCACCTTTACTTACAAGATCTTTAACTTTATTAAAATCATTACCTCGCACTGCAAACAATAATTGCTTATTTAAATCTAATTGTGTTTGTTGTAAATACACTGCGACACTGTCATGTCTTTGATCAATAGCAATATCTAGTGGTGTTTTACCATCCCTGTCTTCAGCTTGAATACTAGCACCTTCACCTATAAGGTATTTTACTGCATCTAAATTACCATTCCAAGAAGCCCAATGTAGTAATGTCCGACCATATTCATCCTTAGCATCTAGGCTAGCACCTCTACCTATAAAATCTTTAACTTTATTAAGATCACCACCTCGTACTGCAGTTAACAATTCCCTATTTAGACTTGACTGTGTTTGTTGTAAGTACTGTACAATATTATTATGTCCCTTATCTCTAGCAATATCTAGCGGTGTTTTGCCACTACTATCTTTAGTACCAATATTAGCCCCATTATTTATAAGATGCTGCAATATACCTAAATGACCATCCCAAGAAGCCAAGTGTAGTGGCGTCTCGCCATTTTCATCAGCCTCATTAACACTTGCTCCTTTCATGAGAAAAAGTTGTACAATCTCTTCATCATTGCTCTCAGCAGTAGTGTATGTAGGACCTCTACCATATACATCTTGAATATCCTTGTGATTATTCATAACAGCAAAGTGCATGGGAGTTCTGCCAAGTATATCTTTAGCATTCACATTAGCTCCCCTATCAACTAAAAACTTAGCAATATCTGAATGACCTTTCAATGCAGACCAGTGTAGTAATGTGCAGCCATATTTATCAGTCGCATTAACACTCACATCTTTACTAACAAGAAACTCTACTGTACCTAAATTACCACTCCAAGTATAATAGAACCCGCCATGCGTTCTGTCATCAATATCTTTCACAATAAGATCACTAATTGTCTTTAGATCTTTTTCATTTTTTACAGTAAGTAACAATTCTTTATCTAAGTGTGCTTGCATAAAGACTTGCCTTATCGTACCAGAATTAGTATAACGCTCCTCATCTTCAGGAGTTCTACCACTGTTATCTTTAACATCAATATCAGCACCTTTACTTATAAGATACTTTACCATACCTAAATGATGATCAGAACGTGAAGCATAATGTAGAGGGGTTTTACCATCTTTATCTTTAGCATTAACGTTAGCACCTCGATTTATAAGACCTTGAACTTTATTAAAACCACCATCTTGTACTGCAGTCAACAATTCTTTATCCAAGTTTGTTTGCTCTTTCTCTTTATTAAATTCCACTATAACATCTTCTGAGTTACAAGTAGAAGCTATACACTTTGAGTTAGAAACTGTTGCATCATTAAAAGCAAACATCACCTCTCTTGCCGGTTGATAAGTATTCCAGTTCTCTACTTTTACAAGAGTGTTATTTTTATGTGATAGCAATAAGGTATCATTCATAACTTTCATATCGAAATCTAATATAGACTTACCTTTCAAATCAACCAAACCAATGTCATTCTTATTAATAGGCTGATTATGATAAATCTGTAACCCTTGTTTATCTGGTTTATAATACCTGAAAGAACTAAAGTCATCAGCTCTTTCTCCAAATTCTTCTGGTTCCATAACTCTATTGTTCAGTCCTATAGATAAATCCCAGTTTTTATGAACAGAAGAATAATAATTCGATATTGATAATGCCCCTCCATCTGACAACAATAGCAAATCATTATTTAGCTTCAAAAAAAGCACCTTGTCTGAATCAAATGTAAAACAATTATGATGATTTAAAAGTTCAGTACCATTAACGCTAAATCTTCCATCTATTTTCAAGCTATGAGAGCAATAATCTCGCTCTAACTCTCCATTCTGAAGTTTGTAATATTCTTCCCCATTAAATGTAACTGTAACATCTTTATAATTTGATAGCAGGGTTACATTTAGGCCATTTTTGTTAATCTTTATTTCTCCTTTATTATCTTCTATAAATGGCATATCATTTAACGTACTATTTAGTAGACTAAAATCTAATATACCATTTGCTTGAGCAATCATAATATTAGCGTTTCTGTTATCGAAAAGATAAAGATGGCTTATATTACTTGGAGCTTTCCAGTAAAAATTATGGTGATCCTCATCAGGGTAAAAAATATGATTACTAGAACTACCTACAACACCGTGATAATTAGCGTTTAATAATTGCTTTGTAATATTAAAGTTTGAATTTTCCATTTTTCGCAGATTATCCAACTTATTATCTAATTTTGTTATGTGCACATTTGTTACTCTATCAGTGTTCATGTCTACTTTTGTTGGAGTTACAAACAAACCATCTGCTGTTTTTACTGATGTTTGTTTATCTACACTTATAAAAGCTCCACTTTTATTGTGGATATTTATTATATTATTAGCATGAGTCATGCTACCTATATCACTAAAATTTATCGGCAATAATACTAAGCCTTTCCCATAAATAGAATCACCAAAATAACCCTTTATTACAGTAAAGTTTTTTGCTGTTATTACATCATTGCCACCTTTACCATCAATGTAACCTGCATGAGAAACTTCTATATGATTAGCTTTATCACTGCCAATAATAGAATGTATATTCTCTGAATCTGTAAAATTACCTTGCGTTACAACTATGTTCTTTTGTCCATCTGCTCCTAAATCACAAGAAAACTTTCCTGTTATATAAAAAAAATTGCTACCTGGATTATGCACCTTACAGCTATCTAGCGACTTTTCAAAATAGTACCTATTCTCTCTCCTTCTATTTCGATCATCGTTAAGGGCATCCTTCTCTTGAAAAACAATATTAACATTAGCATTTTGAGCCGGTATGTAATATACGCTTCCATATTCACGGGAATTCTTATTTTTGTATACCACTGCATTATAACAGTTGCTAAGATGCTCTTGTAAAAGCCACCTTTCTACTATTCTACTTAATTTCATATCATTGTACTGCGATGCACTACTGCATGATGCACCATCTGGTAGATTCGCTAAGGTTTTTTTGCTTACAATTTCTACTGCAATATCATCACCACGTGGTCCACAAACAACATTATAGTTTTCAACAATACTAGGAATTATTCTAGTATTATGCTTAATACTACTAGTGTAAAATGGATACGTAATATTTGTGCTTGATTCAAAATCAAATGTATCATTAACTATCCTTGTTTTAGCACGGCATTCGTTCAATACACCATTCAAAGCTTGACCAAATGCTAGACCATATCCCTCCCATTGTCTTTTATCTCGAGAACGAGCGCTAGTGGCATATTCTTCTTTTGTAACCAGTATAGAAGGCAGTGAAATAGCTATTGTATCATAGTTACTCTTAAATTGATTTAAGATCTTTGATATATACTGCTTATATATCTCTTCTGCTTGTAGATCATTTCCTATATAATCTGGTACTTTTTTATCAAGAAAGAAATCCCAATACAAGTCATGTTTCTCTTGATCTGTAAGTTTTATATGTTCTTCTAATTTTTCTACTTCAAGTCCTGCTTCTACAAATTGTGCTATAATGATTACAGCAACTGAAATAGCAGCGCCAACCGGACCGGCAAATTCTCCTATTACTCCAGCTTCCATACCTATAGCCGACATTGTTTCAGTAACAACTGCAGGTACATCTGCAGCTATAAAGATGGAATTAGTTGCGATGTTTAGGTCAGCAATCTTTATATCTACAGGATCTATTGCATTTTGTCTTGCTTTAATCGATTCTGCTAGCCCTAAAAATGCTGCAAAGTTACCTATAGCACGTCCCATAGCTGGAGCAAATCCCTTCAACATCTGAGAATCAAGCTTTGTTCCTAACTCTAATATTTTTCCAGAGATTTTTTCACCAATTTTTGGCATTACCCAAAGATTTAATGCATCGTAGCCTAATCCCTCTATATCTCCATTTGCTATATGCTTACCAACTAAAAATGCTGTAAAGGCAAGACCTGCACCTTCTGCTACTTTTCCTATTTTTTCTGCTACTCCGGATCTTCTCAGAATATTTTTCACTTCTTCTTTATTCTCTATATTATCCTTCATTTCTTTCACAATATCCCTAATCTCTGGATCTATCGAATTTAGGTCTACATCCTTGATCTTTGCTACAAATGCTTCTTCAACATTTTTATCTATAATTTCACCTTCAGATATCTTCTGAGAAAACTTGAAAAGCTGATCATAAAACTCAATATTCTTTACTCTTTCTGCTACCTTATCAGCATTAAATAACTCTTTGATACGTTGTTCTTTTTCCTCCTCTGTAATCTCTTCTTCATCAAACGAATCTATGCAGGCCATACTTACACTTCTTTCTCTTCTTGGTTTTTTACTTGGTGGATACTCCGATGAAGATTTTCTTTTAGAACACTGCCCTACAGTAGGTAACATATGAACTGAACTATGAACTACTTCAACAGGAATAAATCCTTCCTTAGCTGTCCTACTTGTTAAAATAAGTTTATTTGGATTATTCGATCCTTTATCGAAAACAACACCGATAAACTTTACTTCATCGCCATCTGTAAGTGTTTTATAGGTAACACCTTCTTTGTACTCTTCATTTATTTGATCATTTGCTTCCCTCAATAAAGCTTGAGCCCCTTTACCCTGCCTTGATGCCTTAAGTTCTAACCCTATTGGAGTGTACTCCTCAGCATTTCCACCTTGAGCCACAAACTTAATACCATGAACTAGCACGTCAATACGTTCCCCTCTACCAGTTTGAAACTCAGTTAAAACTAATGCTCTAGTTTCTGGTGATTCCTGTAATTTCAAGTCACTATAATAACTAAACACTCCATTCAATATTCCCTGGAAATGAGCTTCTTTATTAACGAGACTCTTAAAAGGAAAGATTCCTTCTCCAATTTTTTCTAGTAATCTACTATATCCTCTTATTGATAAGGATTGGATATCTAGTGCTTTATCAAATGTTTCTTTTAACTCATTAGGATAAGTAACTTCTTTAAAAGTACCTTGAAATCTATTATCTCCGTTGTTGTACTCTTGTAAAGAATTGTATTTTTCAGTCCAAATAGTAAGATATCTTTTAAAATCTGACTTGTACCTAGTATCAAAATTAAGATTTAATTCGATTATTTCCCTATCCCCTATTTCTCTATTTAATCTATCAAGAGGGAGCACTTCATCCAGCCCGTTCAGAACATCCTTTCTGTTAGCTTCAACAATATTTATTACATAAACCAACTTCTCTGTATTTCCTGGAATCAGCACCATTGTTACAACTGCGTGGCTTGCATCAAGATTAGTTGACAGTCTTTCTCTGGCTCTTTTAGCTGCTGGACGTCCAAACTCACGAAGATTAGGATGCACTTCAGTAGGTATATTATCTCCATAGATAAAAATGTATTTTTTAAAACCAGTTTTTAAATCTTCAACTCTATTTAGCAATAGTGATTGCCCTAGTAAAAATCTACTAAAATAATGATTATCTCCCTTCTCAGGTGTACCAGGAAACGTATGATAAATACGTTCTAGATTATCTTTCACCTGTCCCTTTAATTCTATTGTTCCAATCCTTTGCGTATCCCAGTCATCAGCAGATTTTAGCATATCTTGAAAAAGAGGGATTATTTCTTCCCCGCGATTCGATACCCTAACGTCAGAGACAGGAGATGGATTATCAAGATTGACACCAACACATAAAATTTCATCTGCAGTAGTTAAAACTCGCTGAACATTTGGTTGAAACCCTTGTGCATACTTTTCTGCTTGCTGTAAAGCCTTATCTGGAGTGGCATTAGGACCTTCTCCTGCTTTTACTTCAATAATAATGGGAACAGAGTTTAATGCACGATCAGGACCACGAGCTAACAAGATAATGTCTGCATAACCCCTTCCTGCAAATTGCTCTGGGTAAACTTTAAGATTATACCTATAGTGGAAATTCATGAAAACGCCTACCATAAATCCATGATGTGCTGCTTCACGTGCTCTGCTAGCATAGATTAGTGAGTCTGCATACTCAGAGTGAATTGTGTAAATCTTATCAAGAATTCTCCTTAAAGACGCTTTAACTGTTCGCTGATTGGAAATAGCTAGCTTCGCTATATCGACTTCGGGATCCCTCCACAACCCTTTTCTCACTTTTTTAAACTGAACTTCAGAATTATGTTCTATGTCTACTCCTTTATCTTTTACGTCAACAACTATTTCTTCCTGATGACCGGCATCCTTAATAACTTCTATTGATTTAACTTTAATTTTATCTAAATGATCTTCAATAAAAGAATAATGTTTGCCTAATACTTTCCTCAATTCACCTTGATCAAACTCTTGAGTGTAAGAATGAGAGCCACTTTCTGAGATAATAAATAATTTTACTTTATCGATCACATTTTTTTGACTCTTTATTTCACCATTTTTTATAATGGCTACTTTCAAAGTCTTTGCACCATCAAAGCTAAAATAAATCTCCTTGATGTCTAGCTTTTTTGCCATCTCTGTATCCAGCAAAGTAGAAAAACTACCTAGGAAGAAGTGCGTAAAAAATCCTGCTTTTTCTACAGAGTGTAAATAAGATGGAATCTGATCCACAAATGACTGAAATCTCGTTTCAAAAGATTTAAAATCCTCATCTTGCTTGTTTGTAGCAACTTCTTTACCTACTTCCTCTATTAATAACTGTATTAACTCAAAGTCTTGCGGCCTTCCTTTACCCATGACTTTTTTTAAACCTTTTGCAAGTTCTTTATCATTAGAGATAATATTCCTTTCAAGACCAAAATTATAATGGTTTCGGTTGCCTGGAGCACCAACACGAAATAATTGTATTTGAATATCCCCATTACCATATGGAGGAAGTGGCACTTCACCAGAAACACTAATTGTTGCACTAAGCATTCCACTCATTGCTCTTATTTCAGGTTCACCTCCCCAAGTATTAAGTTTTCTCATATTTTCTAAGTAATCTTTGAAGCTAAGCCCACTTTCACCTTCAACAAAGTTTCTAAACTCGTTCTCATGAGCACTTATATAATTAACTACTCGGTTGCGAAATACGTTTCTCACTAAGTTTACAAATGTATCATCATAATCAGCAGTACTTAAATTCCGAACCAAACCTCTGATATGATCTAAACTTTGGGTTACATCTCCTTCATTTCCAAACAAAGCTTCATATCTTCGCTGAAATAGAGCATCATTGTTTCTGACAGGTATTAAGTAAGCCATAGTAACAGACCAAAATAAGCAACTACCATCTCCTGGAACATCGATTCTTTTAAACCTACTTTCAGAATCAACATCAGACCTTCGATAACGCTTAAATTGAGGAAACTCTTTCACTTGTTCCATATACTGTATTTCATCCGATAACTCGGCAATTTTTGAATTAACACTTTCTTTTTTAAGATGATCTGTTGGATACTGTATTTTGAACATAAAACCCCCCTTCATTATATTAAACCCACTATCTATTATCAGAGACATCAGCAATATAAGCTATTTTACCTATATACTAACTTGTATATATAACATTTGTACTATAATGCAACACCTTCTTGACGAAAACTAAACAAGCTAAAGTAGTAAGAAGAAACCATCACCTGTTTTATAGAATTGTCTTATAATACCTCTTAATTACCCAACTCTAATTGCTCACATGCTTTGCTTAATTTAACCTCAGTTAAGCTAGTAAGCTCTTCAGCTGTAGACTTACCGTATGATGAAAATTTATTTAGTGAATCAATATCTCTTTTCTCTAATACAGATCGTATATGCTCCGCTTGTCTAGAATCCATAAATTCTTTAATCTGATCGGAATTAGCTTTATTTAATACCGCCCATACTGGTTCCATACAGCCCTTTTCTACTAAAGGTGTTAATAAAACTGTACAGAAAAGAGGTGATTTATCCTCTAGTTCCTCTCTTATCACTAAAGCACGATGACTATCAAATCCTTCCTTCATCCACATATGCATAAAAAGCTTTATACTTTCACTTACATAGGGCTCTGAATGTTTTTTGATTTCCATATCTAACCAGATATTATAATCGTCTTCTGAGACATCACTTGGCTCTAAGCAGTCAAACAATTTTTGGAATTGATCAAAGCGAAGTGCACCCTGCAGGGTATTTAAACTACCATAATAACCATTTTCAGCTAAGTCTCTTTTTAGAAGTTCTGGATATTTATCAGGACTGATTTGACTAAAACAAAATTCGAATATTTCAGGATAACTATTACAACGACTACCTGCTGCATACACTGATGTCTTCATGAAGATTTCATCCTTTTTCTGTTCACTCATCTCACTTTCAGGTAATGATTTTATTTTATTCCAGAAGAATTCCACTGCCTGCTCTTGCTTAAGACTAATAGCACATTTAAGACCGTACTCATACGGGTGACAGCCATCTAAATTTAATTTATAAGTATAACCGCTGATAAAATGTGACCAAAACTGTGCTAAAAGACCTGATCCGCAACACCTAACTAAGTGCTCATACTCCAATAGACTACTCTTACCTTGAGCTGATAATTCCTCTTTTCTTTCCTCAAACAAAGCAATAATATCTTCTTCTAGACAGCAACGACAGGCAATGGCATACTTATCAAAGAGATTACCTGAATCTGGCGCAATTAACTTTTTGCCTACCACTTGCCTATCAAGCTTAACACCATGTAAATTGTCTACTTTTTTCCAACAATCCTCACTAGACAATACCTGTGCAAGAAAATTACGTCCTTTCTTGCCACTTTTTTGGTGCAGACGCCAATTTGCATAGCACCAGCGTTCAATTTGAAAAAGCTTAGATGCTCTATAAGGATCACCCTCTTTAATAGACGAAAATAAAACTTCTGGAATATCTGAACGCAGCATGATCACCCCTCTATGAATGGAAAAAAATGGAAACTGTTACGTCTAACATACACTATAGTAACTTGATACCATTCCTAGTAAGATATCACATTTCTAAGTTTTATCAATCATCAACTTGAAAAATTTTTAGACTTGAATAACTTTTTGCAAAAGGCTCTTAACAGGCTCAATACAAGGCCTCTTATTTGCTTTTAAATTCTGTTTTTTATAAGTTTATCTTAATTATTATTCTAAAATAAACTACTATTAATTTAGTAAAATATATTATTAAGATCTCAAGTAAGATAGCCATTTTCAGCACTCAAAATCAAGAGACGTGAGAAGAGTTTATTTTGGAATCTCATGGTCTACCGCTTGTTCTGTGCGAACTTTTACTTATAATGATTTTACTATACCCTAAAACTAGCTATTTTAGCCTATTTTGCCACATTTATATACGAACTAATTCGCTTAGCTTTGTTGTAATAATTTTACGTTTTTGTTTTTGAAACACCCCTTTTACGTAAAAAACTCTCACAAATATACGTACTTTTTTTGTGTTTTGTGAAGAAAGTAAATAATTGAATTGCTGTTAACGCTAGTTACTGTAATATTCCTCCCAGAAACGCTCCTGAACAAATATTGCTTGTACCGTTGAAGACGAAAAGATTTATGGTTAATCTTATTAAATTGATAACTTATTTGACTAAATAATTGCATAGTGGTATACTAAGTTAATTAAGCTTGTAGTAAGTAAGAAATATGCCAGGTGTTATTGATAATCAAAATTCTATTAGCGATGATTTTGTAAATATTAGCAATACTTTAATAAAAGAGGTCTTAATTGAAAAGCTCGGACCAATTAAGAGTGAATTAGAAGCTCGAGATGAACATGATCTCGACGCGCTTTTGAATCAAGACATTTCTAGTTTAATTAAAATATGGAAGAATATAGAGCGTTCTGAGAATAGTGAGTTAAATGATGCTTCTGACCTTGCCGATCTGATAACAGGACAAATTGCAGAATTTGATAAAGAAAAATTACTAGAAATGTGTACTCTCAGTAAAATTGCCTATGGTGATGGGGACAGGAAATTAAAGAAAGATGAATATGAAACTAAAAGGCAGTTTGAAGAAGCAGGTTATCAAATAATAAAATTTTATGACAATGAACTCATTCAAGATAAATATTGCTCAGATAGTGATTATAAATTAGAACAACACAATGTCGGCTATGCTTTGACGGGTAGCAATTCATACAATCGAGATGTTGGTTATGTTTTTATTAAAGACAAGGAAGTAACTATAGCTTATCATGGTACTCGCGATTTGAATGATTTGAAGGAAGATCTTCGTGCATCTTTGACTAAGTTATCATTTTTATCTGGAGATAATTATATCCACTCTGGTTTCTACTCTTTATTCAAACGCTCTTGGCCCAGCGTACACAAGATATTACAAGGGCATGCTAATGATAAAGGATTAGAAGGAATCAAAAGTTTAAAAATTAATGTTACAGGTCATAGCATGGGAGGTGCTCTTGCTACTATAGCTGCTTTATGTCTTGATAAAACAGAAGAAGCCAAAGAGGTTGTCCGGAAACAAGTAAAAGGCTATAATATCTGAAATTTTAGT
>SMLE01000515.1_pt1 | contig 16641 bp, 12 predicted proteins | sample 2451431 | NCBI scaffold set ML178787.1 | reverse complement strand
CTCACCATCTCCTGCCGAATTTACACCACGTCCGTGGACTCTACCCAACACCGCGGAATTTGAACGCGATACTATCAACATCAGAGATGTTGCTATCTCTGCAATATTTAGTCGACGAAACCGTTCAGCACAAATTTCATCACCTTGATTTTTATAGTACTCACGGCGTTTTGCATTCGCAATGAGCTTACCAATTAACGGTTTTATCCCGAGCGTCAGCAGGTCCGTCACAACATTTAATCCCTCGGCGGCACCCCGTGCTTCAGGCGACGGCCCCCCCCTGAGTATCATCATAAAGGGGTTCTATGCTCTTTGGGCTTGAAATAAAAGCAGTTTTCCTTCATTCTAGCCTTCAGCATTGAGTATTTCTTCTTCAAAGGCGCAGTGTTCTTTTATATGTTCTGCGGTTCGGGGATTGTACTCGGGCATCAATGCTCGCTTTATTCGACCTGCATTTTCCACCAGTGGTGTAATAAAGAAAGGAGCGGTTTTTGCCCACTGCTTCAATGACAGCTCAAAATCCTGGCCTTCTTCGAAGCTCAATTGTCCATCAGACACCAGATAGTGTTTAATGGCTGAAATCAGCGCATTCTTTTTTTATCACTACAGAGAATGTGGCTATTTTCATTGATGAAAATTATGTTATTGCTATTAGCATATGATATCCCTCCCAGCTCTCTTTCTGGCAACCATAAGGACTGAGAGGAAACATGTCCGTTGTCAACAAGAGACATAGAAACTGGATTTTTTCAATAAAATAATTACGTTTAGCCAACGCAGTGTCATTATCCATAATTGACAATACATTCTCTTTATAAGCAAAAGAGACGGAATCAGAACGGTGTAAAAAATTAAACAACAGCATGAGTTGGATGGTCTTTGCCATTGCACTTCTTCGGGCGAAAAGTGGGGTTAATGATGGATTCAATATTCTCGGTGAGTTTTCTACATGGCTAATTTTGGAACTGAAATCATGAATACTTACAGAGGGATGTGAATTAATTGATTCTAAAGCTTTCTCATGCTTAATCTTCGGTGACTTATCGCAATAACCTGCTGTAGAGAGACGATGCTGTATAGCTGAAATAGGCATTTTTGACTCCATTCAAAAAAGAATGGACTATAGGCATCACATTTATGCCATCGTTATTAAAAAATAATCTCAATTAAGCATTAACGCAATTTTCATCCCTCCTTTGAGGGAGTGTTTATTATTCAAACACATTATAGATTTGAACAAATCTATTATCTTTACCCATAAAAAAGCCAGCGCATTCGCGCTGGCTTTTTCTTGGTTAGCGTAGGTTAACCTTTAATTTGCGCATGCATTTCCTGCACCGAGGTCACCTTCTCGGTCGGATCCGCATTGAGCGCCATCGCCGTGGCGAAGCCGCCGTTCATGGTCGTATCGTAGTGCACCTTGTATTGCAACGCACTGCGGCGAATCAGTTTGGAATCTTCAATCGCCTGACGCCCTGCAGTCGTGTTGACGATATACGTGTACTCGCCGTTCTTGATACGGTCCTGAATGTGCGGACGTCCTTCATGCACCTTGTTCACCAGACGCGGATTAATACCCGCTTCGCCTAGCTCAATGTCGGTGCCGTGCGTCGCGTCCAACTCAAAGCCGTGTTTCAAGAGCTTGGCCGCCAAATCCACAACGCGTGCTTTATCGCCTTCACGAACCGAGAGCAAGGCACGTCCTGATTTCTTCATCGGTGAGTTGCTGCCCAGCATCACCTTGGCGAACGCTTCGGCAAAGGTGCGACCCACACCCATTACTTCGCCGGTCGAGCGCATTTCTGGCCCTAAAATCGGGTCAACGCCGGGAAACTTGTTGAACGGCAGCACCACTTCCTTCACGGAGTAATACGGTGGGATAACTTCTTTGGTGCCCCCCTGCTCCGTCAGCGTCTTGCCAGCCATCACACGCGCGGCCACTTTCGCCAACGGTACACCGGTCGCCTTGGAGACAAATGGAACGGTGCGCGCTGCGCGTGGGTTCACTTCAATCAGGTAGACTTCGTTGTTCTTCACAGCGAACTGCACGTTCATCAACCCACGCACGCTCAGTTCGAACGCCAGTTTTTCTACCTGCTGGCGCATCACATCCTGAATTTCTTTGCTCAGCGTATAAGCCGGCAATGAACAGGCAGAGTCACCGGAGTGCACGCCCGCTTGTTCGATGTGTTCCATGATGCCGCCAATCAGCACGCGCTCGCCGTCACAGATAGCGTCCACGTCCACTTCAATGGCATCATCGAGGAAACGGTCCAGCAGCACCGGCGCATCGTTGGACACGCTGACCGCGTTCTGGAAGTAACGGCGCAAATCGACTTCGTCGTAAACGATTTCCATCGCACGGCCGCCCAGCACGTAGGAGGGACGAACCACCAGCGGATAACCGATGCCGCGCGCTTTTTCCACCGCTTGCTCGATGGAGGTGACGGTGGCATTTTCCGGCTGTTTCAGGCCCAGACGATTCACCGCCTGTTGGAAACGCTCACGATCTTCTGCACGGTCAATAGCATCCGGGCTGGTACCAATAACCGGCACACCCGCAGCTTCCAGCGCACGCGACAGTTTCAGCGGCGTTTGGCCACCATACTGCACGATAACGCCTTTCGGTTTCTCGATACGGACAATTTCCAGCACGTCTTCCAACGTGACGGGCTCGAAGTAGAGACGATCAGAGGTGTCGTAATCGGTTGAAACCGTTTCCGGGTTACAGTTGACCATGATGGTTTCATAACCGTCTTCACGCAGCGCCAGCGCCGCATGTACACAGCAGTAGTCAAACTCGATGCCCTGTCCGATACGGTTCGGCCCGCCACCCAACACCATGATCTTGTCACGATCCTGATTCGGATTAGCTTCGCACTCTTCATCGTAAGTGGAGTACATATATGCGGTATCGGTAGCGAACTCTGCCGCACAGGTATCGACACGTTTGTAGACCGGGTGCAGATCGTGTTTGTCGCGCAGTTTGCGAATTTCGTTTTCAGACACACCGGCCAGCTTCGCCAGACGCGCATCGGCAAAGCCTTTACGTTTCAAGGTGCGCAGGAAATCGGCCGTCAGTGCCGTTGCGCCCTTCTCAGCAACCTGCTCTTCGAGACGCACCAGCTCTTCAATCTGCACCAGGAACCAGCGATCGATGTTGGTCAGATTAAACACGCCATCCACAGACATGCCAGCGCGGAAAGCATCTGCCAGATACCAGATGCGCTCAGCGCCCGCGTCTTTCAGTTCGCGGCGAATTTTGGTCAGCGCTTCCGGATCGTCCAGATCCACTTTCGGATCGAAGCCCGTTGCGCCGACTTCCAGACCACGCAGCGCTTTTTGCAGCGACTCTTGCTGGGTACGGCCAATCGCCATCACTTCACCGACCGATTTCATTTGGGTGGTCAGGCGATCGTTGGCACCAGCAAATTTTTCGAAGTTAAAACGCGGGATCTTGGTAACAACATAGTCAATGGAGGGCTCGAACGATGCCGGGGTACGACCACCGGTGATATCATTCATCAGCTCATCCAGCGTATAGCCCACGGCCAGCTTGGCGGCAATCTTGGCAATCGGGAAACCCGTCGCTTTGGAAGCCAGCGCGGAGGAGCGCGATACACGCGGGTTCATTTCAATAATGATCAGGCGACCGGTTTTCGGGTTAACCGCAAACTGCACGTTGGAACCGCCGGTTTCAACCCCGATTTCACGCAGTACCGCCATGGAGGCGTTACGCATGATTTGGTATTCCTTGTCCGTCAGGGTTTGCGCTGGCGCAACGGTAATGGAGTCACCGGTGTGGATACCCATGGCATCCAGGTTTTCAATGGAACAGACAATGATGCAGTTGTCTTTCTTATCGCGCACCACTTCCATTTCATACTCTTTCCAACCGATGAGGGATTCATCAATCAGCAGCTCTTTGGTCGGTGACAGATCCAGACCGCGCGCGCAAATTTCTTCAAACTCTTCACGGTTATAAACGATACCGCCACCGCTGCCGCCCATGGTAAAAGAGGGACGGATAATGCAGGGATAGCCCACATCGGCGGCCACGGCCAATGCTTCTTCCATGGTATGCGCGATGCCGGAACGCGCGGTTTCCAGGCCAATTTTCTTCATGGCGATATCGAAGCGGCGGCGATCTTCCGCTTTATCGATAGCATCGGCGGTCGCACCGATCATGGTGACGCCAAACTCCGCCAGCACGCCCTGCCGCTCAAGCTCGAGCGCACAGTTCAGCGCAGTCTGCCCGCCCATAGTCGGCAGCACCGCATCAGGACGCTCTTTTTCGATGATTTTACGCACCACTTCCCAGTGGATCGGCTCGATATACGTCGCATCGGCCATTTCCGGGTCGGTCATGATGGTCGCCGGGTTGGAGTTCACCAGAATGACGCGATAACCCTCTTCACGTAACGCTTTACACGCCTGCGCACCAGAGTAATCGAATTCACAGGCCTGACCGATAACGATCGGGCCGGCACCAAGGATCAGGATGCTTTTAATATCAGTACGTTTTGCCATTTTTCTGCTCCCGATTATTTACCATTGGCACGATAAGAGTGAATCAGTTCGATAAAGTGATCGAACAAAGGGGCCGCGTCGTTCGGACCAGGGCTTGCTTCCGGGTGTCCCTGGAAACTGAATGCCGCTTTATCCGTGCGATGAATCCCTTGCAGGGAGCCGTCAAACAGCGATTTATGCGTCGGGCGCAGCGTCGCTGGCAGTGAGTTTTCAGCCACCGCGAAACCGTGGTTCTGCGCGGTGATCATCACACAGTCGGCATCCAGATCTTTCACCGGGTGGTTACCACCGTGGTGACCAAATTTCATTTTGACCGTTTTAGCACCGCTTGCCAGCGCCAGCAGTTGGTGACCCAGGCAGATGCCAAATACCGGAATATCGGTCTCCAGGAAGGCTTTGATCGCCTTGATGGCGTAGTCACACGGCTCCGGGTCGCCAGGGCCGTTGGAGAGGAAAATCCCGTCCGGATTCAGTTTGAGCACTTCTTCAGCAGAGGTCTGGGCAGGCACAACCGTCAAACGGCAGCCACGATCGACCAGCATACGCAGAATGTTGCGCTTCACTCCGTAGTCGTAAGCCACTACGTGGTACGGCAACTCACTTTCCGCTTTGGCAGCAGGCAGGTCGCCAGTCAACGTCCAGCTACCTTGCGTCCAGTCATAACGCTCCTGCGTCGTCACTTCTTTTGCCAAATCCATGCCTTTCAGGCCAGGGAACGCTTTGGCTTTTTCCAATGCCAGTGCCGCATCCGGCGCATCCCCGGCAATAATGCAGCCATTCTGCGCCCCTTTCTCACGCAGCAAGCGAGTCAGCTTACGCGTATCGATATCGGCGATGGCAACGATGTTATTGCGTTTCAGATAATCTGATAGGCTCTCTTCATTACGGTAGTTGCTGGCAATCAGGGGCAGATCGCGAATAACGAGGCCTTGAGCATGAACAGAGGGGGATTCTTCGTCGCTGGCGTTAGTGCCGACATTACCAATATGGGGATAAGTGAGAGTGACAATCTGGCGGGAATAGGAAGGATCAGTGAGGATTTCTTGATAACCGGTCATCGACGTATTGAAGACCACTTCCCCCACTGCCGTTCCCTCTGCCCCGATGGCACGACCGTGGAATTGGGTTCCGTCTTCCAGAACCAATAGCGCTGACTTAATCAAAACACCCTCCAAGGAATAAATAATCATGTTATCTGCATATTAATTCAGATTAGCCACTCCAAATCAATGCAAAAATTACCTTTTCGGTAAACTTTTGGCAAATTGCGCGCATTTTAATGATGGTCGTTCAAATTGTCCACTCCAACCGCTATTTTTATTCATTTTTTATGGTTTACAGCGTCACTGACCTATCACAGCCACAAAAACAGCCATCAAAAAGGCAAAGTAAACGGTTGCCCGGTGACATTATTAGCCAGAAGGAAATATTTGGCCAGCGAGCGCCTGACAAGGCAATGAGAGGTTAAAAAAACTCCAGCAAACGCTTTAAAATGAAGAGAAAATACAAACTTACATCAATTATGATTCAATAAAAAATCAAACAACACAAAAAAAATAAAATTGATGGAAGATAAGCCACCCAATTCAACAAGTTAAAAAAATAAAAAAATCAAAGATCATTAAGAGAAAGCACGTCCATTATATCAAAAAGACCTGATTTTTTATCTTTCAACCAAATTGCCGCCCGAACCGCGCCATTAGCGAATGTCATACGGCTTGAAGCCTTGTGGCTAATCTCAATACGCTCGCCAACATCCGCAAACATCGCAGTATGTTCACCGACGATATCCCCGGCACGCAAGCTGGCAAAACCGATACTGTTTGGCACACGCTCGCCGGTGTGGCCTTCACGCGCGTAGACCGCGCAGGTTTTCAGATCGCGCCCTAACGCGCCCGCAATGGCTTCCCCCATCGCCAGCGCCGTTCCTGACGGGGCATCCACTTTATGACGGTGATGCGCTTCAAGAATTTCGATATCCGTGTAGTCCCCCATCACCGTGGCCGCTTTCTCCAGCAATTTCAGCATCACATTAACACCCACACTAAAGTTGGCGGCAAACACAATGCCAATTTCCTGAGCAGCAGCGCTGATAGCCGCTTTGCCTGCATCATCAAAACCCGTGGTACCGATAATCATGCCCTTGCCATGCTGGCGACAGAATGCCAGATGCGCCAATGTGCCTTCCGGGCGCGTGAAATCGATGAAGATATCAAAATCATCACGCACCGCATCCAGCGAATCCTGCACGGTAACGCCCAGCGTTCCAAGCCCAGCCAGCTCTCCGGCATCAACCCCAACCAGTGATGAGCCTTCGCGCTCCAACGCCGCACCGAGCACAGCGCCCTCCATCTGCGAAACCGCCTGGATCAGTTGACGCCCCATTCGACCACCGGCACCGGCAATCGCTACACGTATTGCATCCTTCATCGTTATCTCTCTTTTTTCACTTGCGCCGTAAAAACGTTCTCAGGTTAGCGGGCCAGCGCGATGGCTGCCAGCGGATTTCACGCAGGATTAGAAATTTCTGACAAAAAGGGGGAATAATCAGTAAAAGCTATCCGTCAGAAGGCATTCACTACACGCTGACAGATAAATCTCCCCAAATAGGTAACGCATAATCATGCAATTTCTATGCATTCGAAAAAGGGGGATAATTCAGATAAAAAAATAGCAGGGATAACACCCTGCTATTTTTTACTCTGCCTCATGCCAGTATCAATCGATCTGCTTTACTTCCACGCGCAGCTCTTTTGGTACTTCAAAGACAATGTTCTCTTCACGGCCTTCCAGCTCGAGCGCGACTTTACCCCCGAAGGATTTAAGGCGTTCAATCACCTGCTGAACCAGAATGTCCGGTGCAGAAGCCCCCGCCGTTACACCGATACACGCCACATCCGTGAGCCAGCGCTCCTGAATATCGTTCGCAGAATCGATAAGGTAAGCGGAAATGCCGGCACGCTGAGCCAGTTCTGCCAAGCGATTGGAGTTGGAAGAATTTTTCGACCCCACCACCAGCACCACGTTGGCGCGCTCCGCCAGATAACGCACCGCTTCCTGACGGTTCGTGGTGGCGTAGCAGATATCGTCTTTACGTGGGCCGATAATTTGTGGGAAACGCTCACGCAGTGCATCGATTACCGCGGAGGTGTCATCCACCGACAGCGTGGTTTGCGTCATAAAGCAGAGGTTACCCTCATCTTTAACCTGCAAATTCCACACATCTTCCGGTGACTCCACCAGATACATGCCGCCATCGTCGTTGCTGTACTGCCCCATGGTGCCTTCTACTTCAGGGTGCCCAGCATGGCCGATCAGGATAGCTTCTACCCCTTTACGGCTGGCGCGCGCCACCTCCATATGGACCTTGGTCACCAACGGGCAAGTGGCATCAAAGACGGTCAGATCGCGATTCTTTGCTTCCGCCCGTACAGCCTGAGACACACCGTGTGCAGAAAAAATCAGGATTGCGCCATCAGGCACTTCTCCAATCTCTTCAATAAAGATCGCACCGCGATCGCGCAAGCCATCCACCACGTAGCGGTTATGCACGACTTCATGGCGCACATAAATCGGCGTGCCATAAATTTCCAGCGCACGCTCGACAATGCTGATTGCGCGATCGACGCCCGCGCAGAAACCACGCGGATTAGCCAGTAAGATTTGCACGCTCAACCTCCTGCGCGACAGGATCGATATCCATCACCTCAACATCAAAGCTTACGTGATGACCCGCCAGCGGATGATTGAAATCGACCGTAATCGACTCTTCTGCCACTTCACGGATCACGCCGGGCATATCATTGCCCGCCACGCCGCTGAACAGCATGATGGTGCCCACGTCAGGTACGCCGGTTTCGGCAAAATCGCGGCGCAGAAAGAACTGAATCAAATCCGGATTGGACGGCCCGAAGGCCGATTCCGGCGGCAACGTGAAACGGTGTTTATCTCCCCGGCGCAAGCCGAGGAGTTGCTGTTCCAGCGCCGGAGACAGGCTCTCATCCCCCAGGCGAAACAGCGCAGGTTTGCCCCGTTCGCGGGTTGATTCCGCAACGCTGCCATCTTCCAGCGTCAGCACAAAATGCAGCAGTACGGCGCTGGTATTCTGTACGCTTTGCGTCATGCCTGCCCCTTCGGCTTGGCCGAGGCGTCGTGAGGCGCCAGAAAGCCTTCAAGCACCACCAGACCGGCCCCGATACAGATTGCCGTGTCCGCCAGATTGAACGTCGCGAAGTGCCAGTCACCGACATAGAAGTCAATGTAATCGACCACAAAGCCGTGCCAGGTTCTGTCGAACAGGTTCCCCAGCGCACCGCCGATAATCAGCGCATAGGCGATATTGCTCAGCTTCTGATCGGCGCGATTGCGGTACATCATCACCAGCAGCGCCACTACGATCATGATGGCGACACCAGCAAAGAACCAGCGCTGCCAACCGCCTTTATCTGCCAGGAAGCTAAACGCTGCACCGTAGTTACGGGCATAGCGCAGGTTTAACGAGGGAAACAGCGCCCAGGTTTCACCCAGTTCAAAATTCGCCAGTACCCAGTATTTGACGCCAAGATCCACCGCCAACACTACCAGAACCAGCCACAGCCAGCGCAACCCGCTTGAACAGATCGATTTATTCATCAGACAAATTTACGCTCTTCGCCATTACCGCCCACATTCGTGGCACAGCGTCCGCATACCTCTGGGTGTGCAGCATCCACACCGATATCGGACTCATAGTGCCAGCAACGCGGGCATTTGTGCCCATCCGCTTTGCTTAAGGCAATTTTCAAGCCAGAGAGTTCACTCGCCTGCGCATCCGCCGGAGCCTCTTCATAGCGTGCAACCCGCGCCTTGGAGGTCAGCAGTGCAAAATGCAACTCCTGTTGCAGACGTCCCAGCTTCTCGGACAGCTCAGCATCGGCATACAGCGCTACCGCCGCTTCCAGCGAACCACCAATACGCTTGTCGTTACGCGCTTGCTCAATCACCTTGTTCACTTCGGCACGCACTTTCAGCATGTCGGCCCAGAACGCATCGTTCAGGGTTTCCGCTTCCGCCAGTCCGAACAGACCGTCATACCACTCTTCGGTAAACACGTATTGTGCGCGTTCGCCCGGCAGGTAGCCCCAGACTTCGTCGGCGGTGAAGGACATGATCGGCACCATCCAGCGTACCAGCGCTTCCACAATGTGGAACAGTGCGGTCTGGCAGCTACGGCGCGCCACGCTGTCATGCTTGGCGGTGTATTGGCGATCCTTGATGATGTCCAGATAGAACGACCCCATTTCGATGGAGCAGAACTGCATCAGGCGTTGCACCACACGGTGGAAATCGTAGCTTTCGTACGCTTCAACGATCTCTTGCTGTGCGGCTTGCGCGCAGCCTACCGCCCAACGATCCAGCACCACCATCTCTTCCGGCTTCACACTATGCAACGCCGGATCGAACCCATTCAGGTTCGCCAGCAGGAAACGCGCGGTATTACGGATACGACGATAGGCATCGGCAGAGCGTTTGAGGATTTCATCGGATACCGCGATCTCACCGGAATAGTCGGTGGAACCGATCCACAGACGCAGAATATCCGCGCCCAGCTTGTCCATCACGTCCTGCGGCGCGATGGTGTTTCCAATGGATTTGGACATTTTGCGGCCCTGACCATCAACGGTGAAGCCGTGGGTCAGCACCTGACGATACGGGGCTTTACCCTTGATCGCCGTAGAGATCATCAGCGAGGACATGAACCAGCCGCGATGCTGGTCAGAGCCTTCCAGATACATATCGGCCGCATGCCCGGCAAATTCCGGTCGCACATCCACCACAGAGGCATGGGTCGATCCGGAATCGAACCACACATCCAGCGTGTCCGGCACTTTGACATAATTGGAAGCATCAGCGCCCAGCAGATCGGCCGTATCGAGATCCCACCATGCCTGAATGCCGTCCTGCTCAACGAGTTTAGCCACCGCTTCGATCAGCTCCGGCGTGCGAGGGTGCAACGCTTCGGTCTCTTTATGAACAAACAGAGACATCGGCACGCCCCAGGTACGCTGGCGCGAGATACACCAGTCTGGGCGGTTGGCAACCATGGACTCGATGCGCGCCTGACCCCAATCCGGGATCCACTGCACGCCTTTGATTTCAGACAGCGACTGCTGGCGCAGCCCTTTTTGATCCATGCTGACGAACCACTGCGGCGTGGCACGGAAGATGATTGGCGACTTGTGACGCCAGCAGCACGGATAGCTGTGTTGCAGTTTTTCCACATGCAGCAACGCGCCGCTTTCACGCAGCATGTCAACGATGAGGTCATTGGCTTTAAAGACGAACTTGCCGTCCAGATTCGGGTGCGTACCCGGCAGGTAACAGCCGTTCGGCCCCACCGGATTGGCGATTTCGAGCTGGTATTTCTGGCTGATGACATAGTCATCCGGGCCGTGGCCGCCCGCGGTATGCACCGCACCGGTACCGGCATCCAGCGTGACGTGGTCGCCCAGAATCGCAGGCACATCGAAATTCAGGAACGGGTGCTTGAAGCGCAGCAGTTCAAGATCGCTACCCTTGCAGTCGCCCAGCACGGTCCAGCTTGTTACGCCCAGACGCGCCATCACGCTTTCCACCAGATCGGCGGCCAGAATCAGCGCTTTGCCTTCGATTTGCACCAGTTGATAAGCAAACTCGGCATTCACGGCGATCGCACGGTTCGCGGGCAGCGTCCACGGGGTAGTGGTCCAGATAACCAGTGCAATCGGGCCTGCAACAGCAGTGACACCGAATTTCGCCGCCACAGCCGCCGCATCAACAGCAATAAAAGCCACATCAATAGACGGAGAGGTTTTATCGTAATACTCCACCTCAGCTTCTGCCAATGCAGAACCGCAATCGGCACACCAGTGCACCGGTTTAGCCCCTTTATGCAGGTGCTCGTTGTCGATGATCTTGCCGAGAGCGCGGATGATATTCGCCTCGGTATTGAAATCCATGGTCAGATACGGGCGATCCCAATCGCCCAGCACGCCGAGGCGGATAAAGTCTTTCTTCTGCCCTTCAACCTGCTCCGCCGCATACTTGCGGCATGCCTGACGAAATTCTGCCGCGCTCACCTTCTCGCCCGGCTTGCCAATCAGTTGCTCGACTTTCAGTTCAATAGGCAGGCCGTGGCAGTCCCATCCCGGTACGTACGGCGAGTCATAACCTGCCAGTCCTTTGGATTTGACAATAATATCTTTCAGAATCTTGTTAACTGAGTGACCTATGTGAATGTTGCCATTCGCATACGGAGGGCCGTCATGCAGAATGAAGGTTTTCTTGCCCTTTTTCGCCTGACGAATAATTCCGTACAAATCCTGTTCATACCAACGTTTCAGCATGTCAGGTTCACGCTTGGCCAGATCGCCACGCATCGGGAACCCTGTTTCCGGCAAATTCAGGGTAGTTTTGTAGTCACTCATTAGATTCTCGATTTAGTTTCGGCCATACCTTGGGGTATGAATATTACACCGGTGCTGCTAACCCGAAAAACGTCCGGGCCGTCACCACATCCTCGGCGATTTGCTGCGTCAATGCCTCTAGCGACGCAAACCGCTGCTCATTTCGTATTTTCTTACACAGCGCCACGTCTATATGACGCCCGTACAGATCCATGGCGACATCCAGCAGGTGCACTTCCAACTGCTGGCGTTTATCGCCGTCTACCGTTGGCCGGGTGCCGATATTGGCGACGCCGGGAAACGGCGTCGGGCCCAGGCCGTAGACTTCAACGGCATACACCCCACTGACCGGCGATACCTGGCGTTTCATCGGCAGATTCGCAGTCGGAAATCCCAACGTTCTGCCTAGCGCTTTACCATTCACCACGCGCCCGGAAATCGTGTAAGGGTGGCCCAACAATTCCTGTGCCAGCGGCAGATCGTCATGCAGCAAGGCATCACGCACTGCGGTACTGCTGACGCGCCTACCGCCATTGCAGAACGTCGCCGTGCTGATAACCTCAAAACCATGGGCCAGCCCCGCCTTCTGTAATAACAGGAAATCACCGCTACGACCAGCCCCGAAACGGAAGTCATCTCCCACAACGAGAAATTTCACACCCAGTTTTTCCACCAGAAGGTGGCGCACAAAGTCTTGCGCATCGTGTGCGGCAAACGCTGCATCAAACTTAACGCACAATAGTGCGTCAACGCCTGCGCGCGCCAGATAGTTCACCTTGTCTCGCAGCCGGGTAAGCCGCGCAGGCGCCTGATCGGCAGCAAACAATTCGAGCGGCTGTGGCTCGAAAGTCATCACCATCACCGGCAAACCACGCGCCAGTCCCTCCTGCTTTAGTCGCTCAAGCAGCATTTGATGCCCACGGTGTACACCGTCAAAATTGCCGATGGTGAGCGCACAACCATAATGGCGTGCCCGGAGATTGTGTATACCGCGGATTAGCTGCATGGCGACTCAGGAACAGTTTGGTTAACGATATGGAAATCGGCGGATTATACCTTGTACAGCGGTTAAGGTTAAGGCGCGATTCACGCCTTTTGTCACGCAATTGCTCGGTAATGCCTACCGTTCTTGCCATGCATTGCCCCTACGGCGTTGCTTCGTATGAGCAAAAATTCCTCTTTCTTATCAAAAGTTCGTCAGGTAAACGCGAATTTCTGTCGGGAAACGCTGTATTCCCGAGCGCGAAGCTGTTAAAATCCTGCGCCATCACAACGTAACAAGCGTCGGCGTACAAACGGCGCTTATTTGCACAAATCCATTGACAGACGAAGGCTAAACGGGCATATTCCTCGGCCTTTGAATTGTCCTCGATAGAATATATTTGGGAGTTGGACCTTGGCTAATATCAAATCAGCTAAGAAACGCGCCGTACAGTCTGAGAAGCGTCGCAAGCACAACGCTAGCCGTCGTTCCATGATGCGTACTTTCATCAAGAAAGTATACGCCGCGATCGCTACTGGCGATAAAGAAGCTGCACAAAAAGCGTTTAACGACATGCAACCGATTGTGGATCGTCAGGCTAGCAAAGGTCTGATCCACAAGAACAAAGCATCTCGTCATAAATCCAACCTGGTTGCTCAGATCAATGCACTGTAATCATTGCTTGCGTAGACATCTGTCTTCCTAGTTGTAAGAAAAAACCGGCTCTGGCCGGTTTTTTTGTTTCTGCGCGTTCAAAGCACATCCCGCATGTTTCCCCTGGCGTTACCTCGCCCTTACCCTCTCCTTATGACGATCCAATCTGTAAGGCGCTTTTTTTATAGTCGAAATTAACCGCTACTTTATGATGGCGCGAATACAGCATACAGCATACAGAATTCATGAGGTTCTCTATGGTAGCGCCAATAACCAAAAAATCTTCCCCCATCATAGTGACAAACCAGGAGCCAAAAACTCAACAAGCGGCACTGATAACATCACAAAAGCCCTCTGGGTTAAACGCCTTGAACGGGCTTGGCAACAGAGCACAACCCGCCAGCGTGCCGAGCGGCAAACCTGCCACAAACGGGATGATACCGCAGCCCAAAAATAACGCGTTAGCACAGTTTATCAACCCCTTCACGCAGTGTATCAATGTGCGCGCGGTGGCTATGTTTAATCAGTCAAAACATGCCGCAGCCGCGTCTCAAACTCCGGGTACGGGGCAACAGGCTCGCGCGGCAAAACCAGCCCATGCCCATTCGGCTCGACAAAAAATCATGGCTACCCTCGCACGTGAGGCAGAGCAGCAGATCAATAAAAGTCATCTACGGAAACCGGAAACGGGAAAACGATTGACCCGACAGGCCATCTCGGGACCGATTCTAGGTCGGCAGCTCACTCAGCATACGGCAACCGCATTGGCAACCAACACCACCAGCCGTGAAGCGCTTACAAAAGCCAAAACGCTTGTCGATAACGCCGTAACGGGGTTTGGGATTATTGAAAAGGGCATGGCAGATACCCACTATGCCAGCCAGGCTATCGACTCGGCCCTCTGCGCTATCTATAGCAGCCATAAAGACACTTTCTTAAAGCGTCTGGAGCACAGCGCCAAACCTGTTCAGAACGAACTGCTCAGCACCCTTCCCGCTGACACGCAGCAAACCATTAGACAAGCGCTCTCTGGTGCCCACACTGCGCCGCAGCAACACACTAATACGAAAGTCACAGGCGCATTGGACAGGTTGGAACAAGTTAAAAACAAACCGTTAGTAAAAGCGTTTGGCATGCACCACATCGTCAATTTGCTGCAAAAAGGGATGGTCAATATTGCGGGTCGCAGCGTGTTTAAACACAGTCTGCAAGACACTGTTGCCACGGCCTACCAGAAAGGACGCAATGTCAGTTTGGCCACGGGATCGCTAAAAGCGCTTAACGAAGTGACGCAAGAAATTACACAGCATCAGCAGGGTTCCGCTGACGCACGCGCAAGCCATCTGCCGTATCCACATACGGCGCTGGAAATCGTTAGCCACGAAGCCGTTCTGAATCATCTCTTAAAAACCAAAGGCCACGCACGCCATGATGGAAACGTTCTCTCAGCCGCCGCGCAAATTGCCTACCATAAAGGACTGTGTGACGGCATTCGCAATTCCTACCTGCATACCATAGGCAGCGCCGCACAGGACGCAGGCCTGTCCGGCAACACCCCACACCGTGATAAAGCCTTCACACCGACGGGAGCTGGCGCGAATCCCTATATCAGACCAACGTTAGACGCGGTAACCCAGCACTACCCCGACGCGTTGATGAACCCGGAAATTAAAGACCAACTGTCAAAACATGCTCATCACCAGCTAATGGCAGAAATAGATACGTTATCAAAGCATTTAAAACCCAAGCTTGAGAGCTTGCCATCCTCTGATAGTGATAACGATCCGACATTAAAAGCGAGACTACAAAATTTGATGAAATATTCTCCCGATCGTTTCAACGACAGCCTGGCGAAGATTTCTACGCGTTTTGAAGGGTTCGTCTCTTATTGATGCTATTGGCTCAGCGGGTTATTAAAGCGGCATAACTCTCACTTAACGAATATTCCGTTTTGCTTTCAACATTCATCTAGCGCTCAGGAGCCACTATGCGAGCAGCGATATCAAAGAACATCAGCACATTAATGAAAAACTTTGTGCCACCCTTACCGCCATCATCGGCAAAAAATACGTTTGTTAGCGTTATAAAACATGATTTTCAAAAAGCGTCAAACAAGGCAATAACGTTTATGCCTTCAGCCAAAGCGTTATCTACCGCACCCGCCAAACGGCTGCCGTTCAGCGAACGCAACGTTATTTATGCGCGGAAACTCTCAGACAATTTCGCGAGCGAACACGGTAAATTCCTACAGGATCTGAACAGTCGTTTAGCCGCGGGTCGCCCTTTGCCGATTAAAAAGCCAGTCGTTGCCACACCGGCGCCTGTCTCGCTGAGCACGTTCACGCCGCCCGCGCCTGTAAAACCGGGTAAAATGGGGATGCCACCGCCTCCGCCGCCACCCGCATCGTATGTACCGCCAAGAATCCTCCAGACGGATACAGTAAGTACCGCCCCGGTGGTACGTGAAAAGAAAAGCATCAAACCCGAAACGACACCACAATATAACTCAGTCATGGATGAACTCAAAAAGAGACTCGAAGCTTCATTCCTTAAAGCACAGACGTAAACCACTAAATCGTATCAAGAAACACATATGGCGCGACATCTCGCGCCATTGCCTATAACGTCACGTTACAGATGCGTTGGCTGCGCTCGTTATTCGGTAGCAATATAGAACCCATCCAGATAGCCATCGCTACCCCTATTCCCATATTCACCTTCATAAGATTGGTGTCTGGCAACAATGTAATCCTTGCCCTTATATTTTATATAATAAGGGTGCACCAGGCCCTCAACAGGCAATATTCTTGTCGTGGTTTTCTTGTCGATATCGGTTTTCCAAACACAGGCAACACCACCATCATTATCAAAATAGAACGCGTTTTTATCCCCCCAGGTATAGCGACGGTCATACTCCGATTGGGATGATTTATTCTCATTGGGATCTAATTGAGGGAGGAAAACATCAACACCGAGATCGGGGCGATCTGAGGGAAAATAGTAAATAGGCTTTGTTGAATAAATAAATTTCGAGGTATAGTAAAGCCGTTC
>ML178788.1_pt4 | contig 16728 bp, 10 predicted proteins | sample 2451431 | NCBI scaffold set ML178787.1 | reverse complement strand
AAATAAAAAATTAGTAGAAGGAGGACCAACGTTCTTGGCGCGAAGTTTTTCAACTCATTTTCTAGTATCAATCTAATTCTCCATCTTCTGATCCGCGCCAAGGACGTTGTTCCTCCTTCTACTAATTTTTTATTTCATCAAGAATTTTTTTAAAATCATTCGATTTGAAACTATTTCTCTTATAGAAATCTGATTGTGCATTATTTTCGTTTATTCGACATTGCTGACTTGGCTTTCTTTTTCATTTCTTTGTATTTTTAAAAAATTTCTATTTCCCAGTAAGAACCAAACAAAACTTTTTCTTGGCGCAGTTTTTTTACAAAAACATGTGTTTTTGTTTTTTCAGTGCTTTCCACTTGAAGGAACAACTTTCTGTGAGGGAGCGGAGTGTGTGTGTTTACGGAGCGCAAAATAATAAATTCATTTGGTTTTAGTTCCAAACGAAGAAGATCATCGGGATTTCTCGTTTACTTGATTGATATAGTGTTTTCTGGAGATTTTTTGTGGATTCGAACGGATGTACCGCTTATTCATTCTCTTGAAATTGTGAATTTGTATCGATTAGTTGGTTTGTGATACTCTGTATCTATGCGTATTACTTTTTTGCTATGTTTACAGTTTTTGTTTTGTTAGATGGTTTATTCTGGTTTATTTTGGTTGGTTATTTTTGATGTTGTGAATTGAATAAAATGTTATGATATTCAATTCTTCTCTTTTTAGATTATATTTCTCGAATTACTTTACATCTGTCTCGCCTTACTCGTTATTCTCCGATTGTTGTGAGTCTGATTCCATGAAGTCTGGGGTCATTTGGATTTTTTCAAGTTTTTTAGACGTGGGTAGCCCACGGCTCAGTACAGCATAATAATAGACTGCAGAAAAAAATGACGGTTGATGCGTAAAACAAAGAGATGAATGACGATACGTGATTTTAATTATTTATTAAAAATATTCATTCTCAGACCACCCTCAACTTGTTTCATAACACTTTCGTGGGGCTAAGGATTTAGTGGTGATAACTTTTGAGCCTCGGAATTCACCAAACGAGGAGAATTTGTGGAACTCCGATTTACCTGCATTTCCATAGTTTTTTATCCTCCTGCCAGCTCAACTCGTTCCTGAGGGACGTTTCCACCGCTCTAGGCGCTTTCTGTAAGGATTGACAGTCCCCACTCCACCGGCCAAATATAGTGAGTTAGTCTGAATGTCATGAAAGAGGACAACTCGGGCATTATAAGGGTCAAATATAAAAGGCGGCATACTTTCGTACAGCGCAACGTGCAGATGAATGAAAGTAATTGCACGGTATAGACCACTCGTGGCCTATATGTGAGTACAGTGGAATTTCCGTAACTCAACTTCGTAAGTGCAGACTGTCTCGTGGCACGCGGGGAATCGTTCCCTCACTACTACAATGGCTCTTCATGACCGTTCTCTCTCTAACCTCTTTCGTTCTTTCTCCAATGCGCGAAAACTGTGCGCAATAGGCCGCCTTGTGGCTCTTTCCCCCGCCATTGCCTCTACACATATCTTTTTCTGACTCAACGCTCAGCTATTTCGCTGGCGGAGAAGAGTCCTTTCGTAAGTGCAAATTCCGAGGACCCAAACCCCAGGAGCACTGATCTCTATACTAACTGGATAGACTATCCCTATGGGCCGCGTGGGTTGAAAGCGACAGAATTGAATAGTCTTCCAGCGCCGCCCTCAAGTGGTCGAGGAACTACGCGTTGTCTCAGTACGCTTGCGCGGGTAGGGTATTGAAGAGTGGGGATGGTAATCTGACGTTGTAATTTTTCCGGTCCCATAACCCTCAAATATTTTTGGTAACTTGCGAGCAACAGCGGCTATTTAGGCTTTATCTGGTGACAAGTGCCTCCAGAAAGTCGAAAATTTTCGGAGTTAAACGTTTATGGTGTCAGAAAAATTATTCGTTATATGTATAGATAGTTATAGAGATGGTTCGTTGTGAATATTGTAAGAAAACATCCACTAAATGGAAACAATTGTCTTTCCATAAGTAAGTATTGCTATCTATTTGTTTGACTCTATGTTTATTTTCTCAATAACCTCTCATTCATCAATTGTTTAGATTTCCTAAGGATGACACACTAAAACTGCAGTGGATAAAGAATATGTGTCGAATCAATTGGAGGCCAAACGAATGGTGCGCCTGATGCTCCGAACATTTCACAAAAAATTGTATCGACTTTCGTGATAAATTGGCGAGATTACGAAAAGGGAGTATTCCAACTATTTTTGAGCATGACAGAGTGAATCAGGGGGTGTTGCAAGGTTACCCACAGGACCAGAGTATTAATAATCCAAAGAAAAGTATGGACCCAATTTATTTTTCCATCTATTTCTTCTTTTAAAATTAATATGAAATAGTATTGCCTAATTTTCTTTCACCTCTTCAGTGAATATTGTATGAGACACTTTTACAACCAAAAAAATAATCATTCCAATCATTAATTTGAACAGTATTTTATCCAGCTGACCCAAAACAATTATTTTCTGTGTATAATTCAGTATTCAATTTCAGGAAGAAAAATTGAATATGAAGACGTGCTGAAAGTGAGGAATGGCGAAAATGAAGGTAAACTTTTCTCAACGATTATTCTCTCAATTCTGTTTTGCTAAAAAATCTACCAGATTTCCTTCATTTGTACCACACAATTTAATACTTTCCGTTCCTGGTAGAGAGGATTAATGGATATCAACAAGTTTTACAAGGGAGCAATAGTACTGTACTATTAACAACATACTCAATTAGTGGACAGGAGAGATCTGAAATTTATCCAGGAGTAATACGCCAAGAACCAAAAATTGTAGGTATATCGATTCAATTGAATAATTTTACGAATCCTTAAATTAGATTAAATTCTTTAAAGAACACGTACGAAAAAATTCAATAGAAATCCTATAGGATTCTATAGGGATTTCTATTGAATTTCTATAGGAATTCTATTGGATTTCTATTAAAAATTCTATTGGAATTTTTCCGATTTCTATTACAGATTTTTTCCAATAGAAATTTTTAATAGATCACATTTTTATAGAAAAAAATCACTAGAATCAGATTTCTCTATAAGATTTATTCTATTGAGATTTTTTTATAGAAATTACTTGGTATGATATGATAAAATATTTTGTTTTGCTTTTCATAATGTAAATCCATTCTTAACTGATGATCGTATTAAATGCTGTTTTTTCACTATTTTCTAATGCACTGTTTCTATGATATGTCTCTCAGTACCTTTTTCCATACCAACATTCTATCATTAGATGAAAACGCTACTGTAATTCAGATTTATCTTATTTACAGCCTTCACAGTTTGATTTGAAAAATTATCAGGAGCGATATCTAGTTCTGGAGCGGTGAGCTTCGCCATCTAATTCTGGGTCATTAAGATTTTTGAGGTGGATATTGATAAATATCGAATGAGGTAAGGTATGTGGGATATCAGCTCCAGTGGAAATAGTGATTCATTTGTAAATATGAATTTCTTTCCGAACTGGAAATCAATAATTTGTACATGATAAGTTTACTTATTGTGGTAAGCTTAATTAAATAAAACTGAGAATGAGATTGTTGGTGAAGTTTTTTGAGTATTTCGCCATACTGGATTACGGATTTAGAGCGAGGTTAAGCTCATCCTTATCAATATTCGTGCAGACAAATTATTTTACTGCTCCATAAAACAAATCTTCTTATCTGAACTCATTTTCTCAATTTCAATTTGATGACATTTAAAATTCCTTCATTATTTATTTTCCCCTTTCGTTTATTCAATTTCGGAAAAATGACCAGAAATTTTTCCGAACTTTACTTGGTCAAATTACCAACCTCCCACCATGTACCTTATGATCACGCAGGCGCACTAGCGTAGCGTTTAGTACCGTACCACGATGTGGAGGCGCTGGCTGAGCGTTCAATTTGTCCCCACAGCGCCTCACAGGTTAGTCATCCAGTTAGTATAGAGATCAGTGCCCAGGAGGCAGTTATGGAAGTTCCACTGTACAGACCTCGCGCCCTAGTACTCTCATGTAATATTTTGACACTCAGTCCGTGAAGCGTTGCCTCTCGCGGACTCACCGCTCCCGGACTAAATGATAAAATTTAATACATTTCGACACTAGGCCGTGAGGAACTTTTCTGGCGAATATGAGGTTACACACGGAGAGAAAAGTCAGAGAATTTTTGTGGGGGAATTACGGGAAAAATTCTAGTGCTGCACTAGAATTGAGGCGCAATGTGCCAGCACATGAAAATTTCCCCTTCGTCACTAGAAAATCTGACGTTTCATCACGAAATCTTCTTCATCGGCAAACGAAAAATTACTCGACAGACAAAAAAATTTTCCCCAGCCACAATTTTTGTTTTTTTCCCTTGATTATTCACTAATAACATCAACGTTATTTAAATTAATGTACTACAGTATCAACAAAAATGAGCCTTAAGCCAACGAATTATTTTTATAGATTTTTTTTATTGCATTTGTTCCACGATTAAAGGGAATTACATTATCTTAAAACGTCATCACTGAATGTCAGTAATTTTCAACAATTTCTACGAACGGTTGTTTCACACTGTTTTTTCCCACAAATTTGATACGGTTAATCACACTTTCAGAGAAAAATAAGCCCAATAATCCCTGATTATCACATAATTCTGCAGAACACGCGTTAAGGTTACCCGACGTTGAAGACGTCATTTGTAAGTCTTCACTCGGGACTCCCGAGTGCAGCTGTTCAACTCACTTCGGCGAGCCGAACGTTGCCGATGTCGCGCAGGCACATACGAGGATAGGAAGAATGGAAAAAATTCTAGTGTGCTAGCACTAGAAAAATTCTCCAACTGCACAATAAAGTTTCGAATGTTACCAAGAATTAATGAAGTTTGTCCCACAATTTTCTACGGAATTTCCCACAAAATTGACACACCGGGAAATTTTCTAGTGCCAGTTCTAGAATTTTTCTCGTGCTTCTTTGCAAAAATTGATTAACTTACAGCAAAATTTCCGTGCTAATCTAGAATTTTTATTCTTATTTTGATTAAAATATGAGAGTTCGGCAGTTTGCGCCTCGTTTCTGGTGCCGAGCACTAGAATTTTTCCCCGACTTTTCTCTCCGTGCAGGACGAGCCGAAGGCGAGTTCTATAATCATATGAGGTAGAAAAGTTCCCACTAGTGACGAAAAATACTGTTCGATACACGGCCGTGAACAACTTTTCGTCAGAAAAGTTCCTCACGGCCTAGTATCGAAATATACTAATTACAGTAGACTCTCCTTTATTCTCCCATTCCATAATTCACACGCTACTCCTCTCAAGGTCTGCTTCTCAAAATCCTACTCCTTCCCCCACTCCTCAGTTATCGTTTGTCCTCCTCTGTGATGTCATGCGCTGCGGAATGCGTAGTGGGTCACAGAAGGTTATGTTCCTTTCCTCCCACTGTTCCCAGCTTCCCTTCTCTAATGCCGCCTGAACTGACGGAGTGGGGGTCGCTCCATTACTCGCATTTCACATGAAACGGCTTCAATATTTGTCAGAAAATACTTTGAACGCCTTATGATGAAAATTACAATTAGTAGACGACCCTACCGCCTCAAAAGCGAAAATATTCATGAATCGTAAATGTATTTTCCGGTTATTTTATTCTACGGACGAGTTATTAACCCATACTAGAATGGTATGAACAGTTTTTAATTAATACAGCGTGACGTCAGTACCTTGCTTACAAATTATTAAAAAAATATAGAATGGAAAATCAGTATTTCAATGGCACAAGAATGATGAAAGTATAATAATCGTTTTAGAATAGTGAGCATTACAATTATTCAATGACTCAGCCAATAACATCACGGTAGGTCCCCGAGATGCTGCCACAATTGAAAATGGCGATGTTGTGACAATTATGCCGATATTTGCTGTGAGATTATGATGCAGCCTCTGATGATTTCGGTGACATTATGCGCAATAATTGGAGCAACATTATGTGCGATAGTTTGAGCAATGTTCATTGCAGGAATTAAACCGATAATTTTATTAACATGAAGAGCGATATTAAGAGTACCACATCAAGTCCCATTGACAGCTGCGTCACCATTTCCAATCACGGCAGTCTATCACAGCGTGATTGACTAATGTATTGTAAAAATTCCAACGTTTACCATTTGAAAGTCTATTATCGAAATTTGATAATTTTTATACTATTGCATTCCTGATGTTCCATTCTATATCTTCCTGACATTTGTAAGTAAGGCGCTGACGTGACTGTATGTACAAAGTGTTGATTCCCTCAATGTAGGTCCTATAAACGTAAGCGCGTTTTAGGAAGTTCTTGTGATGAAAAAAGTTATCCGTCTTTTGTAGATAGGCTAGGCCGGTTCGGTATAGCTTCGCGAAATCACCACCAGGGGCGCCACCATCGTGGAAGGTTCTGGAATGGTGGCGCCACTGTCGCGGAACGTTCGAGAAGGTCGACGTCATCGATGACTCATCGACTCGAGTGGTGGGGGAATCCCTCTAAGATCTGTTGGGATTTGTATGAAATCTGATGATCTGTTGAAACTTGCATGGAATCGGATATTCGCGCCACCGTCGCGGAATTTTCTAGACGGATGACGTCATCGATGAGTCACCTCATCAACTCGGGGGCGTGGTGGGGGTACTTCCTGAGTCCTGTTGGGAGTTGTATGGAATATGATACTAGTGGCGGCGCCACCGTCATGGAATTTTCTAGACGGATGACGTCATTGATGAGTCATCGACTCGTGTGGTGGGGGAATCCCTCTAAGACCTGCTGGGATTTGTATGAAATGTAATGACCTGTTGAAACTTACATGAAATCGGATATTGGCGCCAACGTCGCGGACGGTTCGAGACGGATGTCGTCATCGGTAAGTTATCGACTCCCATGGTTGGGGAACAGTCCTGGTGGGACTTGTATGAAATATAATACTATAAAAACCTATGGACACATGGATAAAATTGGATATTGCCGCCACAATCGTGGAAATTTCGAGATGAATGACGTCATCGATGAGTCATCGACTTGCACGGTGGGAGAGCTCCCTGTAAGTCCTCAACATGTGCAAATATTTAATAATATTTGCAAACATTTGACAATATTGGAGAACATTTTTCAATGTATGCAAACATATGTAAACAATTGTAAACATTTGACAATATTTGCAAACATTTTGCAAACATTTGGAAACATCCTACAAACATTTGACAACATTTTCAAACATTCTGCAAACATTTGCAAACATTCTGTAAACATTTGTAAACATTCTGCAAACTTTGACAAACATTCTGCAAACATTTTCAAACATTTGGAAACATTCTGCCAACATTTGCAAACATTTACAAACATATGCAAACATGTGCAAATATGTGAAAACAATGATTGAATATTTTCAAGATGAATGACATCGATGAATTACTGAGACTGATAAATCATCAATGTGCGAGGTGGGGGTTTCCCGTAAGTCCTGCTGAGACTTGTACATTCGAGAAGGATGACGTTATCGCGGTGGGGGTTCCCCCTTAGTCCTGTTGGGAATTATATGATACCATAATGACCGATTGGAACTTGTGAGAAATTGGATATTGGCGCCACCGTCGTGGAACGTTCGAGAAGGATGACGTCATCAATGACTCATCGACTCGAGTGGTGGGGGAATCGTCCTTTTGGGACTTGTATGGAATATGATCCTATGTTGAATCGTGGTGTGATACAAAGGAGATATCATGTTATTTTTCGATTATACTCGAAGATTCTCCAAGGTTCTCAAATGTTCCAAGATGAGTCATAACCTCCAATTTGTGGTGGGGGGATTTCTATATAACGCGCTTACCCTATCCATTCCGCATTCAATCTGAATCCCAGTTCTATTGATTGTACCTCGTATCCTACAGTGATATAAAGAGTTACCACAATATGTTATCATAACCATCTTCATAAGGAGAACGATGGGGAGTCCAGCACTGATGAGGAGATGATCCGTGAGTATTTCAACAAGGATTGTCATACATTCGCAAAATACTTGGTGACTGACTTACATTTTTTATGGGACAATTATGAAGTATTGAAAGCTGAGCGACATCCTGAAGGGAAATCTAATTGTTCTAATTGTACAACTCGACTTGAGGGATTATCTCACATAATCCAGAGCATCAATAATTTGAGGAAATTAAAGAAATTCTGCGAGGAGCTGAGGGATAAAATCACCAACGTGGAGGAGGATGAATTGGTGGCAAGGAGTGTCACTGAAATTCAATGGTTGAACTCAGTTCCACCATACTGCCTCAATGACAGTGAAGTTGTGGAGAAATTATTGATTCACGCACCACCCGATCTTCCACCATTGGGAGAATTCATCTATCAACTTCGCAAAAACTTCAGAGATCTGTGCTCCAAGTTCAAACGTAACAAGTGTTATCCTTGTGATAAGTTATCTCAAACTCTGGAGATAATCAAAGGTCATTTTCAAAATTTGCGTGTTTCAATTGAACTCCTGAGTTTTGAATTGATTTGAATGATGATGGAGTCGATGGGCAAGAGTGCTGCTCGACAAGAAAAGAAGATGAAACGAACTAATTTCCAATTAGAGCCACAGATCCGTTTGATGTTGTATTGGGACTATGCATATCGATCTGCTCGTCGAGGTCCATGGGAGAAGATAGCTCGAGACCGCCATCGTTTTCAACGTCGGATAAATTTGTGTGAAAAAATGTTGAACCCTATATTATTACCAAAACATAGACAATCTGTTTCCGAGACTCGTTTTAGTTCGTTTTGAATTGCTAATGCTATTTTTATTAATATTGTATGTATGACTATAAGGAGAAAGATGTTTGTAACAATAAAACCAAGAATTTTTATTTTTTTTTAAATAGTCAAAAACATTTCTTCATAATATACAGTGTTATATTTAGTTTTCTTAAATTAACTTCTTAACTCCACCACTGATTTGCAAACATTTGCAACCATTTACAAACATATACAAACGTATGCAAATATATGCAAACATGTGCAAATATGTGAAAACAATGGTCGAATATTTTCAAGATAAATGACATCCGTAAGTCACTCAGACTGATAACTCATCGATGTGCGAGGTGGGGGTTTCCCGTAAGTCCTGCTGAGACTTGTAGATTCGAGAAGGATGACGCCATCGATGACTCATCGCGCGGTAGGCGATATCCCATGTTTCTTGTTAAGACTTGAATGAAATATAATGACCGGTCGAAACATGCATATTGTAATGAGTCATTGCTGTCTTGGAATCATAATTACGTCATACTTGTTCGCGAATATTCGAGAATGTTCTATGATGGTTTAAATCGCGGTGGGGTAAGGGGGTGAGTTGCTATAAAATCAACCGACTCCACTGGATTCAGCTTCAAACACAAAATTGAATTGCTACCATCACGATCTGCGGTTTTAGTGTGTTATTATAATGTTGATGTTGGATAATCAAGGTGTTCAACACCCAACTCAGAAATTTATTGTAAAAGAACTGGCAGTTCATGTAGTAGTTGGAAAAAATGAGTGTGCTTGTCTGCTTTTCCAACCCCCATGTGGATGGAATGAATTATCAACAAAATACCAAAGAACCAATGAATGGATTATTAATAATCATCATGGAACCGCATGGGAAATAGGATTCATTCCATATGATGATGTTCAAGATGCAATTGCGCGGATCACGAAAGGAGTGACAATCATCTTCGCGAATGGACTGCAGAAGAGACAATGGTTACAATCTTACACCGAATAAGTGATAATCGACTTGAATGAGTTGGGGTGCTCAAAAGCAAAAGATATCACAACCCCCAGATGCTGGGATTACAAAGAGCACAGTCTCATCGAGAATTATACCTGTGCATTCGAAAATTGTNTTAGTGTGTTATTATAATGTTGATGTTGGATAATCAAGGTGTTCAACACCCAACTCAGAAATTTATTGTAAAAGAACTGGCAGTTCATGTAGTAGTTGGAAAAAATGAGTGTGCTTGTCTGCTTTTCCAACCCCCATGTGGATGGAATGAATTATCAACAAAATACCAAAGAACCAATGAATGGATTATTAATAATCATCATGGAACCGCATGGGAAATAGGATTCATTCCATATGATGATGTTCAAGATGCAATTGCGCGGATCACGAAAGGAGTGACAATCATCTTCGCGAATGGACTGCAGAAGAGACAATGGTTACAATCTTACACCGAATAAGTGATAATCGACTTGAATGAGTTGGGGTGCTCAAAAGCAAAAGATATCACAACCGCCAGATGGTGGAATAACAAAGAGCACAGTCTCATCGAGAATTATACCTGTGCATTCGAAAATTGTAGGAAGCTATTGAAATGGTTCATAAAATATTTTTATTCGACTTTGGATCCGACTACTGACTTCTTCGATTGGATACAAAATATGCAAATGTTGCAAGCAGATTCCATACATCTCCTGAAAAGATTTCTTTTGAAATTTGCATGGCAACACATTGACGAATTATGGGAGACATTGACAGAGAGGCTCAAAAACATGAGCGAAATTAATGAGTACCGCCGATGTTATCAACATCATCCAACATCGATTCATGGAGGAGATTTTATGGATGGACCTGTACCGCTCATAAAAAATTGTCTCGTTTGTCAATTATCAGATTGGATAATTTTTTCATAATAATCAGAAATGATGATTGATATCTTTATATTCCATACAATGTTTCATATGTAGCTACGATTGATAATGAGTATTATACATGTTTTTAGTTATATGTAAACACCTTCAAGCTCGCTCAAGATTTTTCAGAATTATACGGGGATACTCTAAATGAAAAAGCTTCATTCCATCAAAACAAGTTGATGTTGTTATATGAATTTTTCCCTTATATAAACTGTTTTTCAAGATATCCAGCCTCAAAACGTAGTAAACGACTCGAAGAGAAGCTCACTACGCATACAGTGTAACCAACGAGTTCGCCCCCACTCCACACCATTGGTCTGAGAGAACAGATTGACTGGTTCGACTATATCTACTACACGTGGTCCTCATAAACCCATCATGAGTACGCAACGCAAACCCGCCATGTATATCGTTATTAAATGCATTACCCCCTATGACTAATGTTATTATATAATTTATGATTTTTCAAGGCAAAAATTTCAAAATTTAAACATTTAGTTGGCTGAGGGTGATATTTTTCACTGCAAAAATTTATGTTCATGCAGTCCCTCCCCAATGTTTGCAAATGTTTGCAGAATGTGTTCAAATGTTTCCAAATGTTTGCAAAATGTTTGCAAATATTGTCAATTGTTTGCATATGTTTGCATACATTTTAAAATGTTTGCAAATGTTTGCAAAGTGTTTGCAAATATTGTCAACTGTTTGCAATTGTTTACATACAGGGTTTTTCTACAAGATCCAATTACCTCTCGTCCAGCGTTAGATTCGAGCCCCCTGAATACGGGAAAAATGCGAAAAAAATTATTAATTAACTAGTTTTTAAATTATCAACGTTTAAGATGGACCAATTGGGAGCGCGTATTTTGCCGCGACGGAGTGGGTAGAGAGGGGAGTAGAGCATATGACAACAGCGCATCTAGTTATGGAGAGGCTAGTGACGTGAAGGCAGTTGCGGTATTGTCAATATTACTAGACGATGGAGGGATGTTTTCATGTATCCTCAATCAGTGATTGAGTCATTGGTTAGGCAGTATGCAAATTGGAATGACACCGAATTTTGAATGGGTTTTTGAACCCGAAAAAATGAGGATCGAATGTGAATCCCCCGCTGATGAATCCAATGCATCCAAAGCGCAATAAATAATAATGAATTGATGTTTGAGTTGAACATTAATTAGAGGCAAAAGTCCAGATCAACTCTTGACGATAGGACTCGAAATAATGGTCACAGAATAAGGGTTACGATGAGTGTCATGATAAGGGCAGACATGGGAGTCAAAGTAAGAGTAGCAATGAAGGCCAGATTATGGGTCCCAATAAGGGTCAGAATGAGCGTCAGTATGGGGGCCGAAATAAGGGTCGGTACGAGGGCCAAAATGGGGGCTGGAATAAAGGTCAGTATAAGAGCCAAAATAAGGGCCAGAAGAAGGGTGAAAATGAGGGTCGGAATTAGGTCCAAAATGGGTGTTGGAATTAGGGCCAAAATGGATGTCAGTATAAGGGCCAAAATAGGGGTCGGTATAAGGGCGAAAATAAGGGTCGGTATAAGGGCCAAAGTAGGGGGGTATAAGAGTCAAAATAAGGGTCAAAATAGGGATTGGTATGAGGGCCCAAATGAGTGTTGAAATAAGGGCCAAAATCAGTGTCATTATGAGGGCCAAAATGAGGGGCAGAATAAAGGTCAGAATAAGAGCCAAAGTGAGAATCAGAATAAGGGTCAGAATAAGGGCCACAATAAGGGCTCGTATAAGGGCCAAAATGAGGGTTAGAATAAGGGCCAAAATAAGGGTCACTATGAGGGCTAAAATGGGGGTCGGTTTAAGGGCCACAATAAGGGTCTAAATCGGGGTCAGAATAAGGGTTGGAATAAGGGTCTGTATGAGGGCCAAAGTGGAGGTCGGTATAATAGGGGTCAAAATAAGGTATAATAGGGGTCAGAATAAGGGCCAAAATAAGGGGCAGAGTATAGGCCAAAATAGGGGTCAAAATAGGGGTTGAAATAAGTGCCAAAATAAGGGTCACTATAAGGGCCTAAATGGGGATCAGAATAAGCGCCAAAATAAGGGTTGAAATAAGGGTCTGTATGAGGGCCAAACTAGGGGTCGTTATAAGGGCCAAAATTGGGATCAGAATAAGAGTCAAAATAGGGGTCGGTATAAGGGCCAAAATTATAGGCAGAATAGAGGCCAAAATGGGGGTCAGAATAAAGACCAAAATGGGGTTTGGTATCAGGGTTAAAGTAGGGGTCGGTAAAAGGGTCAGCATAAGGGTGGGTAGGAGGGCCAAAATGGGGGTCAGTATCAGGGCCAAAATGTGTGACGGAATAAGGGTCAACATGAGGGCCGGAATAAGGCCCAAAATTAAAGTTAAAATCAGAGCTACCATTAACGTCGGTATAAGGGTCAAAATTAGGGTCAGAATAGGGGCTGCAATAAAGACAAAAATAAGGGTCTGTATGAGGGTCACAATAGGCGTTGGTAGAAGGGCCAAAATGAGTCCAAATACGGGCCAAAATGAGGGGCACAATAAGGGTCAGTTAAGGATCAGAATAATGGTCAGAAAGGAGAGTCTGAATTGTAGAAACTTGGGGTCAGAATCCAATCGCTCCCTTTCACATACAGTGTGTCCCAAAAAGGAATGTCATCCTCCTCAGGGGAGTTCGGGGGGCTCATGGAGATGAAGACCCCAATGGCATTGCTCTCTCCCGCTTTGTTCAATAGCTTTTGACAAAAATGAAGGAGTCAAGAAATCTCACCGTATTGCAGGTCTTAACGGTTCCCGATGAAATGTGACATCATGAGATTCTTTACATTTTTCTTTCCGAATGGAAGCATAGTAATCGTTCAAATTTAAGTTTTGGATTTTTTGTTTTATATTTACCTGTTATTATCCAGAAAGTCCGAAATTTGGTACATTTCGACACTAGGCCGTGAGGAACTAATGTCGAATTGAAATGAATTTCTTCCCTCGTTTCTCGTCTCGCCTCTCGTTTCTCTCGTTCTCGACCAGATTTTCATATCTATCGTTTCGTTTTCGTGTCTTATCTCGGTATTGGTGAGCCCTATCTATCGCCATTAATAAAAATTCAGTCCATTGAATCATTTCTATAATTTTTCAATTTTTCCAAAAATCAGTTGTATCACGATAACTATTTACACAGTAGAATGAACACTAGCACATCGTCGTATTCGCTGTCGATTCCTGCAGTGAAAAAATCAATGGAGATTAATTCTGAATCTGATCATTTTTGGAACTAGTTGGATTTTTCGGAGATATTAACAAAAACGAATAGAAAGTTGAATAGGAATGGAATAGAATTGTCTAGCAAATTCGCTAAATTTGAAAATCTAAAAAATGCCATAAAAATCACTGTACCTGCACCAGAAATTTTAGTGCAAAATACAGGAGTTTTTCAAGGTAAGGCTGATAAAAGTTCCTCTAGCGCTCAGTCAAAATTTCGGTGTTGGCACCGGAATTTTTCCGGGTCCTTCCAAATGAACCCATTTCATTTTGCTAGCACAGTGATTTTTTTGGTAGACGCTCTATTTTATGACACTCTTTTCAAAAAATTTCATCAGATAAATGATTCTAAGACATTTTTACTGCATGTGTTTTCTCTTGTGAGAACATTCAAGGAAACTTTGAAAATTGACGACGAGGAATATTCATAGGAGCAATGTCAATAGAGTATTGAAAATTGATTGAATGAAACGTGTGAGATCTTAGGAAAGTTTCAATTGGATCGATGAATCTAAGAGACGAATTTTTATTACTCATTTTTGTAGATAAAATTTTTTATACACGCAAAGATAATTTAATAGAAAAAGGGAATATTGCTCTTCAGCAGAAGTTTGTTAGATTACTGATACATCATTTGATTCACTTCAATTTTCAAAGATCTGTTGCAGTGTAATGATCATTTCAACAATGTATTGGTAAATTATGGAAACAATTCATTGGATATTCCATTGAATTTAAAATTCTGGGAACAAACAGGGCTTCCAAATCAGTTTTTTCTCGGTTTTCGTTTTCTTCCGAAATTACAATTCCTCGAGATGAATGGAAATTGGCGTGAATATTAAAAGAGGTTTATTGGCAATTCCAAATGGAGTTATTACGTGGAGGCCCGGTAGCTCAAGTGGCAGACCACCAGTCTGGCAAACTGGAGACGCGGAATCGTACTCCGTCTAGGATTATACCCCAGTGCCTCCGAATTTTTTAATTTGTGCATTGATAATTGTTTTATTATTTCCCTCATACAGAGGTTCGGAAAGCTGATGGATTGCATATAGCATCCCGCTTTCTATGTCATTTATACCTGTAAAACATCTAAAGGTTGACCGAATCAATAGCCATATCGGTCGGTAGATTTCTTAGAGTTATTACCCATTGAAGATTTTTTTTTTTCAATTTATTCCTTTACAAATGTGAGACTTGTTGATTAAAAATTCGTTCGTAACGTGCAACAATGATCGAAAATTAATTTGCGTTCGAGGAAATCTTTACGCGTTTGTCTGTCATCGTTAAGTATTGGGATGGAGGAAGAAGCCTTCATTACTTCACATCATATTTCTCATAGTTTTGAACTACGAGTAATAATTTTTATTTTTACACTGTCCCTTCTATTTTCTTACGCAATGATGATGAGAATTGAAAAATCGAAGATGAGAAAGCGGAAATTGATTTATCTTGGAACCGAGACGGAAGAACTAATGTAGGTGAATGCAATCAGTCGGCTGTTTGTTTCAAATGTTAAGAATTTTTCATTTTCTTCTCCAGTCACTCAATCACTCCTGAATTCGATTAACTGATTGAGTATGCGTTCGTGAAATTAATCTTCAAGCGAGCAACAAAAATTCATCGGTAACTCCACGATTCTTCACTCCATAAAGATCTAGAAAAAGCATAGGACAAAGGTTCGCTCCAAGATTCCTTGACTTGTTAAGTTATTTTTCCTCAACTATCGATACTTTCCATGTGATATGAGGTTGGATTCATCTCGAAGATGGCTATTACAACCGAACAAATGAGAACATGCAATCACTCTAGTCAATATTGCAAGAATTGACTTCGTTGTGTATTCTAGTAATGGACATAATCTTAATGAACATTGCTGCTTTTAAACAAATATCCAGCGATAAATATGGTATTTGTGGTAATTATGTCGCTAATAAATGGGAGAAAATATTAATTATCATCACTTACCCTATTGCCGTTATTCATCTCAGTACCATAATTGACGCATGAATAAATTACGAAGTAACCCCATAGACCAGCCGATCTCACAGACTTTGTGACCTGCCGCCAGTTCTTGACCAATCTTTTTAGAGAAGATTATGGAATGAATGGAATGAAGTAGGAATTTTCATCATAAGGTCCATAAAGTATTTTCTGATGAATGTCATTATACGCCTTCGGCTCGAACTATAAACCCACATTCGTAAAAAAATACGTTCTGGACCGTGTGATGAATGTAATTTTTCCTCACTGCTGGGCCCAAAAACCGCGATTGAACCGAGCGAAGCGAGATAGTATATTTCGTCACTAGCCCGAAAAAAACTTTTCTGGCGAATATGAGTTTGCTGCAATCATATGAGCTAGAAAAGTTTTTTTTGGCCGTATGACGAACAGTATTTTTTGTCATGACGGCCGTAGGCAGAGATTCACGGACGCGGAGCGTCCGTGAAGCGCTGCCTCACGGCCGGAATGACAAAAAAAAAATTTCACTCACTTGCATAGGAGTATTAAGAAACCAGAACGACAATCGCGTCAATTGACAATCGAATGACATCTCCTCCTTTCTGACCCTTATACTGGCCATCATTCTGATCCTCATAGTGACTCTTCTTTTGGCCCTGATTTTTTCATTTATTCATACTCTTACTTTGGTCCTTATATCGACACTTATTTTGGCACTTATACCGACCCTTTTTCTGGCGCTTATTTTGACTCTAATTTTGGGCCGTATTCCAATGCTCATTTTGGCCCTTATCCCAACCCCCATTTTGATTCTTATTCCTATCC
>SMLE01000148.1_pt1 | contig 17093 bp, 14 predicted proteins | sample 2451431 | NCBI scaffold set ML178787.1 | reverse complement strand
CCTTGACGGACTCTACCACATTGCCTGTTTTATGGTGGTGGATCGCGGTGAAAAGGCCAGCCTGTGCGTGTTGGCACAAGAGGCGTTGACGCTCAACGGGAAAACGATGCAGTTGGGTGAAGCGATTAAAATCATGCATGACCGCCTGCTGCCCCAGCAGAGCGCGCTGGCAAGGGCAATGCCATCGGCAGCCTTCCCCTATGCCAAGGTGGTGTAGGGGAAAGGTTCTTGTCAGGCAAGCACCAGGTTTCCCTGTGGCACGCAACTGCACGCCAGGATCGTGCCATCCTCGCGCACGGCACCCCGCTTTAAGGGCGAAACCTCACCGCTGACCAGCGTCATTTTGCAACAACCGCACACGCCCGCCCGGCAAGAATAGGGCACGCGTACATCGTGCTGCTCTAGTTGTTCTAACAAAATTTGCTGATTATTTCCCGGCAGCGTTTTGCCCTGATAGTGCAGGGACAGGCCTTGTTCCGCCTGAACCGGCGCTTCCAGCGTGGCAGCAGGGGTTCCAGCACCATAGCGAGGTGCTGGCTTGGTTGCCAGCACCTCGACGTTGTCGCCTACGCGAATAATACCGCTCTGACGCGCCACCATATTCTGACCAAAATCCACGTCACCGTTTTCCGCCGTGCGGAAGGATTGCAGCGTGGCGAGCGGCTCTCCCGAGGGATGTTTGCGCCCGCGCTCCGTGCTTACCGTGGTCAATACGCAGCGACTGCACGGTTTGACAACGTCAAAGGTCACCTCGCCGATACGCAGCGTCTGCCAGCTGTCTTCCGCGAAGGCATCAGCGCCGGTCACCACGATATTAGGGCGAAATTGAATCAGTTTTATCCCGGCGTTACAACGCTGGCGCAGTGTCTGAAAAGAGGCCTCATTGACCAACAGATAAGGGTAGCCGTCGGCGAAACCCAACGGGATGTCGGGAAAACGCTTTACGCTACGAGAGGGTGTGTCGCCCACCCAGCGCAACTGCACCGGACGTTTGAAATAGCCGCTCAGCCACTGGTTGATGTTATCGGGCGCGATGCAGGCAGAAAAATGCGTGCCCCAGACCTCAGTAGGCTGCGGCGTGTGGGCGAAATCCGCATAGCGTACTAACGCCTGAGCGCCGTCAGGCGCGGTGAGAAACAGGCCGTCAGGCAGCAAGGCCGGTGTAAACAGCACCATTTCGGGAAACTGACGCGCAGTGATAAAGGTCCCATCGGGTTCCGTCACCATAAAGGAACGGTCATACGCCAGACCGCTGGGCGTTGCCAACGCATGGGAAAGTTGCAAGCCGCGCAAGGATTTAACCGGATGAACGTACAGTTGGGAAACACCAATCATCAAGAGTGCCTATCTGTTCAAAGGTTTTAACGCCGCAACTTTATGACAAGTCGCTGGGATTAGCTATAATGCGCCTCAATTTTATGTGTTACACCCGTGATACTTCAAATTGCATGTGCGCTGACAGTGTGGGGCCATCCGAACCACTTATCGCTTGCCTGCAACTCGAAGTCGTCCGGGTCTACCCTTTTACCTTGGTGGTCGTCGTATTATGAATTCTCTGTTTGCCAGCACGGCGCGTGGTCTGGAAGAACTGCTTAAAAGTGAACTTGAAGCATTGGGTGCGCAGGAATGCAGCCTGGTTCAAGGCGGCGTGCATTTTCAGGGTGACGACCGTTTGATGTATCGCAGCTTGCTGTGGAGTCGCCTGGCATCACGCATCTTATTGCCGCTCGGCGAATGCAAGGTCTACAGCGATCTCGATCTTTACCTCGGCGTTCAGGCGATTGACTGGACCTCGGTGTTCTCGGTAGACAGCGCCTTTGTGGTCCATTTTACCGGCACTAACGACGAAATTCGTAATTCTCAGTACGGCGCGCAGAAAGTGAAAGATGCCATTGTCGACAGCTTTGTGCGTAAAACCGGTCAGCGCCCCAACGTGGCTAAACAGCAACCGGATATTCGCATCAATGTGTTTCTGCAACGCGAAACGGCCAGCATTGCGTTGGATCTCAGTGGCGAAGGCTTACACCAGCGCGGTTATCGTGAAGGCACCGGCGCTGCGCCGTTGAAAGAAAACCTGGCGGCGGCCATTGTGCAGCGCTCGGGTTGGCAATCGGGTACGCCAATGATCGATCCGCTGTGCGGTTCCGGTACGCTGCTGATTGAGGCTGCCATGATGGCCGCCGATCGCGCACCGGGCCTGCGCCGCGATCATTGGGGATTCAGCGCCTGGCTGAACCATAACGCCGATGTGTGGCGTGAGGTGGTGTCTGAGGCGCAGGTCAGGGCCAAACAAGGCCTGCAAACCACCACCTCCCGTTTTTACGGTTCAGACAACGATAGCCGGGTGATCGAGCTGGCGCGCGCCAATGCGCGCCGTGCCGGTGTCAGCGAATTGATAACCCTCTCGGTACAGGATGCGGTGCAACTGCGCAATCCGCTGCCGCAAGGTTCGACAGGCACCGTACTCAGTAACCCGCCTTACGGTGAGCGTCTGGAGAGTGAGCCTGCTCTGATCGCCTTACACAATATGCTGGGGCGCAAGCTGAAAAGTGAGTTCGGTGGCTGGACGCTGTCGCTGTTCAGTGCGTCACCAGAACTGTTAACCAGCCTGCCGTTGCGCGCTGAACGCCAGTTTAAGGCCAAAAACGGGCCGCTGGATTGCGTACAGAAAAACTACCGGATCAGTGCTGCGCCTGAGGCCTCGGTGGGTGAAGCCACTGCGCCGCGCGTCAGCGCTGAAGTGGCACCGGATTTTGCCAACCGTCTGCGCAAAAACTGCCGTAAACTGGAAAAATGGGCTAAGCAGCAAGGTATAGAATGCTATCGCCTGTATGACGCCGATCTGCCGGAATACAATGTGGCTATCGACCGCTATGGCAGTTGGGTAGTGGTGCAGGAATATGCGCCGCCGAAAACCGTCGATCCCCAAAAAGCGCGTCAGCGCGTGTTTGATATCATCAACGCGACGTTGCACGTGTTGGAACTGCCCGCTAATCGTTTGGTGTTAAAAACCCGCGAGCGACAAAAGGGCAAAAGTCAGTATGAAAAACTGGCGCAGAAGGGCGATTTTCTGCTGATGCAGGAGTATAACGCCAAGCTGTGGGTGAATCTGACCGATTATCTGGATACCGGGCTGTTTCTCGATCACCGTATCGCGCGCAAGATCCTGGGCGAAATGAGTAAAGGAAAAGACTTCCTGAACCTGTTTGCCTATACCGGCACGGCCAGCGTCCACGCGGGGCTGGGCGGCGCGCGCAGTACGACCACGGTTGATATGTCGCGCACCTATCTGGAATGGGCGGATAAAAACCTGAGCAGCAATGGTCTGGCAGGTCGTCAGCATCGCCTTATTCAGGCGGATTGCCTAGGTTGGATGCAGGAAACCCACGAACAGTTTGACCTGATTTTTATCGATCCGCCCACGTTCTCAAACTCGAAACGCATGGCCGATGCCTTTGACGTGCAACGCGACCATCTGGCGTTGATGAAAGATTTGCAGCGTATGCTGCGTCGAGGCGGTACCATTCTGTTTTCTAACAACAAACGCGGTTTCCAGATGGATCAGCCGGGCATTGCCGCCCTTGGGCTTCGCGCCACGGAAATTAGCGAGAAAACCCTTTCATTAGATTTTGCCCGCAATCGCCAGATCCATAACTGTTGGCTGCTGCGACACGCGGGCGAGGAAAAGTAAGTCATGTCATTAATTAGCGTCTCGGATGCCTGGCTGTCGTTCAGCGATGCGCCTTTACTTGATAACACCGAACTGCACATTGAAGAAAACGAACGCGTCTGCCTGGTAGGGCGTAACGGTGCGGGGAAATCGACCCTGCTGAAAATTCTGGCGCGCGAAGTGCGGCTGGACGATGGGCGTATTGTGTATGAGCAAGATCTGATCGTCTCCCGTTTGCAGCAAGATCCGCCGCGTGACGTAGCGGGCAGCGTATTCGATTTTGTGGCAGAAGGGGTGGCCGAGCAGGCCGACTACCTGAAACGCTACCATGAGGCCTTGCGTCTGGTCGAACAGGATCCCAGCGATAAGAACCTGAACCAGCTGGCAGTACTTCAGGAAACATTGGAAACCCAAGGGCTGTGGCAATTGGAAAATCGCATCCACGATGTGTTGGCCCAATTGGGACTGACAGCAGATGCGCCCTTGTCCTCGCTTTCTGGCGGCTGGCTGCGCAAGGCCGCATTGGGCCGTGCGCTGGTCAGTGGGCCGAAAGTCTTGCTGCTTGATGAGCCGACCAACCACCTGGATATCGAAACCATCGACTGGCTGGAAGGTTTCCTCAAAACGTTCCAGGGCAGTATCGTTTTCATCTCCCATGACCGTTCTTTTATTCGCAACATGGCGACACGCATTGTCGATCTCGATCGTGGCAAACTGGTCTCCTGGCCCGGCAATTACGACAAGTATCTGCTGGGCAAAGAAGAAGCGCTGCGTGTGGAAGAACTGCAAAATGCCGAATTCGATCGCAAGCTGGCGCAGGAAGAGGTGTGGATCCGTCAGGGCATCAAGGCGCGTCGCACGCGTAACGAAGGCCGGGTGCGTGCGCTGAAAGCGATGCGTCAGGAGCGTTCACAGCGTCGCGAAGTGATGGGCTCTGCCAAAATGCAGGTTGAAGAAGCGGCTCGTTCCGGCAAGATCGTGTTTGAACTGGAAAACGTCGATTATCACATCGGTGATAAAAATCTGGTACGGGGATTCTCTGCCCAGGTGTTGCGCGGTGACAAGATAGCGCTGGTTGGGCCAAACGGCTGCGGCAAAACCACGCTGTTGAAACTGCTGTTGGGCTCCCTGCAAGCGACGCACGGTCGCGTTCACTGCGGTACCAAGCTGGACGTTGCCTATTTTGATCAGCACCGCGCGGAGCTCGATCCTGAGCGCACCGTGATGGATAACCTGGCCGAAGGCAAACAGGAAGTGATGGTTAATGGCCGTTCTCGCCATGTGCTGGGCTACCTGCAAGATTTCCTGTTCCATCCCAAACGGGCAATGACGCCGGTAAAAGCCCTGTCAGGCGGTGAACGTAACCGACTGCTGCTGGCGCGTTTGTTCCTCAAGCCCAGTAACCTGTTGATTCTTGACGAACCGACTAACGATCTTGATGTAGAAACGCTGGAACTGTTGGAAGAGTTGATCGACAGCTATCAAGGCACTGTGCTGCTGGTAAGCCACGATCGTCAATTTGTGGATAACTCGGTCACCGAGTGCTGGATTTTCGAAGGGGATGGGCGTATTAACCGCTATGTTGGCGGCTATTATGATGCACAGCAGCAGCGCGCTGAAACGGTGCCCTTGCGTAAATCCGTACCTGCGGCGGCGGAAAAATCAGCAGAGAGTAAAGAGACCGTTCAGAACGCACCCAGCGCTAAACGTCAAACCGGTAAACTCAGTTATAACCAGCAGCGCGAACTGGAGCAGTTACCCCAGAAACTCGAACAACTGGAACAGTCCATTGCGGCGTTACAAGCGCAAATGAACGATGCTGATTTCTTTACCCGTCCGCGTGATGAAACGCAAAAGATATTGAATGCATTGGCAGAAGCGGAGCAGGAGCTGGAAGTGTGTTTTGAGCGTTGGGAAGCGTTGGAAACGCAGAAAAACGGCTAACGTTGCGTATACTACCAACAGGTAGATGCCTTCTGACGGTAACCACGCGTACGATATACCGTGCCGTGGGAACTCGAGCCTTCTACAGGTAACGGCGGCGGCGCGCCTGACCGGGGTGCCGCGCGGCGAAAGATAAAGGAGGCGGAGCGTGTGCAATCATAATGCAAGGCATGACGACTACATGTTGTGCCCCCAGTGCGACATGCTGGTGGAATTACCCTCCCTGATGCATGGGCAAAAGGCGGTGTGTCCGCGCTGTAAATCAACCTTGGCCAACCGCCAGAATCAGGCGCGCCAGCGCTCCATTGGTTTTGCCTTCAGCGCCTTGCTGATGCTGGCATTGGCGAACGCTTTTCCTTTTGTTTATATGCGCGTGGCGGGCATCACCAGTGAGATCTCACTGTTTGAGATCCCGCAGGTGATGGTGTCCGATAATTACGCCAGCGTCGCCTTTCTGTTTATGCTGTTTGTTCAAGTGATCCCGGCGATTTCTATGGCGATGGTTATCCTGTTGTCGCTGCACGCTTCCCTGTCAGCACGGATAAAACGGCTGATGGCAACCTGGCTCTTCTGGCTAACAAGCTGGGGAATGGCCGAAATTTTTCTCGCTGGCGTGCTGGTGAGCTTTGTGAAGCTGATGTCTTATGGTGAAATTGGCGTCGGCGCTGGTTTTGTGCCCTATGTACTGTTTTGTTTGCTGCAACTACTGGCCTATCAAAGTCTGGATCGGCGCAGCGTGTGGAATGACGTAGCGCCTGCGCCACCGTTACCCTTTGCACCGCAGACCGGACGATCGGGTTTGGCACAAGGGCTGCGCTCCTGCACCTGCTGTACGGCGATATTGCCTGCCGATCGGTGGGAATGTCCGCGTTGTCATCGCCACGGCCATGCGCGACGTAAAAATAGCCTGCAATGGACGCTGGCGCTGCTGTTAACCTCCGTGCTGCTTTATGTTCCCTCGAACCTGCTGCCGATTATGATCACCGAAGCGTTGGGGAGTAGTGAAACCTCCACCATTATGTCGGGGGTGATTCTGCTGTGGGGGATGGGGTCTTATCCGGTGGCGCTGGTGATCTTCATTGTCAGTATTATGGTGCCATCGCTTAAAATGCTGGCGCTGGCGTGGTTGTGTTGGAGTGCGGCGGGTAATGGACGTCAGGACAATGAACGTCTGCACGTGGTATATGAAATGGTGGAATTTGTCGGTCGCTGGTCGATGATCGATGTATTTGTCATTGCTGTACTGTCTGCCATGGTGCGCATCGGCCAGTTAATGAGTGTATACCCGGCAATCGGCGCGGTGTTGTTCGCGCTGGTGGTCATTTTGACCATGTTTGCCGCCATGACGTTTGATCCCCGTTTGTTGTGGGAGCGCCAGCGTGATAATGATCAAGAGGGATCAGCCATTGGCGAAAAATAATTATTCTGTCGCAAACGTAGAAGCGATTAAACGCTGGTCGCCCGTATGGATTGTGCCCATTGTGACGGTGCTGATTGGAGCCTGGATTTTATTTTACCATTTCAGTCACCTGGGGCCCCAGATCACGCTAACGACACAGAGTGCTGAAGGGATTGTGGCCGGTAAGACCACCATCAAAAGCCGCAGTGTGGACGTCGGCGTGGTGGAAAGCGTGGTGTTGAGTGACGACCTGCGCCAGGTGGAGATTGTGGCTCGCTTGCATTCCGGTATGGGCAAGTTGTTGCGCCATGATTCTGTGTTCTGGGTGGTGAAGCCGCAAATTGGACGAGAAGGGGTTTCCGGGCTAGGTACCCTGCTGTCCGGCGCATTTATTGAACTTCAGCCGGGGATGAGCGGTGAAGCACGCAGTGAATTTGCGTTGCTGGATTCGCCGCCGCTGGCACCACCGCATGCCAAAGGGATTCGCATTTTGCTCGACAGCGAACGTTCTGGCCAACTGAACGCTGGCGATCCAGTGCTGTTTCGCGGCTACCGCGTCGGTTCGGTTGAAACCAGCGAGTTCGATACCAAGGCGCGCCAAATGCGCTATCAGCTTTTTATTACCGCGCCTTACGACAGTCTGGTGACGAGCAATGTCCGTTTCTGGAAAGACAGCGGCGTGACGCTGGATATGTCAGCGCAGGGGATGCGGGTGGAAATGGGATCGTTGACCACCTTGTTCAGCGGCGGTGTTAGCTTTGACGTGCCGGCCGGTTGGGATCTGGGTGAACGCGTGCAAGATCGTGCGCAATATCAGCTGTTTGATAACGAACGCAGTATTCAGGATTCGCTCTACACGGAGTACAAAGAATATGTGATGTTCTTTGATGAATCTATCCGTGGATTGCAGGTAGGGGCACCGGTAGAATTCCGTGGCATCTGTCTGGGAACCGTCGCCCAAGCGCCGTTGGTGACGACCAACTTCAAGCAGGATATAAACATGGAGTATCGCATTCCGGTGCTGATCCGCGTTGAACCTGCACGTTTTGAAAAGATCATCGGTAAGCAGTTTGATTACCAGAAACAACTCGCCGACGCACAGGCTATGGGGCTGCGTGCCTCATTGAAAACGGCCAACCTGCTGACTGGCGCCTTGTTTATCGATCTCGATTTTTACCCGAAAGCACGTGGTAACAGTACAGGACCGCTGCGTGTGGTTGATGGGTATCCGGTGTTGCCAACCATGGGCGGCGGTTTGTCGCAAATCCAGCAAACACTGATGGCGGTGTTGGATAAGGTTAACGACCTGCCGTTAACGCCAATGGTGAGCGAAGCGACCAAAACGCTGGCAGAGAGTCAGTCAACGCTACGTGAGTTGAAAAAGACGCTTGCTTCGTTAAACCAGATAACCTCCAGCAAGGCGATGCAATCGCTGCCGCAGGACATGCAGCAAACGCTACAGGAGCTGAACCGCAGTATGCAAGGGTTACAGCCTGGCTCGCCGGCCTATAACCGATTGGTGGCAAACATGCAGCGTCTGGATCAGGTGTTAAGGGAGTTGCAGCCGGTATTGCGCACGCTGAATGATAAAAGCAATGCACTGATCTTCCAGACGCCTGAGAGCGAAGATCCCCAACCGAAGAGGGCGAAACCATGAGTAAAGGATGGCTGGTGGCAATGGCGTTGTTGTTGAGTGCATGCAGCAGTACAACGCCAAAAACCTATTACCAACTGCCGCAACCGCCTGTGGCGACTGCGGGTAAAACGGATCTCACCGCGGCCCGCACGCTGTGGCTTTCCCACGTTGCGTTGGCGGATTATCTCAGTACGTCGGGCTTGGTTTACCAGACCAATGATGTGCGTTATGTCATTGCCAGCAATAACCTGTGGGCCAGCCCGTTGGAGCAGCAGTTGCAACAGACGCTGCAAAGTAGCCTGAATGCCGGACTGCCGGGCTGGACGGTAAGTTCGCAACCTTTAGGGGCTGCACCCTCGGAGCTGGCTGTTACCGTGAAAGCCTTCCACGGCCGCTACGACGGAAAAGCGGTGGTGCAAGGGGAGTGGACCTTGCAGCGCGGCGATCGGCTGCTGCGTCAGCCGTTTGATCTGGTATTGCCGCTCAAAGAGGATGGCTATGACGCGTTAGTGACAACGCTGGCACAAGGTTGGCAGCAGGTTGCGCAATCTATTGCCGCGCAGATTCAGCGCAGCGAGTAGTGGGCAGCGATAGGAAACACTTATCTAACGTTATGTAATTTAACGATTTAGCGCGTGTTACCTGGCACTGTTTTTATGCATTTGCTTGCATGCAGTGCGCCATGATGGCGCACTGCACCGTTCTCAAAAATCCCTCATCATAATCTTATTTATAAATATCAATCAGTTATTTTTTGGCACAGATACTGCAATGTTAATCGCATAACATTATGACCGCGAATGACAGGGCACTAACATGCAGCAAGATGACGCCTATTCCCCTAACCCTGACACCAATGTGCGCATTGATCTTATCGCACGTATCGAAGCGTCGTTCAGTCAGCAGACCCCTAGCGGTAAGCGTATTGCCGGTTGGTTGCTGAATAATCTGGCACAGATACCGTTTGAATCGGCGGATAGCATCGCCGGTTATACCGGCACGACGGGGATTACCGTGGGGCGCTATCTGCGCAAGCTGGGCTACCGCAATCTGGAAGATGCCAAAGCGAGCCTGCGTGCCGATGCGCTGGCGCCTTATCGCCCCTGGGGCGTTACCGACCGGCTGGATGCCTGGCAGCAGCAGCGCCCCCTCTCGAATCGTCTCAGCCCCTCTCTGCGTCTGGAGGTGGATGCCATTCAGGACGTCTATCGTCTGGCGCAAACGGAGACTTTCGCGCGCATCAGTCAGCAAATTGCTGAAGCAGAAGCGGTGTTTATTCTCGGCATCCAATCTACGCGCGGCATCGCCAACGCGTTTTTTAGCCATCTGGAGTATTTGCGCCCCCGAGTGAGCTATGTCGATGGCCTGTCTGGCACCTGGGTGGAGTCGCTCAATTCAGAATACCAACGCCCTTATGTGGTAGTGACCGACACGCGCGCCTATTCCACCGTGGCGCGACAGTATTGCCGCGCCGCCAGCGATCGGCAGATCCCGTTGGCGCTGATTACCGATCTCTGGTGCCCTTGGGCGCGTGATTACCCGATGGATTTGCTGCAAGTCAAAACCGATACCGGGCATTTCTGGGATTCGCTGGCACCAATCACCTGCTTGTTCAACCTGCTGCTCTCCGCAGTGGTGGAGCAGTTGGGTGACAAACTGTCGGCGAGGCTGGCGCTTAACCGCGCCTTGCAAACGGAATTTGGCCAATTTGAACAGTAAATAGGACAACACATGACGGATGTTATCGACCTGGTGGATCTGGCGCAAACGCTCCCCCAACTGATTATCGATATGAAATATGCCACGGCGGATAACCTGACCGGTCATCCCATTTATGCCCAAGCGCTTTGCCTGTTGCATCCCGACGCGGCTCAGGGACTGGCGCGCAGTGTCGCCGTTGCCGAACAGAGTGGCTATCGGCTGCAACTTTATGACGCCTATCGTCCCCACGCGGCGCAAATACGCCTGTGGGATGCTTGTCCCGATCCGCGTTTTGTCGCCTCATTGGCGGTTGGCTCGCACCACAGTCGCGGCGTGGCAGTGGATGTCACGCTGTTGGATGAACAGGGCGAGGCGCTGGATATGGGCACTGGTTTCGATGAAATGAATGAAAAATCATATGCGTGGTGTTCGGCGTTGCCCGTCGCCGTGCAACGTAACCGACTGCAACTCTATGCCGTGATGGCGGCGGGTGGCTTCGTCGGGATTGAAACGGAATGGTGGCATTTTGAATTGCTGAATGCTGATCGTTACCCGCTGTTGCCCGATCGGTTTGGTTGTACTTTGCCTAACAGTAGGACGGCTGTTTGATTGATGCGCGCTGCGCGAACCGTTTGACTATCACCAGGAGCTGAATCATGAAGACGCACCATACTGCATTGTTACGACCTCTGCTGTTAGCTACCGCAATGGCTGCCGTATTGCCTGCCTGGGCTGCGGTGCTGAAAGATATGCTGGTGATCGGCAAGGCCGCCGATCCACAAACGTTAGATCCTGCGGTCACTATCGATAATAACGACTGGACCATTACCTATCCCTGTTATCAACGGCTGGTACAGTACAAAACGGAAAACGGCAAAGGCGCTACCGATGTGACCGGGGATTTGGCCCTGAGTTGGGAAGCGTCTCCAGATCAAAAAACCTGGACCTTCAAGCTCGATCCCAAGGCAAAATTTGCCGATGGCAGCGCTGTCAGCGCAGAGGCGGTCAAATTATCGTTTGAACGTCTGCTCAAGATCGGTCAGGGGCCCGCCGAAGCTTATCCCAGCGATTTGAAGGTTGAAGCGCTCGATGCGCATACCGTGCGCTTTACCCTGAGCGCACCCTTTGCGCCGTTCCTGTATACGTTGGCCAATGACGGTGCATCTATCATTAACCCTGCGGTATTGAGCAAACACAGCGACGATGAAGGTAAGGGCTGGTTAGCGGAAAATACTGCCGGTTCCGGGCCCTATCAAGTACAGCGTTGGCAGAAAGGCCAGCAGGTGGTGCTGGTGCCAAACCCTCATTACAGCGGCAGCACGCCCGCGTTTAAACGCGTTTCGGTCAAAATCATTGGTGAGAGTGCCACGCGCCGCCTGCAACTGGAGCGTGGGGATATTGATATTGCCGAGTCGCTGCCTGTCGATCAGCTTGCCACGTTGAAGGCAAAAAACAGCGTGTCGGTACAGGAACATCCGTCGCTGCGCGTGACCTATCTCTATCTAAACAATGGCAAAGGGCCATTGAGCCAGGTTGATCTGCATCGTGCGGTCTCTTGGGCCACGGACTATCAGGGTATGGTAAAGGGGATACCGGGTGGAAACGGCAAGCAGATGCGTGGCCCGATCCCGGAAGGCATGTGGGGATATGACAAAGATGCCATGCAGTACAGCCTGGACAATGAAAAAGCACAGGCAGCAATGAGCAAGGTAGCGCAAAAACCACAGCAATTAACCTTCCTCTACTCGGATAACGATCCCTCCTGGGAACCCATTGCCATTTCAACGCAGGCAACGCTGAAATCGCTGGGGGTTAATGTCAGTCTGGAAAAACTGGCAAACGCCACCCTGCACGAACGGGTTGGCAAGGGTGACTTTGATATTGCCATCGGTAACTGGAGCCCTGATTTCGCTGACCCATACATGTTCATGAATTACTGGTTTGAATCCAACAAGAAAGGGTTGCCGGGCAATCGTTCCTACTATGAAAACCCGGCGGTTGATGCGTTGCTGAAAAAGGCGATGGCCACCACCGACCAGACTGTGCGCACAGCGGACTACCAGCAGGCGCAGCGCATTGTGATTGATGAAGCCGCCTACGTTTATCTGTTCCAGAAAAACTATCAGGTGGCGATGAACGATGCGGTAAAAGGCTTTGTGTTTAACCCGATGCTGGAACAGGTATTCAACATAGGCACGATGTCGAAATAAGTTCATTAGCGCAGCAGGCGGCGAGACTCAGAGGATCGCCGCACGAAAATCAGCCCGATGCGACAACCGGTTTGGTGCCGCATCGCGTGGAGTAACACTATGACGTTCTCGAGTATTTTGCGGCAACGCTGCTGGGGATTGGTGCTGGTGGTGATGGGGGTTTGCATCATCACCTTTATCATTTCGCACCTGATCCCCGGCGATCCTGCGCGTTTGCTGGCAGGCGATCGCGCCAGTGATGACATTGTACGCCATATTCGCCAGCAGCTTGGGTTGGATCAACCGCTCTATGTGCAATTCTGGCGCTATGTTACAGCTCTTTTTTCCGGTGATTTGGGCACCTCGATTCGTACCGGACGTCCGGTGCTGGATGATATTCAGACCTTTTTCCCGGCCACACTCGAACTGGCGTTTTGCTCTTTGTTGCTGGCGCTGGCAGCCGGTATTCCCCTTGGCGTGCTCTCCGCGGTCTATCGCGATCGCTGGTTGGATCATGGCGTGCGGTTACTGGCAATCGGTGGGATATCCACGCCCGCGTTTTGGCTTGGCTTGGGGGTTATCGTGCTGTTTTACGGGCATCTCGATCTACTGCCCGGTGGCGGGCGGTTGGATGACTGGCTGGAGCCGCCCGCACATGTCACTGGATTCTACCTGATCGATAGCCTGTTGGCGGGTGACCATGAGGCCTTCTGGAATGCCTTGCAACATCTGATATTGCCGTCGCTCACGCTCTCGTTTGTCCATCTGGGTATCGTGGCGCGTCAGATTCGATCCGCCATGCTCGAGCAATTGAGTGAGGATTATATCCGTACCGCGCGGGCGAGTGGCTTAACCCCGTGGCGCATTGTCGTGTGTCACGCGCTGCCCAACGCCTTGATCCCATCGGTGACCGTGTTGGGCCTGGCGTTGGGCGATCTGCTCTATGGCGCAGTGTTAACGGAAACGGTGTTCTCCTGGCCGGGTATGGGGGCTTACGTTGTGGCATCGATTCAGGCGCTGGACTTCCCGGCGGTGATGGGTTTTGCCGTGGTGGTGTCCATGGCCTATGTCGGGGTTAACCTGGTGGTGGATCTGCTCTATCTGTGGCTGGATCCGCTAATTGGACGAGGAGAGGCGTGATGCATGTAACGCAACAACAAACTGCCCCACTGCGCACACCGTCCCCGCGTATTGCCTATTGGCAAAAGCAGTGGTGGCTGGTCAAGCGTAGCCCGTTAACGCTATTGGGGGCCGCGATTATCGCGGTGATTGTACTGATGATGGTGTTTGCCCCCTGGCTGGCACCTTACGATCCTAACGCTATCGATTTTTCTGCGCGATTGCAGCCGCCATCGTCAATGCATTGGTTTGGCACCGATGAAGTGGGGCGCGATCTGTTTAGCCGCGTGGTGATGGGAAGTCAGCAATCCGTCGCTGCCGGGCTTGCCGTGGTGGCAATCGCTGCGGTTACCGGCTCGCTGCTTGGCTGTTTTTCCGGGGTATTAGGCGGCTTTGGTGATGCGGTGATCATGCGGGTTATGGACATTATGCTGTCGATCCCCTCATTGGTGCTCACCATGGCGCTGGCAGCGGCGTTGGCCCCAGCTTGTTCAACGCCATGCTGGCGATTGCCATTGTGCGTATCCCGTTTTATGTCCGGTTGGCGCGCGGGCAAACGCTGGTGGTGCGTCAGTTTGCCTATGTTCAAGCCGCGAAAACCTTCGGTGCCAACCGCTGGCATCTGATCTCCTGGCATGTTCTGCGTAACGCGCTGCCGCCGCTGGTGGTACAAACATCGCTGGACATTAGCGCCGCGATTTTAATGGCGGCCACGCTGGGTTTTATCGGATTGGGTGCGCAGCAACCGACAGCAGAGTGGGGCGCAATGGTCGCCAATGGACGCAGCTACGTGCTCGATCAGTGGTGGTACTGTGCGTTTCCCGGTATGGCAATTTTGATTACGGCGGTCGGTTTCAATCTGTTCGGTGACGGCGTGCGCGACCAGCTGGATCCGAAAACCTCAGGAGGGCACTGATGGACGATACCCTGTTGACGATTGATAATCTGGCGCTCAGTTTTCCGATTTATCGCGGTGAAGTACATGCGCTTAATCAGGTCTCGTTGAGCGTAAAGCGTGGTGAAATTGTTGGCGTGGTCGGGGAATCTGGTTCCGGCAAGTCAGTAACCTCGATGCTGGTGATGCGGCTGCTTAGACCCGGGAGCTATAGCATCAATAGCGGCAGCATTACCCTGTTAGGGCAGGATATGCTCAATGCGTCGGAGCGCACCCTGCGCCAGATGCGTGGTGCCAAGGTCGCCATGATCTTTCAGGAACCGGTGACGGCACTGAATCCAACGCGCCGTGTCGGTGATTTGATGCGCGAAGTTATCCAACAGCATCAACCGCTGAATAAACGCGACGCACACGCCCATGCGTTGGTATTGCTCTCAGAAATGCAAATTTCTGATGCAGAGCTGGTGATGAAACGTTACCCGTTTGAACTCTCTGGCGGCATGCGACAGCGCGTAATGATCGCGTTGGCTTTTTCCTGCAATCCTGAACTGATCATTGCCGATGAGCCCACCACCGCGTTGGATGTTACGGTGCAGCGTCAGGTGCTGCGCCTGTTAAAACAAAAGGCGCAGGAACGTGGTACGGCAGTGCTGTTTATCAGTCACGACATGGCCGTCGTATCACAACTGTGCGATCGGCTGTATGTCATGTATGCCGGTAACGTTATTGAGAGCGGTGCCACACAGGCGGTTATCCAACGTCCCGTCCACCCCTATTCTCAAGGGCTATTACGCTGCGCACCGGATGATGCCACACCGCGTGCCGTGCTGCCGGCTATCCCCGGTACTGTACCTAATTTGTCGCAGTTGCCCGAAGGCTGCGCGTTTCGTCCACGCTGTACGGCAGCGACGGAACGCTGCTATCAACGCCCTGAATTGCATACGCTGGCAGCATCTTCCCAGCAGGTTGCCTGCTGGAATCCTCAGAGGGAGGTGGAAAATGAATGACGCCTTATTGACACTGCGTGATGTACACGTTCGTTTCCCGGCAAAGCGTAACTGGCGTGGCAACGTGGTTGAGCAAGTCCATGCGCTTAATGGTCTCGATCTGACGATTAACGATGGTGAAACCTTGGGACTGGTCGGAGAGTCCGGCTGCGGGAAAAGCACCTTGTCACAGGTATTGATGGGGATGTTAGTGCCTTCACAGGGCGAGTGCGAGTGCGTGCGGGCACGTTCACCAGGCTCATGGCTGGCAAACGGGATGCAAATGGTGTTTCAGGACCCTCTGTCATCGCTCGATCCGCGACTGCCCGTGTGGCGCACTATCACCGAACCGGTCTGGTTGCAGGGGCACGGCAGTGAAACGGAACGCAGAGCGTTAGCCGGCGAGTTGGCGACGTTAGTCGGCATTCGTCATGAGTATCTTGACCGTTTGCCCCATGAGTTTTCCGGCGGTCAGCGCCAGCGTATCGCCATTGCGCGCGCGCTTTCAGCGCAGCCGGATATCATTTTATTGGACGAACCCACGTCAGCGTTGGATATTTCTGTTCAGGCACAAATTCTGAATTTACTAGTGATGCTACAGCGACAGCGTAATCTTACCTACGTGCTGATATCACATAATATTTCGGTTATCCGTCACATGAGCGATCGTGTAGCCGTGATGTATTTAGGGCAAATCGTTGAATTAGGCACGGCGCACAGTGTCCTGAACCAGCCGCGCCATCCCTATACCCGTTTGTTGCTGGAGTCGGTTCCTCGGCTTGACAGGCCGTTGTTGTAACAGGCCGGAGAAGAGATGAAAACGGGCGAATTACCCAGTAATCGACGGTTACCTCAGGGCTGCTTTTTTCGAGAACGTTGCCCTTATGCGGGCGCTGATTGTGGGCAGCCTCAATTACTGACACGGCTAAATGAAACCGATGGCGTACGCTGTTGGCGTGCGATCGGAGGCCTGTGAGAATATTCCTATTTTTGCGGGTTCCAAGAAAAGGATAGCAAGTCCTTTTTTTTCTATGAGGTAAAAACCTGAGGAAAAGTGTCCCGAAGATCAACCGTTATGCATACCGGAGATAACGTTCGCTGCGAAGCATATAGCATTAATGTGACAGGATAGTGAATTTTTAGCCTTGACCTTCGTGCCCAGAATCGCTATTGATACCCTGTGGGTGCTCGAAAAGCAGTCACTGTTTTCTTTCCACCAGATGAACAATGAGGGAAATGAGGCATGAAGAGACAGAAACGAGATCGTTTGGAACGGGCGCAATCGCGCGGCTATCAAGCAGGACTTTCCGGAAAGTCAAAGGAACTTTGTCCTTATCAATCTATTAATGCCCGATCTGAATGGTTGGGAGGCTGGCGGCAAGCCATGGAGGACAGGGCGGTTACCGCGTAGTCTCCTTTTGTACCGGTGCCTATTGTACCGGTCTCATTGATTTGTCCTTAATGACCTCCGCACATTTGCGGAGGTTTTTGCTTTTTAAAGCAAGCCAGGTAGAGTCCGTCAAGGTGGTGTAAATTCGGAACCCGCTTTCCGGC
>SMLE01000547.1_pt1 | contig 17139 bp, 13 predicted proteins | sample 2451431 | NCBI scaffold set ML178787.1 | reverse complement strand
GAACGGCTTTACTATACCTCGAAATTTATTTATTCAACAAAGCCTGTCATAGTAGGAAAATGGCACGGAAGACTCACGGTGGCCAACAACGATGACGCCATTGTCTTTAATCTTTTTCAGCGTCCCCGTTAATTCTTCTGCATGAGCCAGGCTGCTTGCGGCTGTACCAATCAGAAGCAGTGACAGTGCCAGTTTACGCATTTGCATGTTGTAACTCCTTTGCTGTTGTGATGACGGCAGTCGCTATGACGCTAAGGCGGTTGCGAATTCAATCATGCCGATAGAGCGCTCTCTCGGGTGCGGGGGGGCTGTGCACCATAAAAGAGCGAGTACTTGCCTTTATGTTTAAAAAACAGCCGATTGTGAACAAAATGAAATAAATTTGTTTGTCTTTTGAGAACTCAACTGCACTAAATCACTGCACTAAAATCGCTTAGCACTATTTTGGTGCGCTGATTGCCCCATCAGGGTGCTTTTTCGCTGGTTTTCAGAGAACAAACAACGGAATCATCCCGTTACACTCTGTTATTCAATGAATAATAAGCAAATGATATGCCAATTATGCAAATAGGAGATGGCGGGTATTACACGAAGGTATGGTACATATTGACGGGAAACCGGCAGGCCGCGCCTGCCGGTTATTGTGTTAACGACGCAGACGCGCGACGCAGGCTATCCCGGCCAGCACGGCGAGAATGATCCACATTGGCCAGGCACCAAAGCGTGCGTAAGGGGTAATGCCGGTGGTTGGCGTCACCTTGGTGAGCAGCACCTTGCGCGTAAACTGCGGCAGTTCGGCATTGATTTCACCCTGTGGGCCGATAACGGCGGTCACGCCATTGTTGGTCGCACGTAGCAGCGGACGCCCTAACTCAAGAGCACGCATGCGGGCCATCTGGAAATGTTGCCATGGGCCGATAGAACGACCAAACCAGGCATCGTTGGAGATGGTCAGCAGCACATCGGTATCAGGCCGGAAGTTATCGCGTACTTGCTGCCCGAGAATAATTTCATAGCAGACCGTGGCCGTCATCCGTATACCATTAACCAAGAGCTGAGGCTGTTGGTAAGGGCCACGGCTGAACGAAGACATCGGCAGATCGAAGAACGGCGCTAACGGACGGAGCAGCGTTTCCAGCGGAACGAATTCACCAAACGGCACCAGATGATTTTTGTTGTAGCGGTTGGTGCTGGGGTAACGGTACGGTTCGCTGCCACCCAGCACGATAATGCTGTTGTAGAAGTCAACCTGCTCGTTTGTGCGGCGGCGTGCATCCACAACCCCCGTGACCAGACTGCTGTTGTGCGCGCGCAGTAGCTCATCAATATGCTGCAAATACGCTTGCTGACGCGTTTCTACATCAGGGATGGCCGATTCTGGCCAGATAACGATCGGCGCTTTATCCAGATAAGGCAGCGTGGCATCCCGGTAGATGTTCAGAATCTGTTGCAGCGCATTGGGATCCCATTTTTGCGCCTGGGCAATATTGCCTTGCACCAGCGCGACGTTGACCGCGCGATCTGGTTGAGGCGTGAACCAATGGATAAGCTTCAACGGCCAAGGCAGAAGCAGTAGCGCAATGGCGCAGTAAAGCGGGATAGTTTTGCGTCGTGTGGTACCGAACACCAGCAGGCCCGCAATGATGACCAACAAGAGGTTGATACCATCAACGCCAAGCAGCGGCACCAGGCCTTGCAGCGGCCCGTCAATCTGGCTATAGCCAAATTGCAGCCAGGGAAAACCGGTGAGTACCCAACCGCGCAACCACTCAGTGAACTGCCACAGGACCGGCGCGACCACGATCAGACGCACCAGCGTCGTTCGTGGCCACATGCGCGTTAACAGTCCCGAGAAGAGCGCGGGATAAAGCGACAGATAGAGCGCGAGCAGTACCACCAGAAACACGTTAATGGCTTCCGGCATGCCGCCGAACTCGGCGATACTGACGTACACCCAGTTCACTCCGCTGCCAAACAGGCCAAAGCCCCAGCTAAAACCAATGGCGGCGGATTGCCGCCAGGTTCTGTTCAGCGTCAGGGCTTGCAATCCGCACAGCGAAACCAGCGCGGCAGGCCAGAAATCAAACGGTGAAAACGCCAAGGTGCCCCAGGCACCGCAGAACAGCGCAAGCAGGATGCGCACCCGCTGGCGTCGTAAAACAGACATGACAGACATTGTCGAATTAAGGTTCCAGTGTTGGTTGAGGCGCCTCGTCAGGGATTCTGACATGAGTCTGAATAATACGTCGGCTGTCCGCCATGGCAACTTTGAACAGGTAACCGTTGATGTCGATGGTTTCACCACGCGCAGGCAGATGGCCGAAGGCTTGCATCACTAGTCCGCCGATGGTGTCCACTTCTTCATCGCTGAACTGGGTGCCAAACACCTCGTTGAAATCTTCAATCAGTGTTAGCGCGCGCACGGTATAGGTGTGTCGGTTCAGTTGACGGATATCGAGATCTTCTTCGTCGTACTCATCTTCAATTTCGCCAACGATCAGCTCGAGAATATCTTCAATGGTGACCAGCCCAGATACACCGCCAAACTCATCGATGACGATAGCCATGTGATAACGCAGCGAACGGAACTCGTGCAGCATGCGGTCCACGCGTTTGCTTTCCGGCACCACGACTGCAGGACGAAGCACCTGCTCCATGCTGAACGGCTCGGCATCGCTGCGCATAAACGGCAACAAATCCTTGGCCATCAGGATGCCTTCAATGTGGTCCTTGTCTTCACTGATCACCGGAAAACGCGAGTGCGCGGATTCGATAATCACATCCAGACACTCTTCCAGCGTTTGGTTGTGCTTCAGTGTGATCATCTGCGAACGGGGTATCATGATATCCCGCACGCGCTGTTCCCCGATATCCATTACCCCTTCGAGCATGTCGCGGGTGTCTGGATCGATCAGATCGTTTTGTTCGGAATCACGGATAAAGGCGAGGAGGTCACTGCGATCCTTGGGTTCACCATGAAAAAGCTGGTTAAGGATCAGTGAGAAGAATCCTTTCTTGGGACTGGGGCTATCGCTGTTTTGAGAATGGTCGTCGCTCATGGCGTTCTATTTACTGTCTCTCTGGTTAGTCAATCATCATCAACCACGCAAAAGGGGCGTGCGCTGTAAGACCATCAGGCGCGCGGGCGGGTTGACATAAAGGTGCACGGTGATTACCGCGCGTGGCGTTATGTTTAACCATAACGCCGTTAAGCTATGATGACGAAGAGGGCATCATAACGAAAAATGCGCCATCAAAAGCAATATCAGGGTCTACGGTAATCTACTGTATTTTTCATAATAACAGAATATACCCGTCATACTTCAAGTTGCCGCCACGTGGCCTTACTCTTTCTCGGACAGATAAGGGTCAGCATAGCCCATTTGTTGCATAATCTCGGTTTCCAACGCTTCCATCTCTTCTGCTTCGTCGTCCTCTATGTGATCATAACCCAGCAGATGCAGACAACCGTGTATCACCATATGTGCCCAGTGGGCGTCTGCGGTTATCTGCTGTTCAATGGCTTCCTGCTCCACCACCTGGCGGCAAATAATCAGATCGCCCAATAACGGCAGCTCGACTTCCGGCGGCGCTTCAAACGGAAAGGAGAGTACGTTGGTAGGTTTGTCTTTGCCGCGATAGGTGTGATTCAGTTCGTGGCTTTCCGCTTCATCAACGATACGAATGGTCACTTCCGCTTCTGGCTGAAACTGCGGCAGTACCGCCTCCAGCCAACGCTGAAAATCCTGTTCGCTCGGCAGCCCTGCGGTATTGTTGCTGGCAATTTGTAAATCGAGAATAACCTGACTCATTGTGACTCCTGCTTATCACCCGCCTCTGATACCGCGGGTGCACTGGCTGCTTGTGCTTCTCGTTTGCTCTCTTCGGCCTGCGCGGTACGGCGTTTCTGGTCGGCTTCTTCCCAGGCTTCATAAGCGTTGACGATGCGTGCGACCACAGGGTGGCGCACCACATCTTCACTGTGAAAGAAGTTAAAACTGATCTCTTCCACATCGGCCAACACGTCAATCGCGTGGCGCAGCCCCGATTTGATATTGCGTGGCAGGTCAATCTGAGTGATATCGCCGGTGATGACGGCTTTGGAGTTGAAGCCAATACGGGTCAGGAACATCTTCATCTGTTCGATCGTGGTGTTCTGGCTCTCATCGAGGATAATAAAGGCGTCATTCAGCGTGCGTCCGCGCATATAGGCCAATGGCGCTACTTCAATCACGTTGCGCTCAATGAGTTTTTCCACGCGCTCAAACCCCAGCATTTCGAATAACGCATCGTAGAGTGGGCGCAGATAAGGATCGACCTTTTGGCTCAAATCGCCGGGCAGAAAGCCGAGTTTTTCTCCTGCTTCAACGGCCGGGCGCGTTAACAAAATGCGGCGGATATCCTGACGCTCGAGCGCATCCACCGCCGCAGCGACTGCCAGATAGGTTTTCCCCGTTCCCGCAGGGCCCACGCCGAAGGTAATATCATGATCGAGGATGTTGGCGATATACTGCGCCTGATTGGGGGTGCGCGGTTTAATGATGCCGCGTTTGGTGCGGATGTTGATCGCCTTGCCAAAATCCGGCACGCTCTCGGCGCTTTGCTCCAGCACGCCCGATTCTTTAATTGCCAGATGAATCTGCTCGGGGTCAATATCCCCTTCCACACCACGCACGGGTGCGGTATCAACATAAAGACGTTGCAGAATATTTGCCGCCGCTTCAATACACAAGCCTTTTCCGACCAGTTTGAATTTATTGTCTCGACGGTTGATTTCGATTCCGAGACGGCGCTCTAATTGTTTGATATTACTATCAAAGTGGCCGCACAGATTAAGCAGGCGTTTATTATCAGCAGGTTCGAGGGCAATCTCTTTTATCGTAACGTTCAAATTATTCCTCTTGGTATATCAACGCTCGTCATCATGAGTGATGAGAACAATAAGGGACGAGATGATGATTGAATTATTTATCGGTAATAGGGAAAGGTGCAAGTGGCAATATGTTCATACCCGTCATACTTCAAGTTGCAGAAGCGTTGGCGGCGTTCACTCACCCGAATCACAAGCTCATTGGGATAAATGAATCACATCCCTGAGATTCACCCTGCGGGCCAGCGCAAGCGCTGTTCAAAACGTAAACGTTTTGCCCTGCAACTTGAATTAGTTAGGCTATATGATGGCGCGCGGCGGGCAAGTGCACGGGCGAGTGTATCGCCCGTGCGGCTTATCCATCAAGGCTGGTAGAGACCAACGCCGATATCGTTCTCTTTGCGGGTTCGTGCAATCACGGAGGCTGGAGATTCGTTGATGCGCAGACCCATCTGGTCTTCGGTTTTGACAACCACACCGCGCAGTGAATTAGGACGAACGTCGACAATTTCAACATCAACGAACTTACCAATCATATCCGGGGTGCCTTCGAAGTTGACCACACGGTTATTTTCTGTGCGACCTGACAGTTCCATAACGCTTTTGCGCGATGTACCTTCCACCAGAATGCGTTGGATGCTGCCTAACATACGGCGGCTGAACTGCATCGCTTGCTGGCTGATACGTTCTTGCAGAATATACAGGCGCTGCTTTTTCTCTTCTTCGCTGACATCATCAACCATGTCTGCGGCGGGGGTCCCCGGACGCGCAGAGTAGATAAAGCTAAAGCTCATATCAAAATTGACATCACCAATCAGTTTCATGGTTTGTTCGAAATCTTCCTGGGTTTCACCGGGGAAGCCGATGATAAAGTCGGAACTGATATGAATATCCGGTCGTGCGCTGCGCAGTTTACGAATGATGGCTTTGTATTCCAGCGCGGTATGGCGGCGCTTCATCATGGTCAGAATACGATCGGAACCGCTCTGTACTGGCAGATGAAGGAAGCTCACCAGTTCAGGCGTATCTTCGTAGACGCTGATGATATCGTCGGTAAACTCAATCGGGTGACTGGTGATAAAGCGGAGACGGTCGATACCGTCTATTGCGGCTACCAGACGCAGTAAATCGGCAAACGAGCAGATACTGCCATCAAAATTTTCACCACGATAGGCATTGACGTTTTGACCCAACAGGTTAACTTCGCGTACCCCTTGTGCGGCCAACTGCGCAATTTCATATAAGACGTCGTCACAGGGGCGACTGACTTCTTCACCGCGCGTATAAGGCACCACGCAAAATGAGCAGTATTTGTTGCACCCTTCCATGATGGAAACAAACGCCGTCGGCCCTTCGGCACGAGGTTCCGGCAGCCGATCAAATTTTTCGACTTCCGGGAAGCTGATATCCACCACCGGGCTATGTGTGCCCTGCACGTGGTTAATCATTTCTGGCAGGCGGTGCAGCGTTTGCGGGCCAAAAATCAGATCGACATAGCTGGCGCGTTCGCGAATATGCTCGCCTTCCTGAGAAGCAACACAGCCGCCCACGCCAATAATCAGATCGGGGTTGTTCTCTTTCAGCGCTCTCCAGCGGCCAAGTTGATGGAAAACTTTTTCCTGTGCCTTTTCACGGATAGAACAGGTATTCAGCAGCAGAACGTCAGCCTCTTCGGCCACCTCGGTCAGCTCATAACCGTGTGTACTTTCCAGCAGGTCAGCCATCTTGGATGAATCGTATTCATTCATCTGACAGCCCCAGGTTTTAATGTGCAGTTTCTTTGTCATCGACTTGTCATTACTCAGTGCGGGTGAAAAAGCGTATTACCAAATCATAGATGCCCGGAAATACGGACGGGGCACGTATTGTAATCTTTTGCTGCGGTTGTGACCAGTGCGCGAAATTTGTTGAGCGTTTTTTCGCAGAGTCAACGCGGTTGTCGAAAATCCAGTACACTGTGCCTATCAGTCACACAGTTTGAGTCGGTTTAGGCACGATGAACGGAATAAATCAACGGTATGATGCCATCGTGGTCGGTGGCGGGATGGTCGGTGCCGCAGTCGCGCTCGGGCTCGCGCGCAACGGTTTTCAGGTCGCGGTGTTGGAGCAGGCCACTCCCGCCGCCTTTATGCCCGACAGTGCGCCGGATATTCGGGTTTCAGCGCTGGGATATACGTCTGTTTCACTGTTAAAGTCGTTGGGTGCATGGTCGGGCGTTGAGCAAATGCGCTGTGCGCCTTATCGCTGGTTGGAAACCTGGGAATGGGATGATGCACGGGTTGCCTTTAGCGCCGCCGACCTGCACCTGCCCGAACTAGGATTTATGGTGGAAAATCGGGTATTGCAACTGGCATTATGGCAATGCCTGGCTGAGCAGCAGCGGTGTGATATTCATTGCCCCGCGCAAATACGCAGCATGGTTCGCACGCCTGCGTGCTGGCAGATCGCGCTGGATAGCGGTGAGACATTGAGTGCGCCTTTGGTGCTTGGTGCGGATGGCGCGAACTCGCGTGTGCGCCAGTGGGCGGGTATCGGCATCAATGGATGGCAGTATCGGCAATCGTGTCTGTTGATTGCCGTGAATACCCAGCAACCTCAGCAGGATTGTACTTGGCAGCAGTTTACGCCTCAGGGACCGCGTGCATTTTTACCGCTGTTTGGATCATGGGGTGCGTTGGCGTGGTATGACAGCCCGCGCCGTATTCGTCAGCTTCAATCACTGTCGTTGCCACAGTTGGATAACGCAATTACAGAAACTTTCCCCACACGTTTGGGGCCCGTGAAGTCGGTTGCCGCTGGGGCGTTCCCACTGGTGCGTCGTCATGCACAACGCTATGTGGCTGAGGGCGTTGCCTTGGTGGGGGATGCCGCCCATACCATTAATCCACTCGCCGGGCAGGGCGTGAATCTCGGTTATCGTGACGTGGACGCGTTGATTGATGTTGTGACTGGCGCGCGGGACGCAGGGGAGTGCTGGTACAGTGAAGCCGTTTTGCTGCGTTATCAGCGTCGGCGTAAGGCTGATAATTTGTTAATGCAAAATGGCATGGACCTGTTTTATAACGCGTTCAGTAATCGTTTACCCCCATTGACCTTTGCCCGAAACATGGCATTGCTGGCTGCTGAGCGTGCAGGACATCTTAAAACGCTGGCGCTGAAATATGCCATCGGTGTGTAACTTGTTGATGTTAGTGTGGTGACGGTTGTCGATTTCTAGGGCGCTAGGGCGCAATTTTTTAAGGTAGCGGTTGTTTATGACGTATCTGTTTCTTTCTCTCGCCATTGTGGCGGAAGTGATCGCCACCTCGGCGCTCAAACTTTCGGATGGCTTTAGTCGTTTAATGCCTAGCATTATTACTGTGATCTTTTATGGCGTGTCGTTCTATTGCCTTTCTCTGACGATGCGCACGTTACCGACTGGCATCATTTATGCCATCTGGTCTGGGGTTGGGATTGTGCTGATTGCCACGGTGAGTTGGCTATTTTACGGACAGAAGCTCGATTTGCCAGCGGTACTGGGGATGTTGCTGATTATTCTGGGCGTGATTGTGATTAACCTGTTTTCCAAGTCGGTGGCGCATTGAAACGGTATCTGTGGTAGGGGAACTGAAGTGTTCTTGGTTTGTTAATTTGTGGTTTAACGCTCTCACTGTGATCGCCTCTCAGCGCGTGTTTTTATTGTCCGATGGAGAAAGTAGACTCAATCTGTTAGTAATGATTGTCGCGCTGTGCTGAGGCCCCCAACCTTGGCAAGCAAAAGAACCCAACTTCGCTGTTGGTTTTTTTTTGCCTGTATATTGTGCGTTAATCGTGTTACTCAGGACCGCTCTGTAGTCGTCGGTATGCGGTTGCGCCTCCGGGCTAGGGTTATGTGGCATACGTCATGTTGAGAGGTAAAGACCTGTCCGGGTGACAAGTGGTGCTGGTTCGGTGCCTTGGCCTGAGCGCGACAATTGTTACTAGTAAAGGCGATAATCTTTCGTGCAGGCAGCGTAAAGGTAGCGATCAGGGGAATCGCGCTCCCAACCGGATAAGCGCGATTGTAGAATCGGCTATCATCGTGCTAAAGGCGCTATTAGCATTTTTGGCGCTGATCCGCATTTTCCTGACATCATGCTGGAAACGTAATACGTCCATCGGGTTACCGCCCGGTGGCCTTTAATCGTTTATTGAATAACGGATGAAAGCAAACAGGGCGACGTCTTTCGACTGTCGCCCTGTTTCTCGCTGTGTTACCAGCGTTTTTTTGGCTGGGGTACGAGGATTCGAACCTCGGAATGGTGGAATCAGAATCCACTGCCTTACCGCTTGGCGATACCCCAAAAATGTGGTGGCTACGGCGGGAATCGAACCTGTGACCCCAGCATTATGAGTGCTGTGCTCTAACCAGCTGAGCTACGTAGCCAAATAGTACATCTTGGTTTTTGTTTTTCAACAAAAACCTTTAACTTCAATCACATAGCATCAATTACATGGCTGGGGTACCTGGATTCGAACCAGGGAATGCCGGTATCAAAAACCGGTGCCTTACCGCTTGGCGATACCCCAACAACGTGCAATCCGATGCGGCATTAAGGTGGCTGGGGTACCTGGATTCGAACCAGGGAATGCCGGTATCAAAAACCGGTGCCTTACCGCTTGGCGATACCCCAATACCCTAACATGCCTTGCTGCTTACAACCGTGAAGGAATGGTGCGGGAGGCGAGACTTGAACTCGCACACCTTGCGGCGCCAGAACCTAAATCTGGTGCGTCTACCAATTTCGCCACTCCCGCAAGAAAAGATGGTGGCTACGACGGGAATCGAACCTGTGACCCCAGCATTATGAGTGCTGTGCTCTAACCAGCTGAGCTACGTAGCCATCTTTTCCGCGTCACCTTCATCGGCGTTGCGGGGCGCATTATGCGTAGTTGGCCGAATTGCGTCAACACATTTTTTCCCTAAAAACGCCTGTGACGGTTCGTTTGTTTGGGTTGTGAACAGTATGATGAGAAAAGCGACAATAAAACAGGTTTTCCTGCAACAGAATGAAAAAAACGGGCCCATAAAGGGCCCGTTTTTATTCGAGTCAATCACCATAAGGCAATGTTCTATAACGGCTACGCTCAGTACGCTGATTGGTGAACGCCAACCGCACGACCTGATGGATCGTCCATCTTTTTGAAGGATTCATCCCATTCGATCGCTTTTGCCGAAGAACAGGCAACAGAAGGGCCTCCAGGCACGCATTCTGCGGCACTTGGTACCGGGAACAGCTCTTCGAAGATTTCACGGTACAGGTAGCCTTCTTTGGACGTTGGCGTGTTGTACGGGAAACGAAAGTGGGCGGTTTCCAGTTGCTGATCAGAAACCTGTTTTGCCGCCACCTCTTTCAACGTGTCGATCCAGCTATACCCCACGCCATCAGAGAACTGCTCTTTCTGACGCCAAGCGACGCTGTGCGGCAGGTAGGATTCAAAACATTCACGCAGAATGTGTTTCTCCATTTTTCCGTTGCCGCACATTTTGTCCTGAGGGTTGATGCGCATTGCCACATCCAGGAATTTTTTATCCAGGAACGGCACGCGCGCTTCCACGCCCCAGGCAGACATGGCCTTGTTGGCACGCGCGCAATCGTATTGATGCAGTGCGAGCAGTTTACGTACCGTTTCTTCGTGCAGTTCTTTGGCGTTAGGTGCTTTGTGGTAGTACAGGTAACCACCGAACACTTCATCAGAACCTTCACCGGACAGCACCATTTTGATGCCCATCGCTTTGATTTTACGTGACATCAGATACATCGGGGTAGACGCACGAATGGTGGTTACGTCATAGGTTTCGATGTGATAAATCACATCGCGAATAGCATCTAGCCCTTCTTGCACGGTGAAGTGAATTTCGTGGTGCACGGTGCCCAAATGCTCGGCCACTTCTTGCGCGGCTTTCAGATCCGGCGCACCTTCCAGGCCAACGGCGAAAGAGTGCAGTTGCGGCCACCAGGCTTCGCTGCGCTCGTCGTCTTCCACACGGCGTGCGGCAAATTTCTTGGTGATCGCGGAAATGACGGAAGAGTCCAAACCGCCAGAAAGCAATACGCCGTAAGGCACATCGGACATCAGGAGGCTCTTCACCGATTCTTCCAATGCTTCACGCAGCGCTTCTTTGTCGGTTACGTTGTCTTTGACGGCATCGTAGTCGAACCAGTCACGACGGTAGTATTCGCGAATTTCGCCGTCTTTGCTCCACAGGTAGCTGCCTGCCGGGAATTCCTTGATGGTGCGACATACTGGCACCAGCGCTTTCATTTCCGAGGCCACGTACAGGTTGCCGTGTTCGTCGTAACCCATATACAGGGGGATAATGCCCAAATGGTCACGACCAATCAGGTAAGCGTCTTTTTCACTGTCATACAGCGCAAAGGCGAACATGCCGCGCAGGTCATCTAAGAATTCCGGCCCTTTTTCCTGGTACAGTGCCAGAATGACTTCGCAGTCAGAACCGGTCTGGAAGGCATAACGGTCGCCGTACTGCTGGCGCAATGCTTGATGGTTATAGATTTCACCGTTGACAGCCAGAATATGGGTGTGTGCCTGGTTGTAGAGCGGTTGGGCACCGGTGTTGACGTCAACGATGGAGAGACGTTCGTGGGCCAAAATCGCTTTTTCATTGGCATAAATACCAGACCAGTCCGGGCCGCGGTGGCGCATCAGTCGAGACAACTCCAGCGCTTTTTTACGCAATTCAACCGGATCGGTTTTGATATCCAACACACCAAAAATAGAACACATAAAGAACTCCCTCTTGCTCACCTGTCTGAAGTGAAATAACACGGTTAGGGCGTCAGCAACCTTGAGTGGGACAATGCCACAACGGTTCGCGTTGCCTTCTACTGTACCAATGACAATGATTTAGCATCAAAATGCCACTTGAATTCAATATCATTTAATGAAAAAAGCCTTTGGCATGTGTTTTATTCAATGCGAAAGGCTCGTTTATGAAAAAATGATAATCAGTGTCGCTATTGAGGGCGAATTTTTGCAGATCTCATAATCCCGCAAACGACCACGATCAAGAGGGTTCCAGTAAATGCTGCAACAGCACACCGTTAAGCATGGCACGTTTTACCAGCGCGAAAGCCCCAATGGGAGAGAGGTGGTTCAATGTGGAGACTTCAATCGGCAAGTGCTGACGAAATTCTTTCAGTACCTGGGTGTTAACGCAGCGTTGAATAGCAGGCAGCAGAATTTTCTCGGCATCGGTGATCTCGCCCGCAATCACTACCTTTTGCGGATTGAACAGGTTGATGGCGATGGCAAGCGCTTTGCCTAAATATTTACCTGCATGCTCGAGCACATCCTGTGCCAGCGTATCACCCCGGTTAGCGGCTTTGCAGATGGCGGTGATGGTGCACGCTTCGCGTGTCAGTTTGCTGCTGTACCCTTGCGACAGAAGGTGAGCGACACATTGCTCTATCGCACCGTTGGACACCACCGTTTCCAGACAGCCAAAGTTGCCGCAGTGGCAGCGTTCGCCAAGTGGGTCGATTTGAATATGCCCGATTTCGCCCACGTTGCCGTTGCTACCGAGGAATATTTGCCCGTTGACCAAAATGCCCGCCCCGGTGCCACGGTGAACGCGGACCAGAATAGAGTCTGGGTAGTCGTGAGTGGCACCAAAATAGTGTTCGGCCAGCGCCAGGCTCCGGATATCATGGCCGACAAAGCACGTGACCTTGAAGCGCTGTTGTAGCAACTGTACCAGCGACCAGTTATCGACGCTAATATGCGGCATGTAATGCACAATTCCCGCCGAGGGATCGACCAAGCCGGGGAGCACGACCGAGATAGCGATCAGTTCCCGAATACGGCGTTGATTGATGGCGATAAAGTCGCTGATCGCGTCAAACAGCGAGGCTTCCAGCGTATCCTGTGTACTTTCTGTCAGCGGGTAGTGAGCATCGCTCAGCGATTTACCCTGAAGATCGTAGAGCGCAATCGTGGAACCATGACGGCCCAGACGCACTGCGATCGCGTGAAAGGGCCGTGTTTCACAGACGATGGAAATGGCACGCCGTCCGCCGGTAGAAGCCTGTTGATCAACTTCTTTTATCAGCCCGCGTTCCAACAACTGACGCGTGATTTTCGTGACGCTGGCAGGGGCTAACTGACAGAATTCGGCTATCTGAATGCGGGAAATGGGGCCTTGTTGATCAATCAGACGATAGACAACGGCACTATTTAACTGCTTAACCAGATCAACATTCCCTATTTGTGCTTGTCCGCCTGTCGTCATTCTTGAACGCTCGCTTATCTTTTCGGCCTCGTTTTATATCCCCCTACCTCAGATAGCCTAAGCGTTTACTACACGTGTTATCGCGTATAGACGCTATTGCCATTCACGAAGGTATGAAGGACGTGGTACCTATCATCAAATACTGTCAGGTTGGCGATTTTTCCACTTTCGATACTGCCTAACCGATCGTCCAGATGCATGGCGCGCGCTGGGTAAAGGGTTGCCATCCGCAGCGCTTCATCTAGCGCAATACCGACATGTTTCACGCTGTTTTTGACGGCATCGATCATTGTCAGTGCCGAACCGCTCAGCGTGCCGTTATCATCCACGCACAACCCATCACGGTAGTATATGGTTTTACCGGCAAAAGTGAACCTATCGATATCAGCACCTGCCGGGGCCGTGGCATCAGTGACCAGCACGAGTTTCTCACCTTTGATCCGTTTGCTGTTGCGGATATTGGCCCAATCAACGTGCATGCCGTCGGCAATGATGCCGCAGTAGATCTCTGGGGCGTCATAAATAGCGCCCACCAAACCCGGTTCGCGTCCGCTAATATACGGCATGGCATTAAACAGGTGTGTGGCAAAGTGAATACCGGCAGCAAACCCGCGTTTCGCTTCCTGCCAGGTGGCATTGGAATGCCCGGCCGAAACCACAATCCCTGCCTGGCTAAGCTGTCGAATCATGGCGGGTGGCACCTTTTCCGGTGCCAGCGTGATTTGACCAATCACGTCCGCATTGGCGCAAAGATAGTCAACCAACTGCTGCTCTGGCGCACGGATCAGTCGGGCATCGTGCGTACCTTTTTTCACCACATTCAGCCACGGTCCTTCAATATGCAGGCCGAGTGCCTGATTGGCGTGCAACGTGAGATAAGCGCGCATGGTTTCAACCGCGTGCTTGATAAAGGCATCACTGGAGGTGATAAGCGTCGGGAGAAAACTGGTGCAGCCAGAGCGGTGATTGGCCTGCTGCATGGTTTCTAGCGTGGCAATGGAAATGGCATCAAGGCTGTCATTGAACTGGACGCCACCGCAGCCGTTAAGATGTAAATCGATAAAGCCGGGGGCCACCGAAGCGCCCTTCAGATCGTGGCGTGGCAGGGGGACGGGAAGATCGGATTCGGGACACACGCTTTCGATCGTGTCATCGTTGATAACGATAGCATGGTCATCCAGTATTTGGTGCCCGGTATAGATACGACAATGGGTTAACGCATACATCTTGAACTCCCGGCTTACAGATTAAAGACCGATAATGCTTTCAGCTCCCAACTCGTGGAAGTATTTCACGGTTTTTACTTTCAACTCCATGGTAGAGGGCTCATCGCAAACAATGATTGCCTTGGCATGCAGTTGCAGACAACTGATGGTCCACATGTGATTTACATTGCCCTCTACGGCAGCCTGTAACGCTTGTGCCTTGTTACGGCCAGACACCAAAATCATCACTTCCTCAGCATCTAACAGAGTGCCGACGCCGACGGTAAGCGCATATTTGGGAACCTGAGACACATCACCCTCGAAGAAACGGGAATTCGCGGTGCGGGTCTCTTCGGTCAACGTCTTGATCCGCGTACGGGAGGCTAAGGATGAGGCGGGTTCATTAAACGCAATATGCCCGTCATTCCCGACTCCCCCCATAAACAGGTGAGTCTTGCCATAGGAGGCCATTTTATCTTCATAACGTTGGCATTCGGCCACCACATCTGGAGCATTACCGTTCAACAGGTTAATATTTTCCTGCGGAATATCAACGTGATTGAAGAAATTCTCATACATGAACGTGTGATAACTTTGCGGATGAGCGGCTGGCAGACCGACATATTCATCCATATTAAATGTCACCACGTGCTTAAAACTGACCAGCCCGGCGTTGTGCATCACGATAAGCGCTTTATAAGCTTCTAACGGTGAACTGCCTGTTGGCAGGCCTAACACAAAAGGGCGCTCAGCGCTGGGATTAAAGGCATTGATGCGCTGCACAATATGTCGTGCTGCCCATTTGCCTACCTGCTCTGATGTGGTTACGGGAATAAGTCTCATACATAAATCTCCGAATAAGCGTTCCAAAACCAGTGAACCGATTTGCTACTGCCTGGATGATAAAGATAGGTTATTAGTTAGTCTAGCCTGTTTTTTTTTATCTTGAAATAAGATGAGGGTATTGAAAGGTATAATGATTTAATATGCAGGTATTTTGCGTGTTATATCACAAAATGTCAGGGTTTAATTTGCGTGGCGAATTATTTTTTTTACACTTCAAGCACAAGCCGCCTGGTATGGGATGGCTGCTGTGAATGGGTTTAACGGGCAGTTTGGTATCCCCTGGCGGGAGAGAGAGGATAATGTGAGTGTTCTTAGCTATTTGCAAAGGGTAGGACGAGCGCTGATGGTGCCAGTGGCGACGTTGCCAGCCGCAGCAATTCTCATGGGGATAGGGTACTGGATCGATCCCAATGGTTGGGGGAGTGAGAGTGCGCTGGCAGCGTTACTGATCAAATCCGGTGCCGCAATCATTGAAAACATGGGGGTGCTGTTTGCGGTAGGCATTGCTTATGGCATGTCCAAGGATAAAGATGGGGCGGCAGCGTTAACCGGGTTCGTCGGTTTTCTGGTACTGACCACGTTGTGCTCTCCCGCAGCCGTTTCGATGATCCAGCATATCCCGCTGGCGGAGGTGCCTGCGGCATTCAGCAAAATCCAAAACCAGTTTATTGGTATTCTGGTCGGTATTATTTCAGCTGAACTCTACAACCGTTACAGCCATGTCAAATTGCCTGAAGCATTCTCGTTTTTTAGCGGGCGTCGGCTGGTACCGATCTTGACCTCGTTCCTGATGATCGTTGTTGCCTTCATTTTAATGTATGTCTGGCCAGTGATTTTTAGTGCATTGGTCACGCTGGGCGAACATATCCAGCAGTTGGGTTCGGTGGGGGCGGGCGTGTACGCATTCTTCAACCGCCTGCTTATTCCTGTTGGGTTGCACCATGCGTTGAACTCGGTATTTTGGTTTGATGTAGCAGGCATTAACGATATTCCAAACTTCCTCGGCGGGCAGCAGTCCATTGATGCGGGTAAAGCGGTTGTTGGTATTACGGGGCGTTATCAGGCGGGATTCTTCCCCATCATGATGTTTGGTTTACCGGGGGCTGCATTAGCGATTTATCACTGCTCGCGCCCGGAAAACAAAAGCAAAGTGGCTGGGATTATGATGGCCGCCGCGTTTGCCGCTTTCTTTACCGGGATCACCGAACCGCTTGAATTTTCGTTTATGTTCGTCGCGCCCGTGCTGTATGTGCTGCATGCCGTGTTGACCGGGATCTCGGTGTTCATTGCCGCAAGTATGCATTGGATTGCGGGCTTCGGTTTTAGCGCCGGGTTGGTCGATATGGCTCTCTCGTCGCGTAACCCGCTGGCAACCCAGTGGTATATGCTGATTCCGCAAGGGCTGGTGTTCTTTGTTATTTACTATGCAACGTTCCGTTTTACTATCAACCGTTTCAACTTGCTGACGCCGGGGCGCGAGCTGTCGGTCGACGGCAGTGAGGCGGATGGTTTTACGTTAAATCAAAGCGTTGTAGAAAAGAAGGTGAATGATACGACGTCTCTGGCTCAGGGATATTTGGCGGCGCTGGGCGGTAAAGCCAATCTGGTCGGGATCGATGCGTGTATCACACGTCTGCGGCTGAATGTGGTGGATTCTGCGCAAGTGGATGAGGCTCAGGCAAAACGCTTGGGAGCGGCGGGAGTTATCCGCTTGAATAAACAGAATGTCCAAATTGTCGTGGGGACGCAGGCAGAAGCGATCGCGACGGCCTTAAAGCAGATCCAAAACGGGCAATGATCATTGTATTGTCAGCGTTAAACAGTGCGGCGTGGGGGATTCCTCGCGCCGCATTTTTTTTATCGCCGTTGCTATTACAAGACGCCCACTTTCGGTTACCTTGCGTATTCTGGCGAAGATGAACGGTTATTCCGGAGGAACGTGAACG
>ML178787.1_pt9 | contig 17227 bp, 8 predicted proteins | sample 2451431 | NCBI scaffold set ML178787.1 | reverse complement strand
AGAGAGAGAGAGAGAGAGAGAGAGAGAGAGAGAGAGAGAGAGAGACAGAGAGAGAGAGAAAGAGAGAGCAATATCGTTGCGCTCTTTTGTCTCGTAGAATGGTGGGGCGGGCTCACATACATATGCTGCATATCACATGGATGTGCGCCCGCTTAAAAATCACTCCCCATTGGCCAACCCTTAATTGCCAATAACTTTTTAGGGGTGAGTCTGATCAAAAAGTGCATGAGGACTTTTCTTCTCAGAATCACCCCCTGATCCTAGGGTGTTCAGATGTACATGTAGTTCTAAAACACCCTGTATACATATGTCTCGCAACCGACCTTTTTCCTTAAAGGGTATTGGAGAGGGTGCTTTTTTAAGTGGAAAGTTCCTCTTCCATTTTTGGATCCTAGCATTTTTTTTTGGTCCGACTTTTTTTTTGGGGGGATTGAACTACTAGTTTCAGGGCCGAATTTTTTTTTTAATTATTAAATTTTTTTCTCTCTTTTTTTTATGGGCCGTGGCCTTGCCACTAATTGACCAGAGAGAACGGAATTTACTCGCGAAATAAATCAGTATGATCCACAATTACTTCTGATTGTTCTTAATTTTTACAATTATGTTAAAAATTGATGAATAATTAATTATTTGGGGCTAAATTTATTTTATTGATTCAATAATTTGAAATTTATGTTTTATTTACTCTATTTATTTTTTTTATTTTAATTTAATATTACTTTTTTTACATGAAGTAAAGAGGCATGTACTGAGGAACGAAGGAGGGGGGGGGGATTTGAACGAAAAAGGGGGCAGGGTTGGGGAACGAGTCGGAGCTTACATCACGCCTCCAAAAGGGGGGGAAGAATGTTTTTTTCAATTTTTTATTCTCACTCCGCACCTATTGAGGTAAATGAAACATTTGGGAGGGGGTGGAAGCCACATTTGTGGGGAGGTTGAAATTTTCACACAGTGAGGGGAAGGGGTTGAGAAATGAGTTCTAGCTCAAATCATCAGTCCAAAAGGGGGGTGAGTATTTTTTTTTCAGAATTTTTATCTGACTCTACACCAATTGAGGTGAATGAAACATTTGTAAGGGGGTAGAAGCCACCCCCACACGTATCGAGGAGGTTAAAATTTTCATACAGTAAGGGAAGGGGGTTGAGAAATGAGTCCGAGCTCAAATCATGTGTCCAAAAGGGGGGTGAGTATTTTTTCTTCGCTTTCTGCTTTCAGTTCGCAACGGATTAGGGAAAATTGGAAATTTCGAGGGGGTGAACGTCACCCCCGCCCTTATCAGGGAGGTCAAAATTCACATACAGTGAGGGGACGGGGTTGAGGGACGATTCTGGGCCAAACTCATGTGTCCAAAAGGGGGCGAGTATTTTTTTTCCCTTTGTACTCTTGTTATGCCCCACAAAGTGGAGCATAATTACTCAATCATTCCGAAAAATGAGCGAACAAATGTAGCACATATTTCGGAATACAAACATAGAATTAAGCAATTGTATACTTACTCAGAATATACGTGCATTATAAAGCGCCTATATTCGCATTATTAAGTAAGCCAGTGGATCATGCATCAGCATTTCCACTGGGCTCAATCGCATGGTGTTATCGTAACACCATAAAGATATGAGGCAATGGCCAAGACGTCATAGCCTCTCGTTGTAATAAATACTCGAGAGACTTATGGCTCTGGGCCAGTAACTTAACCGATTCTTATCGCGGTTCACCTGATACCTTCCGTATCAGAATGAACATATTGAATTGTCTTTTTAAGAGTTGAGATTAAATAAAGGATATTATTTAGTATTCGTCTCGCAAGTGCTATTTCTTCCGAATTACCGAACCCAACCGCTCGGGACTCTAACACTCTCAGTTCGCACGTTTTGAGGTAAATGTAACATTTGCAAGGGGGTTGAAGCTACCCCTTCACCTCCGGGGAGGTTAAAATTTTCACACAATGAGGGGAGGGGGTTCAAAAATAAATCCGAGCTCAAATCATGTGTCCAAAAGAGAGGTGAGTATTTTTTTTTAATTATTCGTTCTCCCTCCGCATGGATTGAGGTAAAGGATACATCTGTAAGGGGGTGAAAGCCACCCCCACACGTATCGGGGAGGTTCAAATCTTCACACAGTAAAAGGAGGGGGTTGAGAAATGAGTCCGAGCCCAAATAAAGTGTCCAAAAGGGGGGTGAGTATTTTTTTTCGCTTTTTTCTCTCAGTTCGCGTCAGTACAAGTGAGTGCATGCGAGCATCCACAGTCTGATGAACACCCCTGATTCCGGATTTCGTCGATTGGTCCATCTATCGCGGTACCTCCGCGGAGCCTCTGCTACAGTACACTTGAATTCCTTATAAATTAGATTCAGATGAACGTGTGCATTCACTCTGTAATGCTTCATTCTTCATTTTACGCCAAATGCTGATAAATGTCAAACATAGATAACGTTCCCTCATAAAATAAAAATATTTACCTATTATTTCTCGATTCTCGATTCTCGAGAGTCAGTCATTTTCGTCAGTCGTGTTCGATTCTTTGCCGGAGTCAAACGTGAAGTGAAAATTATGGTGAATTTCACAGCGAACGAATACGCTGATATGCACCTTATTTATGGTGCATGCCGGTGTGATGCAGTCGAGTCAGTGCGAACGTATGGCATTACATACCCGAATCGACAATACCCGAATCCACAAGTGTTCCGGGATGTGGACTCTCGTATGCGAGAGAATGCGGTTGTGCCGCCAGGTCACGGTGGGGGACGTCAACGTCGGCTTGACGTCGAGGAAGCAGTCTTGGCGTGTGTGGAGGAAGACCCGACGACAAGCTGTCGGAAGGTGGCAGCAGAATTGGGCTGCCCGAAATCCACGATCGACCGCATCTTGCANGGTGCATGCCGGTGTGATGCAGTCGAGTCAGTGCGAACGTATGGCATTACATACCCGAATCGACAATACCCGAATCCACAAGTGTTCCGGGATGTGGACTCTCGTATGCGAGAGAATGCGGTTGTGCCGCCAGGTCACGGTGGGGGACGTCAACGTCGGCTTGACGTCGAGGAAGCAGTCTTGGCGTGTGTGGAGGAAGACCCGACGACAAGCTGTCGGAAGGTGGCAGCAGAATTGGGCTGCCCGAAATCCACGATCGACCGCATCTTGCAAGAAAATTCTCTCCACCCGTTTCACTACACCAGAGTCCAGAAACTCGAGCCGGGAGATGCAGAGCATCGTCTGCACTACTGTCAAGAGTTTCTGACTTTGCATTACCAAAATGAACACTTCTTGGCCCAAATCATGTGGATCGATGAAAGCCTGTTCACGAGAGAGGGGATTTTCAATCAACATAATTTACATAATTATGCTGTTGAAAATCCTCACTTGGTGAGGGAAAAAAGCGTTCAAACACGGTGGAAAGTGAACGTGTGGGGAGGAATAGTGGGTGATCGTGTGTTTTTCTCGCAACTTTCGGATTATGTGAATGAAAGTATTTAGTACACAGGAAGGCATGTCAAATTACAGACTTATACTTTTTTTTCGTCCCCGAAAGAGTCTTAGCGTATAAAAAGACATTCAAGACGCCGAAATATATTTGTTGGATCGTCATCTCTCCGTATGCATGCATTTTTTACATAAAAAAACACATTTTTAATTTAAAATGAATAATTTCGGAAATTGGGATTCGCGAGGAGATGGAGGGAAGAATAATGAAAACTAAGGGTTGCAAAATTTACTCGACAAGGGGATTGGGTCCCTGAACCTACCTGACCATTCACATGTGTTCATTGAATGAAAAATAAAATTGTTCAATGAAAAATAAAAATTTCGACGTTTGAGATTTCATGAGGGGGTGGAGGGGCGAGGCATGAAAACGGAGGGTTGCAAATTTTACCCGGCAAGGGGAGGGGATCTCAAAATCTATCTGAGCCACCGCCATTCCTCCGTTCGCATGCGTTAAAAAATAAAATTGTTAAATAGAAAATGAAAATTTAGAAAATTGACATTGAAATGTGCACATTCTGGATATCCCGCTTCAGACGGATTTTTTAATCATTAAGCCCTTCATTATCTTCTCTTTAGATGTTCCTTGAACCCCCTTTGGAAAATCTTACCCGGAATCAAATATTTCATGACTATTTTTAGACTTTAAAGTTGATTCATTCTGACCATCTTCTCATACGCCAACACTTTTGTGGGGTACGGGTGAGAAAAAAAATATAGGGTTGAAATTTTACACGTCCTAGTGCAAACGTACAAACATATCACATTTTCCCTCAAAAATATTTTCAATTTTCATTTGTGCCCCTCTCAGGGTCAACAGTACCTCGCATTTATCAGCCAGACGCTTCCGGAATTGTTGGACGGTGTACCTGTTACAGGTAGACCTCGCTGGTTCCAGCAAGATGGAGCACCACCCCACTGTGCTCGGGAAGTTACTGCTTACCTGAATCAGCAGTTCCCTAAACGTTGCTTCGGTCGCTATGGCCCGCTCCACTGGCCTGCACGGTGAGACTACTCGATAAAAAAAAATAAACCGGAAAATAATGGATTTCCACCCTCATTAGCTCCTCTAATTTGACGCCGCTAGACTTCTTCCTTTGGGGCTATCTGAAGGATCAAGTCTACGAGTCAAAGCCAGAGAGTGCGGAGGACTTAGTGGCGCGACTACATTCAGCCGCAAACAACGTGGATGCTGAAATGCTTCAGCGTGTTAAGGTGGAAGTCCTCAGGAGGATTCATGCTTGCGTGGCTGCAGGAGGAGGCCATTTCCAACAACTGCCAACATGAAAATCCATCACAATCGGCCCTTTTCAGGGCAAACAAAATTTTTACGTGGCTCAGCAAGAGATTTTGAAGGCAAGAGGACGGGATAAGATTTCATATGGGTCGATAGATAAGGGTGATATCGAAGGGATGATTTAAGCTCAGACTCATTTCACAATCCCCTCCTCTCGTTGTGTGAAAATTTAAACCTCTCGAGAACGTGCGGGGGTAAAATCTACCCCCTCACAAATGTTTCCTTTACCTCAAAAATAGAAAAAAAAATACTCACCCCCATTTTGGACACATGATTTGAGCTCGGACTCATTTCTTGACCCCCTCCCCTCATTGTGTGAACATTTCAACCTCCCCGATAGGTGTAAGGGTGGCTTCTACCCCCTCAAAAATTTTACATTTACCTCAAAACGTGCGAACTGAAAGCAGAAAGCAAAAAAACAATACTCACTCTCCTTTTGGGCACTTGATTTGGGCTCGGACTCATTTCTCAACCCCCTCCCCTCAAATGGTTACAATAATTTTGGGCCATGTTTAGGTCAGCAGCAGTAAACACTCAAAAAAATTCAAGAAATCAAAATTGTACTACGTTTCGAATGCTCTAAGCATTTCTCCTCAGGTGCAGAATTCAACTGCAATTTACAACAATTTTTCCAAAAAACCTCACCTAAAATAAGATATACTCCAAGGCATTCATATTCCTCAAGAACTCACACTATGCTATCGTTGCGGCAAATACGCAACAACCGTAACCTAGAACTGTCACCACCAAAGTAGCATATCATTATAATCTTCGATTAATGCGACTGCTCCGAAAACCCATACTGATACAAGCCTTTATGAGTTGACAGTGCCGATCACACCATCGGTATGCAAAAACTTTGTCAAAAAAACATTTTTCATTATCACAAACAACTTGACAAATGTACGTCAAATAATCCCTTCCCCTCACTGTGTACAAATTTCCTCCTCCCCGATAAGTGTGGGGTGACTTTCACCCCCTCCCAAATGTTTCCTTTAACTTAATCCGTGCGGAGTGAGTACAAAAAATTGACAAAAAAAATACTCACCCTCCTTTTGGACTCATGATTTGGACTCGGACTCATTTCTTAACCCTCTCCCCTCACTGTATGTGAATTTTGACATCCCCGATAAGTGCGGGGGTGGCTTTCACCCCCTCGAAATGTTTCATTCACCTCAATACGTGCGAAGTCAGAACAAAAAATTGTAAAAAAATACTCACCCCCTTTTTGGAAACATGTTTTGGGCCCACAATCGTCCCTCAACCCCCTCCCTCACTGTGTGGGAATTTTGATCTCCTCAATGAGTGCGGGGGTGGTTTCCACCCCCTCGAAATGTCCAATTTTCTCTAATCCATGCGAACTGAGAGCAAAAAGCGAAGAAAAAATACTCACCCCCCCTTTTGGACCCATGATTTGAGCTCGGACTCATTTCTTAACCCCTTCCCCTCATTGTGTGACAATCTTAACTTCCCCGATAGGTCTAGGGGTGGATTCTACCCACTTACAAATGTTACATTCACCTCAAAACGTGCGAACCGAGCAAAAAGAATAAAACACTTNACCCCCCCTTTTGGACCCATGATTTGAGCTCGGACTCATTTCTTAACCCCTTCCCCTCATTGTGTGACAATCTTAACTTCCCCGATAGGTCTAGGGGTGGATTCTACCCACTTACAAATGTTACATTCACCTCAAAACGTGCGAACCGAGCAAAAAGAATAAAACACTTACCCCCCTTTTGGACACATGATTTGGGCTCGGACTTATTTCTCAACCCCCTCCTCTCACTTTGTGAAAATTTCAACCTCCCCGATACGTGGGGGAAGGGGAACTTCACCCCCTCGCAAATGTTTCATTTACCTTAATACGTGCGGAGTGAGAACAAAAATTAAAAAAAAAAATATTCACCCCACCCCTCTGTATGGAAATTTTGACCTCCCCGATAAGTGCGGCTTTCACCCCCTCCAAATGTCCAATTTCTCCGAATGCCTACAAACTGAAAGCAAAAAGCGAAAAAAAAATACTCACCCCTCTTTTGGACACATGATTGAGAACACAAAATTCTCACCTCCTTTTGATTTAAGCATGGACTCATTTCTTAAGCCGCTCTCCTCACTGTGTGCAGATTTTAACCTCCCCGATAGGGGCGGGGGTAGCTTCCACACCCTCACAAATGTTTCCTTTACCTCAATCCGTGCGGAGTGAGAACAAAAAATTGAAAAAAAAATCCTCCCCCCCCTTTTGGAGGCGTGATGTGGGCTCCGACTCGTTCCGAAACCCTCCCCCTTTTTCGTTCAAATCCCCCCCCTCCTTCCCCCCTTAGTACATGCCACTGTACTTCATGTAAAAAAAGTAATATTAAATTGAAAAAAAAAAAATAAAGTATATAAAACAAATAAATTTCAAATTATTGAATTAATGAAATATATTTAGCCCCAAATAATTAATTACTCATCAATTATTAACATAATTGTAAAAATTAAGAACAATCAGAAGTAATTGTGGATTATACTGATTTATTTCGCGAGTAAATTCCGTTCTCTCTGGTCAATTAGTTGCAAGGTCATGGCCCATAAAAAAAGACAAAAAAAAATTAAAAATAAAAAAAAATCGCCCTTGAAATCAGTAGTTCAATCCCCCCCAAAAAAAATTCAGACAAAAAAAAATGCTAGGATCCAAAAATGGGAGAGGAACTTTCCACTTAAAAAAGCACCCTCTCTAATACCCTTCAAGGAAAAAGGTCGGTTGCGGGACACCCTGTATATATTATTGTTATTATTATATAAATAAAAATTATAAATGTAACAAATCCATTGGCATACATACATAATAAGTACATAAAATAAGTATGGTATTTAAGTTTAAGAAGGAATTATTCTTAACTTATTAATGGCGGAATAGATTGCTGACAAAAAACGTTACATTTTTTTTTTAATGAGGATATGCATCCTCTAATGACCTCAATAGTATTTGGCACGTGTTAGGATCCATGAAGTTCATGATAGAGAGACGAAAAATTAGTTATTTATAGAGTTATAGTTAGTTATAGATGGAGAGAAAAGAATCAGTTGAAATTTTATCCATGAGATGATGCTATACAGTGTTAATTTGGTAGGTCAAATATAAAAAACCTGATGATAAATCTGTTATGAATTCGTAAAATGGGATAAGTCCTTTTTTTGGAAATATTTTCGAAAACCAAATCGTTTTCTAACTGTAGTTGAAAAGCGATTTAGCCAAAAAAGTGCATTACTGAAAAAAATGCACTTGTCTGATTTTACCAATTGGCGACAAAAATGTGGGTTCCTTTACTTGGCAATTTTGTTATTATAGATTATTCCAAATGAATCTGGAGCCTTTTTTTATCGAGTATTTTGCTGGACTTATTAGTTTTTTATTCAGTGAGGAAACGTGATGAGGATGAGTTATTACGAGTTCTTATATTTAGTGTGAATAAAGGGCCTCGAGCTGGACCAGGAATTAGTAAGCAGGTTCTCAGGGTGGTTGCGGGCATATCAAATGCCTTAGGAGACGCCATCTTCTAGAGGGATTGGAGGATTTATTACATGTATGACTTGATTTTTTCAGATTTCTTCTTCGAGCTTAAAATTATATTTAAAATAGGAATATTTTCGCTGTCTTTTGTGGTTGTGAAAGGATCGGACAAAAGGTTTCAGAACACCGAACGACAAGTCTACGTGAGTTACATAACCTCTCAAAATAGCAGAGTTTACGATGACAACTGATAAACAGCACATTCGGCACTGCATTTTATACGAATTCCAACAAGACAAAAATGCTTGTAAAGTACGGGAATCAATATGTAGTGTTCTTGGTGCCGACGTTGTGTCTTACGAAACGTGTAATTATTGGTACGAACATTTTAGAAGTGATGATTTCGATCTTAGTGACCAGCCACGCTGTGGACAGCCTCGAAAGTTTGAAGATGCGGAATTGGAAGCTCTACTGAATGAAGACTCAATGCAAACGCAACAGGAGGTTGCAGCTCAGTTAGGAGTCACCCAAGCAGCTATTTCCACGCATTTGCATCAAATGGGAAAAATCCAAAAACTTGTAAGGTGGGTCCCACATGTGTTGACCGAACACAGCCTAGGTCAACGTATGAACACGTGCCTTTCACTGCTTGCCCGGCAACAAAAAAAGAACTTCTTGTGGAAAATTGTGACGGGTAATGAAAAGTATATTTTTTACGATAATCCCAAATGTAAAAAGTCGTGGGTAGATCCCGGGCAAACCAGTACATCGACGCTGAAACAGAACATCCACTTAAAGAAGAGTCTCCTGTGTATCTGGTGGGACATGAAGGGTGTGCTTTATTACGAACTCCTGGAAACTGGTTAGACGGTGACTGCGGAGCACCATAGCCGATAATTGAACAAACTGAGCGAAGAACTTGATCGGAAAAGGCATTTACTGGGCAAGGAAGCAGGCAAGTCATATTGTTGCATAACAATGCTCACGTTGCTCGCGCGACTCAGAAGACCCTCTTGAACTTGGGATGGGAAGTTCTCCCGCACGCGGCATATTCACTAGAATTGGCCCAATCGGCCAATCACTTGTTCGGTTAATGCAGCATCCCTTATTATTAGTGGATACACAGTTCAAAACGCTGGACGGTGTGCGTCAATTCGTCGATGGCTTTATCACCTCGAAGCCTGCAAGTGTCTTTCGCGACAGCATTCGTATGTTACCTGACAGATGGCGCAAGGTCATAAAAAACAATGGATTTCCAAGATTAAGTTCGTTGTTCTCTATTTTTTTCTATTAAATAAATTTGCTGAAATATCAGCAAAAATGAAGTCATGCACCCAATAGTGAGAGAGTCTCATTCGATGAAGTGATGCGTTCTGGTGGAAGTACCTGTAGAAAAAGTCTATGGAGGGTATATATATAGCGAGTGTCGGCGGTAAGCACGTGCACCCCCTGCACTCTTACTTGATGGACTACATCTCGGTCGATAAAAAGACACAAGATTAAATCTATCTATTTTTTTTAATGAAGGAGCCATTTCTATGCGGTTTTTTTCCCGTATCTCGAATCGCTTACTCGCGAAAACGCAAACAATAACGTTGTAGGTAATTTGTCTATCATTCAGCATAAGAGCGTTAATAACTCATTAATGGCTAAGTGTATAAAAACAAATTCAAACAACTAATGATACGTGAAATTTGATAGCGAACATTTTTCATTTGAACAATTTTTTTCCATCCCCGACGATTTTGCCGATAAACACATCGGAACCCGCCGTCAACTTGCACCAGTGCTAACGCGCCGCCCGCTTCGTTCCTACTTCTGATAGCTCTTTATCTATCATAGTTGAAAATAATCATAAGGAAAAAAGTTGTAGAACAAAAAATATGCATCTTGACATGATAAACATTTTTCGTTTGAAAACTTTTCCCCTTTCTGTAACTGTTCTCGTGAAATGATCGTTTAAACAATTAAATTATTGGTAACAAGTAGAACGTCAGATTTTTTCAAAAAAGAATCACAAATTTGGAATCAGCGATCCAAAAAACATAAGTTTCATGCGTCAAACCTTGGGGACTCTTAATTTGACACAAAATCAGGTATAGCGTACGGACTAACAATAGCGCAATAACTTGAGTCAAAAGCCTATTGGGAATTCTAAACTATGTAATAGTATTGAAATTCATTCAGTCGTTTTTGAATGAATGGCGGCCAAAGACTGGGTACCAGATTTATTCGATTTAAGAAGATTGTTTTTTTATTAAATTTATCTGTACCTAGTATAGCGCCTGTGGAGGTGGCAATAATGATCTGAAATTTCAGCTGCTAGTTAGTGTTGTCAAGTCACAAAGTTTGGGAAAGTTCCAAAATATTCGAAAGGCCGCCACTATTGTACTAAATGCGAAAAAACCAGTAAAAATCACTCAGTGATATGCTTACTGTCCCATGGTCGCTGTCCGCTGCTCGTTTACTTCAACCATTATTAACATAGATATATACCTCTAGGAGCTTTAAAAACACTAAGGCTTTCAACCAAGACTTAATACCAATTACCTGTCAACTGTCACCGGCTTGTTTCAGAAAATTTATGGAAAAATTTCCCGAAAATTCGCATATACAGGGTGTCCCATTTGAAACAGTACAGCTCAATATCTCTTGTGAGAAGGGAGGAACAGCAAAGTGGTTCAAATACAAGTTGTAGGGTTCGAAGGGGGAAACTTAGTGCTGATGGAATCCAGGCCTCCATTGCTTATGTTTCTATGCTACGAGCATAAAGTCAGTTTGTTTAAATGACAATAATATTTTTCACCCCTACAAAGCTTGTCCGACTCGCCGAGAAAAGTTCAACCATACCATAGTTTTCGATGACGTCATTGTTTTCATGTGAATAATCGTACGAAAATCAAATAAAAGGAAAATATCTTTATTCAGACTATCTTGCCGCACAGAAACGCTGAAATGTTATTTATTTACTATCTCGTCAATGTACCATGTCAACAAAAGATGACTGAGGTAGATAAGGGACGTTTTAAGAGCTACGTTTTAAGAGCTCCATTTATTCTCTAACACCTCGAGCGTTGTAGAGCTAGGTGTTGGGGTGTTGTAAGAGTTAGATGTTAGGTGGGGTGACCTTGCCCCACTCGATTTTTATTCGTGGGGTTCCGTGAAAGATATTGTGCAATCGCGAACATTCCATCTGAAGTCCTGCATTTTGTTGTTCGAAGTTTCCGACGCCGGCGGGAACTATGCCTTGCTGTTAATGGCGGTAGAGTCCAACATTTTCTGTAATTACTGTTCGTATGCGGAATAGAACTTGTGATATATTCATAATAAAGATATTTTCTGTTAATTTGATTTTCGTTCGATTATTCACATGAAAACAATGACGTCATCGAAAAATATGGTATGGTTGAACTTTTCTCGGCGAGACAAACAACTTTTGTAGGGGTGAAAAATATTATTGTCATTTAAGAAAACTGACTTTATGCTCGTAGCATAGAAACATAAGCAATGCGGGCCTGGATTCCATCAGCACCAAGTTTCCCCCTCCAAATCCTATAACTTTTATTTGAACAATTTTGCTGTTCCTCCCTTTAAAGAGATATTGAGTCGTACTGTTTCAAATGGGGCACCCTGTATATACGGACATATACCCAAACATCTTCAAAAAACATCACATCTCGAATTTTCATGGCATGTTATATAATTGCCCGGCAAAGTACGAAAATAGTCCAATCCATCGATAGCAATGCAAAACAACATCATCGAACATTATTCAAGTTCATGCCTATGACAACAATACGTCTTAAGTTCATCTTCGGTGTGAATTGCCCTATTGAGAAATTACAAAATGAAGACGTTAGGGAGAATCTACATTAAAGTTGTTCATATAGTTTCTCCAATTACTGAATGAAGAGACCAACAATACATATAGCGAAAATGGTCGCTTACTTTGACCTTTTCTTTTTGTTATAGTTTCCAAACTGATGGAAGTGTAGCAGCTACTGGTGGTCACGATTCTTTTGGTCGTGTCTGGGATCTCCGAACAGGTAGATGCATCATGTTCATGGAGGGCCACCTCAAATCTATTTTTGGGATAGAATTTTCACCGAACGGTTTTCACATCGCCACTGCTAGTGAAGATAACTCTTGTAAGATCTGGGACCTACGAAAACGCACCTGCATCTACACCATCCCAGCACATGGCAATCTCTTATCAGATGTGAAATACCAGCGTGGTGAGGGTCAGTATTTAGTCACAGCGTCCTATGACAATACAGCTAAGATATGGTCCAACAAAACGTGGCAGCCACTCAAGACACTGCCTGGGCACGATGGAAAAATTATGTCCACGGATGTTTCTATTGACAATAAATTCATGGTAACGAGTTCGTTTGACAGGACATTCAAACTCTGGGCACCAGAAATATGCTAAGGAATGCAGGGGATCCGCTAAATTATATAGAATGATTGTTACAAATCTTCAGAAAAACTAATAAAATAAATACTTTTCAATTACTGACCACTTTCTTATTGAACATTTTTTCTCATACAGGTACTCACTTTCAGTACTCAAGTACTTTTTTGTCATGCATGTACTCGTTCTGTGGGAAATGGTAGATATGTGGACTGATTTTAATAAAAGCAGCTATATTTGAGTTTCCTCTATAAAATACCAAAAATCGAAAAATAAATGAATAACTAACGCCTTTTAGTGCTGATCTAGAGAATGGCCAGGCAGCCGTATAAACGCTAAGTGGAATGAATCTAACGTTTGAAGACAAAGAGGGAGAAGTTAGAGGGGTCAAAAATAGGGGACAAATAGCCAAAAATGATTTAATAATGACTCGATTACTTGATAAGAAAGGAGCAACAAGGTGGCCTCACCATTGGCGGGATAAATGGGAAGCTGGGCAAGGGATATAGTCAAGGCGTCAGAGGGTGAAACAGACCAGATAGATCGAGTAATTCCTATAGAAAATTCATCTTTTACCATCACTTTATTTTATGTTTATAAAGTAAATATTAACATTGCGAACAAATATTCAGCCTGGAACATTTGTTTAAACAAAAGAAAAGATAGATTCTTTCATTTTTTGCGAATGTTGCCGATAATATTGATTTCACGATAAAAAACCTAAAGTACAAAATTATTCCCCATTAAATTACCAACAAAAAAGTCTGTTAAAGATTAACTGATGTGGGGGTGGATTAGGGGGAAGTATTTTGGAAGGGGTGCAAATTAGAGACCACATGGACTACAAAACACACTGGTGATGTACTTTATTTGTGGCGCATGCCACGCGCCTTGAATTTAGGGATACACGAATCGTTGAATGTCTCAATGTCAATTTGATAATAGTCTTTATACTGCGCTAGATAGTCTCTCGATATTAAACTTGATGATTGACTCACAATTGATTGATAGTTAACTCGATATTTAGCTGATAGTCTGAACGAAATAGAGACGCTACAGTGAACGCCAGATTTAATATAACACGGTGATGTACTCGGTTGAGCAGTTACGTTGATACTGTACTCTATGAGGGACTCTCTGACTAACCGATGTATTCTCTTTGATGGATAGATTGATACTACTGACATTTCATATTTGTCGATGTGCTTCGTGATTTGTCCGTGAACCCGAAAGGTCCCGAAGTCGTTCAAGATTTTCCGTTGAGCCCGGTAATTTTGATAGTGAAATAGTTGCTGCGTTTCAAACAAGGCCTATACATATTTTTTGATTGGGATGATAGTTTTGAAGATATGATCGTGCGGGGGAGCGCGCGCCACCCTCCAAATCTCAGGCTGCGCTACAACAGATACCAGTCTACATGTTGTGCCATTTTACACATTGGAAAAATGATTCTATTGTAACGTATCACTTGTTTTCGTCTTCTTGAAATACAAGCGTTCAACCAGTGCTAGACCGAATGAATCGGAATACCTTTGGTGAAATGCCTCTTAGCTCGAGAGATTTCCAGGATTCCTCTATTGTGAGGGATACTGGTACAAATAAAAAACTCAGTACGAAACTTTTTGGTTAGAATGCAAATGAAAATGATTTTATTCCCAAATAAAACCATAGTACCCTTAGTTTCTACTACAAATTGTGGGTTTCCGGAGTTTGTCCTTTGGTCTCAACTTTTAGATTTCCTTAATTCTAGTTTCTGCTTGACAACTGAACGAAAAATACACAAACGATACCTACACTTAATTGCGAATCTACTTATGATGGAACGTGAAATTTCTGTTTTTACCTGTCTTGAATTATTGTGCCACCGCTTGTTTCAACTATTTGCCTACTTTCATTGTGCCGTAACTGAATGAATTACAACGATAAAGATGCAACATTTTCTCTATAACTACGCCTTAACACTGGGAGAGTGAGCACAACTCAAATAATATGTGACGAAAATTAACTTTTCAACAGGGTTATCTGAACCTTCTTTCTAACATAGAAGGTCGCCCCAAACGCACACTAAGGGTTTTTTAGACCAATAAAAAATAACACATATGAATTAAAGAAAAAAATACTTAATCGGAGCGCATAAGGGAGAAAACAATGGATAAGCGAAAGAAATCTTCAGGTGTATTTAGCTTTATTAAGAACGGTAAATTATATGCTGTATGACCTCTGTAATTTTTATTAAGAGATCATTAACTGACAAAGGATATCTGAACGTAAAATAAGTGAGAGATGAATAAAAATGTACGACGAACAATTGAACACTTTTGACAAAAAACCTTTAGACTGTGAGCTTTCTTTGATTGAATAACCATGATTCGGTTGGGAAATGGATTGTTTCCCTGGAATATTTTTATGCCATATGACTACTTGCCATGTACCTTTGTGGGTCTAGTGAATGTCGAGAGGAAAAATTCGCAAATCATATTTTCAACTTCCCTGGGAATCCAGGAACCACGTTACAGCCACGGTATTTGGGGGGCTATCAGGATTGTCATTTTCTGGGGCTAAAAAGGGGGAAATGATATCTGATAACACAATAAAAGTGGATAGACGAATTATTAGTTTATATTTGCACTGTTTATAACATTGTTTTCTATCAATTGATTGAAATTAATGTGAGGGTATATAATGATAATACAAGTCCCGTAGGGGGAATGCCGGGAGATGGCGGCAGTGTCGACATCCCAACGGGGTCGGTCAAGTCGACAGCAGTCGCAGCCAGAATAAGTGAGACCCCAACCGAGGTGGGGCGCCACGGTCGATTCTGATGGCTGGGCGAGCTGCCTGTGCCGGTGACTCGGCACTAGGGCCAGAAGGAGAATATCCATGGATTTTTGGAGAGGGGGACAAGCATATGAGTGGGAATTACGTAGAGTGGGGGCACCCTGGGCAGGGAAAACTTCTGCTAGAAGCCCTATAGCAGTCACGCTGTCACAGGGGTAGGTTCGAAGGGGGATTTATGTGTTCCTTGTCCTCGATGTTTACTTTATGTTTTTCCGTTGATTCATTCGCCCGCTAATTAATATTGAGGGATGAGACAAAGACTTTTCGATGGAGAATTAGATTCCCCATCTATCAACCCCCGTTTCATCCCTTAATCTTTGTAATAAAAAAATTAAAACTTCGACGAAAGTCACGGTGCTATGAGAAACCCAATGGTTTCTCGGCGCAGAGTGCCACCCCAATAATTCACCCGGTAATTAAAAAATCGTCTCTCCCCTCCTAATTAACATTAAGGAATGAAACCAATGCTGTTCGATGGAGAATTAAATTCCCCATCCATCAACCCTCTTTTCATCTGTTAATCTCTTTAATAAAAAAATAAAAACTGCGATGAAAGTCGCGGCGTTATGAAAAACCTAATGGATAACTCACCCGCCAATTAAAAAGTCGTCTCTCCCCTCCTAATTAACATTAAGGAATGAAACCAATGCTGTTCGATGGAGAATTAAATTCCCCATCCATCAACCCTCTTTTCATCTGTTAATCTCTTTAATAAAAAAATAAAAACTGCGATGAAAGTCGCGGCGTTATGAAAAACCTAATGGATAACTCACCCGCCAATTAAAAAGTCGTCTCTCCCCTCCTAATTAACATTAAGGAATGAAACCAACACTGCTCGATGGGGAATTAAATTCCCCATCCAGCAACCCTCGTTTCATCCCTTACTCTGTAATAAAAAAATTAAAAATGCGACGAAAGTCACGGCGCAATGAAAAACCTAATGGTCTCTCGGCGCAGTGACTCCCGGTAACTCGCCCGCTAATTAAAAAATCGTCTCTCCCCGACTAATTCACATTAAGGAATGAAACCAATGCTGTTCGATGGAGAATTAAATTCCCCATCCATCAACCCTTGTTTCATCCCTTAATCTCTGTAATCAAAAAATAAAAACTGCGACGAAAGTCGCGGCGCTATGAGAAACCCAATGGTTTCTCGGCGCAGAGTGCCACCCCAATAATTCGCCCGCTAATTAAAAAATCGTCTCTCCCCGCCTAATTAAGATTAAGGAATGAAACCAATGCTGTTCGATGGAGAATTAAATTCCCCATCCATCAACCCTTGTTTCATCCCTTAATCTCTGTAGNCTCTCCCCTCCTAATTAATATTAAGGAATGAAAGCAACGCTGTTCGATGGGGAATTAAATTCCCCATCCAGCAACCTTCGTTTGATCCCTGAATCTCTGTAATAAAAAAATAAAAACTGCGACGAAAGTCACGGCGCAATGAAAAACCTAATGGTCTCTCGGCGTAGTGACTCCCGCTAACGCGCCCGCTAATTAAAAAATCGTCTCTCCTCGCCTAATTGACATTAAGGAATGAAACCAATGCTGTTCGATGGAGAATTAAATTCTCCATACGGCAACCCCCGTTTCATCTCTTAATCTCTGTAATGAAAAAACAAAAACTGCGACCAAATTCNCCGTTTCATCCCTTAATCTCTGTAATAAAAAACTAAAAACTGCGACGAAAATCACGGCGCTCT
>SMLE01000179.1_pt1 | contig 17283 bp, 14 predicted proteins | sample 2451431 | NCBI scaffold set ML178787.1 | reverse complement strand
GGTTAAACATGGGGTTATGAGTCTCCCACCATGATAGGGGAAGACCCATATATAACCATACTTAATACTTCTCTTTTGGCTGAGGTATGCACGCGTGGTGCAGGCGTCTCAGGGGTTTATTCTTACCCGCCACTGGCATGACACCCCCGCTGGCATTCAGATTGATCTCTGGCTCGCCACCGACGGTGGTCCGGTGCTGGTTTCATTGCCACCACAACAGGCAGTGGCCTTCATTCCCGCGCAGCAGCAGGCGCGCACTGAAGTGCTGCTGAATACCGATACTTCAGTGACCCGTAAGCAGCGTCCCCCCTCGTTGCGCCCTTTGATGTTGCAAGATTTCCACCACCAGCCGCTGCTGGGCCTCTATTGTTCTCATTACCGCCAACTGCTGGCACTGGAAAAGCGATTACAGGAAGCGGGCATTACCGTTTATGAAGCGGACATCCTCCCCCCCGATCGCTATCTGATGGAGCGCTTTATCACCGCGCCGGTGTGGTTCAGCGGTCAGCCTGCCGGGCCGAATGCGGTGGTTCACGCGCAGATGAAGCCCAGCCCTGACTATCGACCCAGATTAAAGCTGGTGTCGCTGGATATCGAAACCAGCAGACACGGTGAGCTTTACTGCATCGGGCTGGAAGGGTGTGGGCAGCGTCAGGTGTATATGCTGGGCCCTGAGCCCGATGATGTGCCGTCTGCCCCTGGCTTTGCGCTGGAATATGTCAACAGTCGCCCACAATTGTTGGAGAAACTCAATGCCTGGTTTGCAGAGTACGATCCCGATGTCATTATCGGTTGGAATCTGGTGCAGTTTGACCTGCGCGTGCTGCAAAAACATGCCGAGCGTTATCGCATCCCACTGCGCTTGGGCCGGGGCAATCAGGAACTGGAGTGGCGCGAGCACGGTTTCAAACAGGGGCATTTCTTCGCCAGTACGCCAGGACGGCTGATTGTAGACGGCATTGAAGCCTTGAAATCCGCTACCTGGAATTTTCCCTCTTTTAGTCTGGAGTACGTGTCCCAGACGCTGCTGGGGGAAGGCAAACTGTCGGATAATCCCTACCAGCGCATGGATGAAATCGAGCAGCGCTTTGCACACGATAAACCCGCCCTCGCCCGCTATAACCTTCAGGACTGTGAGCTGGTCACGCGCATTTTTGAAAAAACCGAGCTGATGCCGTTCCTGCTGGAACGCGCCACCGTCAACGGATTGGCGGCGGATCGCAGCGGCGGGTCGGTCGCCGCATTCAGCCACCTGTATCTACCGCGCATGCATCGTCTTGACTACGTAGCCCCGAATCTGGGCGAAGTTGCCGTGGAGGCTAGCCCCGGCGGCTTTGTCATGGATTCATCTCCTGGGCTGTACGATTCGGTGTTGGTGCTCGATTATAAAAGCCTGTACCCCTCGATCATCCGTACCTTTCTTATCGACCCGGTGGGGTTGATTTGCGGCATGCAACAGCCGGATGACAACGCGTCAGTGCCCGGCTTTCGTGGTGCGCGCTTCTCGCGCCAGCAGCACTGCCTGCCCGCCATTGTCGAGCAGATTTGGCAGGGACGCGATGCCGCCAAGCGCGCCGGGAATAAACCGCTTTCGCAGGCGCTGAAAATCATCATGAACGCTTTCTATGGCGTGTTGGGTGCCAGCGGCTGCCGTTTCTTCGATCCGCGGCTGGCCTCCTCAATCACCCTGCGCGGTCACGAGATTATGCAGCAAACCCGCGCCTTGATTGAGTCGCAGGGCTATCAGGTGATCTACGGTGATACCGACTCCACTTTCGTCTGGCTGAAACGCGCGCATGATAATGATGAAGCCATCGAGATAGGCCGTAATCTGGCCCAGTTGGTCAATCACTGGTGGCAAAGCTACCTGCAACAAACGTTAGGGCTCACCAGCGCGCTCGAATTGCAATTTGAAACCCACTACTGCCGCTTTTTGATGCCCACCATTCGCGGTGCGGAACATGGCAGCAAGAAGCGCTATGCGGGAATGGCGCAGACGCCTGACGGGGAAAAAATCGTTTACAAAGGGCTGGAAACGGTACGCACCGATTGGACGCCGCTGGCGCAGCAGTTTCAACAGCAGCTTTTAATGCACGTATCTTCCGCCAGCGGCCGTATCAAGCCTGGCTGCGAGAATATGTCGAAAAAACCCTGAACGGCGAGTTTGACGATCTGCTTGTCTACCGTAAACGGCTGCGTCGTCCGCTGAGTGATTACCAGAAAAACGTACCACCGCACGTGCGTGCCGCCCGACTCGCTGACGACTACAACCGCCAGATAGGTCGCCCGCTTCAATACCAGAATGGCGGTTGGATCAGCTATGTGATGACGCTCAACGGCCCAGAGCCTTTGGAAACCCGACATTCTACGCTGGACTATACTCACTACGTCGAGCGCCAACTGCAACCGGTGGCTGATGCTATTCTGCCGTTTTTACAGGATGATTTTTCCAGCCTGATTACCGGCCAGATGGGATTATTTTAAGCGTTGAATGGATGACGAATGCCGCGCCTTCCATTACCATACCCCTCTTTTAATGCCTGACTGAAAACGGGTATGCATTACCACCACTACTCATTCATCTCCACAGGGATTAACGACAGGCTTTACTCTGTCCGACATGCCCGACAATGACAAATATCGAGCTACGAATTTATGCTTTTTACACTTGGTCAACGCTGGATCAGCGATACGGAAAGCGAGCTGGGACTGGGCACGGTTGTTGCCCTGGATGTACGCATGGTCACACTGCTTTTTCCCGCAAGCGGAGAAAACCGCCTCTATTCGAGAAGCGATGCTCCGATCACCCGTGTCATGTTTAATTCTGGCGATACCGTCACCAGCCACGAAGGCTGGCAGCTCAGCGTCACTGAAACCCGCGACGAAAACGGGCTGATCGTTTATATCGGTGAACGCCTTGATGACGGTACACCGGCAGAGCTGCGCGAAGTGGTGCTGGACAGCAAGTTGACCTTTAATAAGCCGCAAGACCGCCTGTTTGCCGGACAGATCGATCGTATGGAGCGCTTTGCCCTACGCTATCGCACGCGTTTGCACCAACAGGCTCAAGCATTGCAGCCTTGGGGGGGCCTGCGCGGCATGCGCGCCAGCCTGATCCCCCACCAGTTGCACATTGCGCGCGAAGTGGGTCAACGCCACGCGCCGCGCGTACTGCTGGCCGATGAAGTGGGTCTGGGCAAGACCATTGAAGCCGGGATGGTTATCCACCAGCAATTGCTGGCCGGGCGCGCTGAACGCGTGCTGATTGTGGTACCGGAAACCCTGCAACATCAGTGGCTGGTGGAGATGCTGCGCCGCTTTAACCTGCTGTTCTCCCTGTTTGATGATGATCGCTATGCTGAGGCCCGACTCGACAGCAGTAACCCGTTTGAGACCGAGCAGTTAATCATCTGCTCCCTGGGTTTTGTTCAGAAAAATGCGGCGCGCTTTGAACAACTGCTCGCCGCCCACTGGGATTTACTGGTGGTCGATGAAGCACACCATCTCGCCTGGAGCGAAGCCGCCCCTAGCCCTGAATATCAGGCGATTGAGCAGTTGGCACAACGTATTCCTGCCGTGCTGCTGCTGACGGCAACCCCGGAGCAACTCGGCCAGGAGAGCCATTTTGCTCGCTTGCGACTGTTAGATCCAAATCGTTTCCACGACTACCGTGAATTCGTTAAAGAACAGCAGCTGTATCGTCCGGTGGCGGATGCCGTTGCGCTCCTGCTTGCCGATGAAAACCTCAGCAAAGATGAGATGAACCTGCTCACCGAATTGCTGAGCGAGCAAGACTGCGAACCGCTACTCAAAGCTGTCAATAGCGACACCGCCGATCGCCAAACCGCACGGCAGGAACTGATTGCCATGCTCATGGACAGACACGGCACCAGCCGCGTGCTGTTCCGCAATACGCGCCAAGGTGTGAAAGGCTTTCCGCAGCGAGTGCTACACCAGATCAAGTTACCGCTGCCCGCGCAATACCAGACGGCGATTAAAGTCTCCGGCATCATGAGCGGCAGTAAAACGCCAGAAGCACGCGCGCGCGACATGCTGTACCCGGAGCAGATTTACCAAATGCTGGAAGGGGACGATGCTACCTGGTGGAATTTTGATCCGCGCGTTGAGTGGCTGCTCGGTTACCTGACCGCCAATCGCGACAAAAAGATATTGGTGATTTGCGCCAAAGCCGCTACGGCTTTGCAGCTTGAGCAGGTATTACGCACGCGTGAAGCAATTCGCGCTGCCGTATTCCATGAAGGGTTGTCTATCCTTGAGCGCGATCGCGCGGCAGCCTATTTTGCTTCGGAAGAAGATGGTGCGCAGGTACTGATCTGCTCGGAGATCGGTTCCGAAGGGCGTAACTTCCAATTCGCCAGCCACCTGATCATGTTCGATCTGCCGTTTAATCCGGATCTGCTGGAGCAGCGTATCGGACGTCTGGATCGTATCGGCCAAACACAAGAAATTCAGGTGCTGGTTCCCTACCTGGAGAACACCGCACAGGCGCTTCTGGTACGGTGGTATCACGAAGGGCTCGATGCCTTCGAACATACCTGTCCAACGGGCCGTACTATTTATGATGCCCATTACAGCACGCTGATTGAGCGCCTCAGCGTTCCCACAGAGAGTGACGGGCTGGATGAATTTATTCGTACCTGCCGTCAACAGCACGATGCCCTGAAAGCGCAGCTCGAACTCGGCCGCGATCGCCTGCTGGAAATGCACTCCAACGGCGGTGAAACCGCGCAGATGCTGGCTCAATCCATCGAGGAACAGGACAACGACGTCAACCTGGTCACTTTCGCTCTGAATCTGTTCGATATTGTCGGCGTGAATCAGGAAGATCGCAGCGATAATCTGATTATTCTCACGCCTTCCGATCATATGCTGGTGCCGGATTTTCCCGGCTTGCCGCAGGATGGCTGCACCATTACCTTCGAACGTGAGCAGGCGCTGTCGCGGGAAGATGCACAGTTTGTCAGTTGGGAACATCCTCTGATCCGCAACGGCATGGATCTGATTTTGTCCGGAGATACCGGTAGCTGTGCCGTGTCACTGCTGAAAAACAAAGCGCTGCCCGTAGGGACGCTACTGGCTGAGTTGGTCTACGTGGTGGAAGCACAGGCCCCTAAGCAGTTGCAGTTGACCCGCTTCCTGCCGCCGACACCGTTACGTTTACTGATGGATCGCACCGGTAAAAATCTGGCTCCGCAGGTAGAGTTTGAAAGCTTCAACCGCCAGCTCAACGCGGTAAACCGCCATACCTCCAGCAAATTAGTGAATGCGGTACAAGCCGACGTTCACAGTATGTTGCAGCAGGCCGAACCCTTGGTGGCCGCTCAGGCGCAGCAATTGATTATCGATGCGCAACAGCAGGCCGATCTGCAACTGCGCCGCGAACGGGAACGGTTGGAAGCCCTGAAGGCGGTTAACCCGAACATCCGTGACGATGAACTGCTGGCGCTGGAAACACAGCGGGAACAGGTGCTGCTCAATCTGCATCAGGCTAACTGGCGGCTGGATGCCATTCGTTTGGTGGTGGTCTTTCACCAGTAGTCAATAATGCCGGCGGCAACGGCCTCTCCGTTGCCGCCGCAGGAGCCATCATGGAACCCTATAACCCGCCCATCGATCCCTGGCTGCACGTGTTGTACCAGGATCAACATATTATTGTGGTCAACAAGCCCAGCGGCTTACTCTCCGTTCCCGGCAGAGCACCTGAGCATCATGACAGCACGATGAGCCGCATTCAGCGGGATTTCCCTCACGCAGAATCCGTACATCGCCTCGATATGGCCACCAGCGGTGTGATTGCCGTCGCGTTGACCAAAGCGGCAGAGAGAGAATTGAAACGCCAATTTCGCGAACGAGAGCCAAAAAAATCCTATATCGCACGGGTATGGGGGTGGCTGGAGCACGATGAAGGATTGATCGATCTGCCCCTGATTTGCGACTGGCCCAATCGCCCAAAACAGAAGGTCTGTTTTGAACAGGGAAAACCGGCGCAAACCCAGTATCAGGTACTGACGCGCGAGACCGATGGCACCACACGCGTGAAGCTGATGCCAATTACCGGGCGCTCACACCAATTGCGCGTACACCTGCTCGCACTTGGGCACCCGATCCTCGGTGATGGTTTTTACGCCCACCCTGAAGCCAAAGCCTTGGCACCGCGTCTGCTGCTGCACGCACAGGAACTGGCTATTAAGCACCCCGCGTTTGGTACGCCGATGCACTTTCGTTGTGAGCCTGATTTCTGATTTTTAAGGTAATCGTCAAGAAAAACGCGGAAAAACTGGAGAGGGGTTACTTGGCGGCGTGACTGCTTTTCAAAAACTCATAGGCGGCCTGAATGTCTTGCGCCTTGCGTTTTGCCATGTCCATCATGCGCGGAGAGAGCCCCTTACCCGCCAGTTTATCAGGATGGTGCTCGTTCATGAGTTTACGATAAGCGCGTTTTACCGTCGCCGCATCATCGCTGGTTCGCACGCCCAGCGTGCGGCAGGCACTCTCAAGCGTTGGCCCCCGCGTATAAGGCGGCTGCTGACGCTGCCCGCCCTGCGATTGGCCGCCATACGACTGCCCACCATAAGATTGATTGCGACGCTGGTGTGATTTGCCATTCTGCCTTGATTGATGTTGCTTCGATTGACCCTGTTGCTGAGACTGGCGCTGCTGCCCTTCCATATTGCGCATGAAAAATTCGAACTGTTCACGCGTCACGCCCAACTCATCCGCAAACACGTACAATAACCGCCGTTCGTTCGGATGCAGCGCGCCGTCGTTAAACGCGACCTGAAGCTGGATATCGAGAAACATTCTGATCATATCGAAGCGGCCCAGGCAGGCATCGCGCAGCTTACGCAATTTGGTGCGTACCGGGAACGCATTTGATTTCCCTTCACGAAAGGCCTGCTGCGCTGCCAGACGCGCCTCACCGAACAGCTCCAACCGGTCCATCATCAAGGTGGCAGCCTGAATATCCGCTTCAGTGACGCGCCCTTTGGATTTGGTCAGGTGCCCCATGGCCTGAAACGTGGTGAGAAAAAATAGCGACTGTCGGGTAGACTGTGCGGAAAAATAATCACGGCGACACGCAGCCCTGGCTCTATCAACCATATGGCCCATCAGTACGCCCGTAATCACACCCCACACGCCGCCGCCGGACATAATACCCAGTATCAAGCCCAGCAACTTGCCCCAATAGCGCATATACTTCCTCAAATCCTCATGCCGTCGGCCAAAAATTGCTTTATCATACCCGTCATTTAGCGTTGCACCTAACGGCAGAGCAGAGAAACAGTGGGGAATTTACACTGGCGCAACGTAAGCCAGTGATATAGTCTCTGACCGTTTGCCGGCATGATGCCCTTGATGACGGAACACCGATACCGCGTATGAAAAAATGTTTTCCAACTCTGCTGGCCACCTTGATTGGGTCGGCGCTCTACAGCCAACACGCGTTGGCCGATCTTGCCGCTCAGTGCCGGCTTGGCGTTCCTACGTTTACACGACCGCTGGTCACTGGCGAGACCAATACGCTCCCGGTGCATATTCAGGCGGACAAAAGTGAAGCCAACTATCCGGATAACGCCCGTTTCCTGGGTAACGTCAACGTTGAGCAAGGCAACAGTCGCTTGCAGGCCGATCAGGTGGAACTGCGCCAGAGCGGTACTGACGCCGCTGGCACCCCGGTACGCACCATCACCGCCACTGGCAATGTCAATTATGATGACAACCTGGTCATCCTGAAAGGCCCCAAAGCCTGGTCTAACCTGAATACGCGAGATACCGACGTGTTTCAGGGCGATTACCAAATGGTTGACCGTCAGGGCCGTGGCGATGCCGATAAAATGCAAATGCGCGGTGACAATCGCTACACCATTCTGGAAAACGGTTCCTTCACGACTTGCCTGCCGGGAGATGATAGCTGGAGTGTCGTCGGTTCGGAAGTGATCCATGACAGGGATGAGCAAGTTGCTGAAATTTGGAATGCACGCGTCAAAATTGGCGACGTCCCGGTCTTCTATAGCCCTTACCTGCAACTGCCCGTGGGTGACAAACGCCGCTCCGGCTTTTTGATTCCCAACGACCGCTACAGTGGCAGCAGCGGATTTGAACTGATCACGCCCTACTACTGGAATATCGCACCCAACATGGATGCGACCATTACGCCACACGTCCTGACCAAGCGCGGAGTACAGTTGCAAAACGAATTCCGTTATCTTGCCGCGCCAGGCACCGGTACGGTGCAGTTGGACTGGCTGCCGAATGACAGAGCCTATCGTCGTGACAATGAAGACGACAAAGATACGCGCTGGCTTCTTCACTGGCAGCACGACGGTATCATGGATCAGGTGTGGCGCTTTAACAGCGATTACACCAAGGTCAGCGATATCAACTATTTCAAAGACCTAGATTCTTCTTACGGCTCCACGACCAGCGGCTACGTGAACCAAAAATTCAGCGTCGGCTATGCTAACCAGGATTGGGACGCTACGTTATCCAATAAACAGTTCCAATTGCTGGCGGCCAACACCAATAATGATGTTTACCGCGCCGAGCCCCAACTCGACCTCAACTACTACCGAGAGGATATCGGCCCGTTCGATATGCATCTTTATGGGCAGGCGGTAAAATTTACCAACATGAACAACAACCGCCCCGAAGCGACGCGTTTTCATGCTGAACCAGCGGTCAGTCTGCCATTGACCAACCGGTGGGGTAGCTTGAACACCGAAGCGAAGCTGATGGTGACCCATTATCAACAAACCAATCTGGAACTCTTCCGTGCCGATCCCAATGCGCAAATCAGCAACATCAAGCGCGATGCGCTGAAGGATTCGGTCAATCGCGTTTTGCCGCAGTACAAAGTTGACGGCAAACTGGTGTTTGAACGCGAAATGGATTGGTCCAACGCCTTTACCCAAACTCTGGAACCGCGCGTACAGTACCTGTATGTGCCTTACCGCGATCAAAGCAGCATTTACATCTATGACTCTACGCTGCTGCAAAACGACTACACCGGTCTGTTTCGCGACCGCAGTTACAGCGGGCTGGATCGCATCACGTCGGCCAATCAGGTTGCAACCGGTTTGACTACCCGCGTTTATGATCAAAATCTGGTGGAACGTTTTAATGCTTCCGTCGGTCAAATCTATTACTTCGATCGCCCCAGAACCGTGGATAGCACCACGGTAATGGATAAAAACGACGATAACGGCAGCCTGGTGTGGGCCGGTGACAGCTATTGGAAGATTAACGATCTGTGGGGCATGCGCGGCGGTTTGCAATATGACACGCGCCTCGAGAGCATTTCTCAGGGCAACGCGGTGCTGGAATATCGCCAGGATAGCGAGAAACTGGTGCAGTTGAACTACCGCTATGCCAGCAGGGAATATATTCAAAACTCCGTACAGAATCTGTTGGCAAGCCGTGCCTATCAGCAAGGCATTTCGCAAGTGGGGTTCACCGCAGCATGGCCGATTGCCGACCGTTGGTCCGTGGTCGGTGCGTATTACTACGACACCAAAGCGAATCAAACCGCCAACCAACGTATCGGCTTTCAATACAACACCTGCTGCTGGGCCGTCAATATGGGCTATGAGCGGAAAATTACCGACTGGAATACCAATCGGCAGTCCAGTGAGTACGACAACAAGTTCTCGATCAACATCGAGCTGCGGGGTTTAAGCAGCAATGAAACACTGGGTGCGCAAAAAATGCTGCGCTCAGGTATTCTGCCTTATCAGCGCGCATTCTGATGCGGTCATGCGCGCGTGGAATGAACGGTAACACATCAACTTTTAATCCGCCTTGCGGGTGAAACTAACGGGAAAGGTATGAAGAACTGGAAAACGCTTATCCTCGGGCTGGCCCTCAGCGCCAATGCAGCTTTTGCTGCGCCACAGGTTGTTGATAAAGTCGCCGCCGTCGTGGACAACAGCGTCGTGCTTGAAAGTGATGTCAGCACGCTTTTACAGTCCGTGAAGATGAATGCGCAGCAAGCGGGACAACAGTTACCGGATGAGAGTACGTTGCGCCACCAGATCCTCGATCGTCTGATTATGGATAACATCATTTTGCAAATGGCAAAAAAAATGAATATCCAAATTAGTGATGCGCAGTTGGATCAGGCCATCAACAACATTGCGGCACAAAACCGCATGACGCTCGACCAGCTAAAAAGTCAGTTGGCTTATGAGAATCTGACCTATAGCGCCTATCGCAACCAGATTCGCAAAGAGATGACCATTGCCGAAGTCCGTAATAACGAAGTGCGTCGCCGCATCACCGTCCTACCGCAGGAAGTTGACGCGCTGGCGAAACAGATCGCTAACCAGACCGGTGAAGACGCTGAACTGAACCTGAGCCACATTCTGATCCCTCTGGGAGAAAACCCATCTCAGCAGCAAGTGGACGATGCAGAAAACCTGGCTAACTCATTGGTACAACAGCTGAAAGGTGGAGCCGACTTCGCCAAGCTGGCGATCGCACACTCGGCGGATACACAGGCGCTGAAAGGCGGCGAAATGGGCTGGGGCAAACTTCAGGAGATCCCGTCCCTGTTCGCTGAACGTCTGACGCAAGCCCAAAAAGGCCAGGTAGTCGGCCCGATTCGTTCCGGCGTGGGTTTCCATATTTTGCGCGTTAACGATATTCGTGGCGGCGATAAATCCGTTTCCGTTACCGAAGTGCATGCACGCCACATCCTGTTGAAACCGTCTGTCGTGATGAACGACAGCCAGGCACAGGCAAAACTGGAGGAAGTAGCACAGCAGATCAAACAGGGAACGACAGATTTTGCGGCTCAGGCAAAACAGCTTTCGCAAGATCCCGGTTCAGCCAATCAGGGCGGCGATCTGGGATGGGCTGCGCCGGATATGTACGATCCGTCATTCCGCGATGCGCTGATGAAACTGCGCAAAGGGGAAATCAGCGCCCCGGTCCACTCCTCCTTCGGCTGGCACTTGATTCAACTGTTAGACACACGTCAGGTCGACAAAACCGACGCCGCGCAGAAAGATCGTGCTTACCGCATGCTGTTTAACCGTAAATTCTCTGAAGAGGCGCAAACCTGGATGCAGGAACAACGTGCAGCCGCTTATGTGAAGATCGTCAACGGCAGCGACAGCAGCTCAGCACAATGACCATAACTACGTCTCGTATCGCCATCACGCCCGGCGAACCCGCCGGGATTGGTCCGGACCTCATCATTCAACTGGCCCAGCGTGACTGGCCGGTAGAACTGGTGGTGTGCGCCGACCCGGCGTTGCTGCGCAGTCGAGCAACGCTGCTGAGTCTGCCGCTAACGCTGCGAGACTACCAACCCGGTGCTCCTGCAAGCGCGCAACGTGCAGGTTCGCTGACGATATTACCGGTTGCATTATCCGCAGAGGCTTCCCCCGGTGAACTTAACGTCGATAACGGCCTGTACGTCGTCAACACGCTGGCGCGCGCCTGTGATGGTTGCCTGAGTGGAGAATTTGCCGCGCTCGTGACTGGCCCCGTGCATAAAGGCATCATCAACGATGCCGGTGTGCCTTTTAGCGGACACACCGAATTTTTCGCCGATCGCAGCGGCTGCGAAAAAGTGGTGATGATGCTGGCGACCGAGGAACTGCGCGTGGCTCTGGCTACCACGCACCTGCCGCTGGCCGACGTTTCCCGTGCCATTACCCGCGACTGTCTGCATGAGGTGATTGCGATTTTGCAGCGCGACCTCCAGCAGAAGTTTGGGCTGGCCCGGCCGTGCATTTACGTGTGCGGACTCAATCCCCATGCGGGCGAAGGCGGCCATATGGGACGAGAGGAATTGGATATCATCATTCCTGCACTGGATGAACTGCGCGCGCAGGGGATGAATCTGATGGGCCCGTTGCCCGCAGATACGCTATTCCAAGCCAAATACCTGAAAGAAGCAGACGCCGTACTGGCGATGTATCACGATCAAGGGCTGCCGGTATTGAAATACCAGGGATTTGGCCGAGCGGTTAACATTACGCTAGGCTTACCTTTTATCCGCACCTCTGTCGATCACGGCACCGCGCTCTCCCTCGCGGGTACGGGTGATGCAGAACCGGGCAGCTTTATCACGGCATTGCAGCTTGCCATCAACATGACTCAACACCATAACGAAACACCGTAATGAATAATCGCGTCCATCAAGGCCACTTTGCCCGTAAGCGTTTCGGGCAGAACTTTTTAAACGATCAGTTCGTGATCGAGAGTATTGTTTCCGCCATTCATCCCCAAGCCGATCACGCCATGGTGGAGATTGGTCCCGGCCTCGGCGCATTAACGCTGCCCGTTGCCGAGCACCTTACCCGGTTTACGGTTGTCGAACTGGACCGCGACCTGGCGGCTCGATTAACGGTGCATCCGCAACTCAAAGATAAGCTTACCGTTATTCAGCAAGATGCCATGACGGTGAATTTCGCCGAACTGTCGCAACAGATTGGCCAGCCGCTACGCGTTTTTGGCAACTTACCTTACAACATATCAACGCCGTTGATGTTCCATCTGTTTAGCTATACTCACGCTATTCGAGATATGCACTTTATGTTGCAAAAGGAAGTGGTGAACCGCCTTGTCGCTGGCCCGAACAGCAAAGCTTATGGCCGGTTAAGCGTGATGGCACAATACTACTGCCAGGTGATCCCGATGCTTGAAGTGCCACCTACCGCTTTTACGCCACCGCCCAAAGTGGATTCTGCTGTCGTACGTCTTGTTCCTCATGCCGTACAGCCTTATCCTGTTGCTGATGTCCGCGTGCTGAGCCGTATTACTACAGCCGCCTTTAACCAGCGCCGCAAAACATTGCGCAACAGCCTGGGTAATGTGTTCAGCGTCGAGCAGCTTGTCGCGTTAGAGATTTATCCCGCTGCCCGTGCGGAGAATGTCTCTGTAGAGCAATACTGCCGGCTGGCCAACTGGCTGTCTGAGCATCCGCCAACGCAGGAATAACTGGAAGTGTCGCGATGATTAATACGCCCCGTGTTTGTGTTCAGGTCCAGAGTTTTTATGTTGAAGCGCAGTCCGAGCCCGATGAAAGCCGCTTTGTCTTTGCTTACACCATCACAATCCGCAATCTGGGGCGTAATCCTGTCCAGCTTATTGGGCGCTACTGGATGATCACCAACGCCAATGGGCGCCAAACTGAAGTTCAGGGCGAAGGCGTGATCGGGGAACAACCAGTGATCGAGCCTGGCAGCGAATTTCAGTACACCAGCGGTACGGTGCTGGAAACGCCGCTGGGCACAATGGAAGGCCATTACCACATGGTCGATCATCAGGGCGATGCGTTTCAGGTTCCTATTTCTGTTTTTCGTTTAGCGATCCCCTCACTGATACATTGATGATGTCTACCTACTTAATTGGCGATGTGCACGGCTGCTTTGACGAACTAATGGCGCTGTTGGCACAGGTTTCTTTCAATCCGGCGCACGACAGACTGTGGTTTACCGGCGATCTGGTGGCACGCGGTCCGGCCTCATTGGAGGTATTGCGTTATGTGCGTTCGTTAGGCCCCGCTGCACAGATGGTGCTGGGCAACCACGATCTTCATTTGCTGGCAGTTTATGCAGGTATCAGCAGGAATAAGCCGAAAGATCGTCTTAACGATCTGCTGAATGCACGGGATGTTGATACCCTGATCAACTGGCTGCGCCGCCAACCGGTGATGCTGGTCGACAGCGACCTTAAACTGGTGATGGCCCATGCCGGTGTAACGCCGCAGTGGGATCTGGAGACTGCGCAACTGTGCGCACGTGAAGTGGAAGCCATACTCAGCAGTGACAGCTATCCGCTGTTCCTGGACGCCATGTACGGTGATATGCCCAATCACTGGAGCCCGGAGCTGAGTGGTTTACCGCGTCTGCGCTTTAGCACCAACGTATTTACCCGCATGCGTTACTGCTTCTCCGGCGGGCAGCTAGACATGATATGCAAAGAAGCCCCTTCACAGGCGCCTTCGCTGCTCAAGCCGTGGTTTTACTTGCCGAGCCCTGTCGTAGAAGGGAATGCCGAAACGCCGGGCCATGCCATCGCATTCGGCCACTGGGCCTCTCTGGAAGGAAAAGGGACGCCAGATAACATTTATGCGTTGGATACGGGGTGCTGTTGGGGAGGCGAACTGACGATGTTGCGCTGGGAGGATAAGCAGGTCTTTACTCAGCCGTCATTGGCGTAAGGCACGGCAGCCGTCGGCGCAGAATAAGTAAAACACGCGCGGCCTGGTTGTGCCGCGCGTACATCTATGCGGTTAACGCCGTTCGAGAACCTCAAAACAATAACTGTGCGAATTCTTTTCATCCGCATCATGAAACTCGCTGAACACCGATGACCACGCATCCGGCTCGTACTCCGGAAAATGGGTATCCCCCTCCACTTCGGCATCAATATGCGTCAGATACAGACGGGAAGCCTGGGGCAGCATTTGCTGATAAATGCTGCCGCCACCGATGACCATCACCTCTTCCGCGCCTGAAGCAGCCTCTAGCACCGCCTCTAAGGTCGACACCCAGGTCACACGCTCATCGTCACCAGCGCGGCTGCTGACAACAATATTTTTTCTCCCCGGCAATGGCTGGCCGATAGAGCGAAACGTGTTACGCCCCATAATAATGGGCTTATTTAACGTCTGGCGCTTAAACCACGCCAGATCCGCCGGCAAATGCCACGGCATGGCGTTTTCCATGCCGATAACACGATCCACCGCCAGTGCTGCAATCAAACTAATCACCATGGTAAAGCCCTATAGCTCAAAAATTGCAGACACTATACGGAAAGGTGATGGGTACGTCGATACGGCGATTTTCTGATGGACAAAATAAGTAAAATCTTAATGCCGCTACACGCCAGGACGTTTGCGATACAACCAAATCCCCGGCAGAGACAGCCCTATTGACAGCGCACCAACAATAAAAGAGGCCTTGAGGAAATGCGTGATCAGCACGCGCATCAACGCTTCGCTGTAGCCCTGATGGGAAAGCTCCACCAACGAGATCATCGCCGTATACGCTGAAATACCGGGGAACATCGGAATCACCGCCGCCACGGTAAACACTTTCGGGTGCGCCAACAGCCAGCGCGACCAGCGAATCCCGCTCACACCGATCAATATAGCCGCCAGAAACGATCCCCATTCGATGGGAATGCCCATCTGCACGCACAGGAAACGCACGCCGTGCCCCACGCCCCCCAGCAGTGCGCAATAAGGCAACGCCTTGACCGGTACATTGAACACCATAGCAAAACACAGCGCAGGCACTGCCGCCAGCAAAATATCCTGCAAGAGCCCCCACAGTAGCGTTAAGCCCATGTGCGTAACCCCCATATTGCCATTGCAGCCACGACTCCAATACAGGTTGCCAACGTCAATAGGCTGGCAACCGCCCAGCGCGCCAGTCCGGTATTCACATGCCCTTTAAACATATCCGCTACCGCATTAATCAGCGAAAAACCGGGCACCAGCAGCAGTACACTAGCCGCCATCGCCACCGTCGAGGTTTGATGAAATGTAGGAACGCGCAGCAACAGCCCGGATACCGACGTGGCGACAAAGGCGGTAATACAGAAGTTGATCAGGGGATTGAGATGGCGCGAGGTCAATACCTGACGCACATACATTGCTACACCGCTGGCAAGCATGGTGACCACAAAGGCATCCCAACCGCCGCCATTAAGCTTACTGAAGCAGCCGCACGAAAGCGCTACAATGGTCACCACCAGCCAGCGCGGATAGCGCAGCGGCTTGATGCCTGTCAGGCGTTTTTCTACGCCAGCCACATCCAGCAGTTTGTGCTCGGCCATGATCACGACATGCTGCACTTCGGTCACCACATGCATATTGATGCCGCGATCGACGTTCTTGCGCGTCGAGGTCAGGCAGTGTCCATTCATGATGGTCGTAAGGACGATGGCGTTGGCAGAAATGGAGCTTTCTACACTATCCACCCCGAGCGCCAGCCCGAGGCGCGAAGAGAGTTGCTCAACTACCGTGCTCTCCGCACCGTGCTGCAACAGCATCAGTGCGCATTGGATACACAGCCGGGTGATTTCCGGCTGCTGTGGTGTTTCGCTGACCATACGAAGACCCTGACTGATAAAATTAAGACACGCAAATAATTCGAAATGATGACGGATATAACCATAAATAAAGCAAGGAGACTTGTTAACACAACGCGCTCTGATTGCCAATATTGCTGACAAGAATAAAATCTTATGAGTGCATCACACTCGTTACCGCGTTAAGATCGACCGCACACCGTTTTTCCGCTTCGTCACCCACTTGGACGCTGTTGATGCTTGAAACCTCACTGTTTGTCGCCACCATCGCGACGCTGGGTATGCTCTCGCCTGGCCCCGACTTCTTTCTGGTGATCAAAAACGCTGCCCGCTATGCGCGTCTGCCTGCCATGATGACCGCCTTGGGCGTCATCACCGGTGTCGCAACGCATATGGCCTATTGCGTCGCCGGGCTAGCGGTGGTGATCACCACCACACCATGGCTGTTTAACATTTTAAAATATGCTGGTGCGCTTTACTTGATCGTGATCGGTATTCAGGCATTACTTTCTCGAGGCGGCAGCAAGCTGAATGTCGCTTCGCTACCGCGCCAGGACGTCAGCTTGAAAAAGGCTTTCCTGCAAGGTTACCTGTGCAATCTGCTTAACCCGAAAGCCACGCTGTTCTTTCTTGCCATGTTCACTCAGGTACTGAGCACCCACTCCAGCGTGGGAGAAAAATTGTGGTATGCCTTTATTATCTGGGGACTGGCTGCGGTATGGTGGCCCCTGCTAGTACTGCTGTTCCAAAGCGGCCCGGTACGTCGTGCATTGGAAAAAGCACAAAAGCTGGTGGATAAGCTACTGGGTACAGTGTTGATTGCACTCGGCATCAAGGTCGCATTGGGGTAACACATTTCCTCATCGTTCAGACAGTAAAAAACCAGCGCGTAAGCGCTGGTCAGACTGCTGACAAAGCCATTTTTCGCCCTTGTCATCCTCGGCGAAAGCCAGGGATCTCTGTCCGAAGAAACGCGTTTCATCTGCAAGATGATTCTCGCCTGCGCGTGAATAGCTGGATGGAAATTACTTTGCCCGCGAGTCAATTACCGGCTTTTACTCCGCGCTATTCAAAGACGTTGTCGCGCTTTTCTTCTGCGCTATACATTGCAATACCGAAGCCCAATTCCTTTGGTCATAGTTATTTATTGCTATTTTTTCATTGATATGTCAATCAGCGTTGAATTTTGACCAGCAAACAGCGTCGAATATT